>Ga0070713_100000378_pt1 | contig 28414 bp, 18 predicted proteins | sample LARL82metaG_FD_65465 | JGI IMG/M metagenome (GOLD analysis project Ga0070713, IMG submission 65465) | Corn, switchgrass and miscanthus rhizosphere microbial communities from Kellogg Biological Station, Michigan, USA - LAR L8-2 metaG | ecosystem: Host-associated > Plants > Roots > Rhizosphere ... | reverse complement strand
TACTTCACCCGCGAGCATGTGTTGCTCGATGCCTGGCATCGTGTGGACGACTTCTTCGCGCAGTATCTGCTTCCGGAGGACAACCGCGCGCACTAGCCACGCTGAGTAATGGCGGGCTTAGACGTTGACTCTAGACCTGTCTACGATTCGTACATCCACTTGCCGCCGACCATGGTGCGCTCGACCGAAACATTTTTCAGCGCGGAAGGATCTGTCTTGAAGGGATCTTGCGCCAGCACGACCAGGTCGGCGAATTTGCCGGGGGTGATCGATCCTTTCACGCCGTCCTCGAAGGACGCGTACGCTCCATGGACCGTCCCGCACCGGATTGCCTCCTCGATGGTGATGCGCTGGTTCGCTCCCCACGCGTTTCCTTTCGGGTCGGTGCGGGTTAACTGGGACTGCAACCACATCATGGGATGGGACGGGCTCGCGGTATAGTCGGACGCATCGGTCGGGCGCAGGCCGGCGTCAAGAAACGAGCGCATGGGAAACATGTGCCGCGTGCGCTCTTCGCCATAGAAGTGCATCACGTCGCCGTGGAAATATACGTAGCAGGAAAACGGAGCCGGAATGACTTTCAGTTTCGACATTCTCTGGATCAGGGAGTCATTCAACAGTGTGCAGTGTTCAATGCGAAACCTCGGATCGCTCCGCGGTGCCTCTCGCTGCACCTGCTCGTAGATGCCGAGAATTTCATCGATGGCCAGGTCGCCGTTAGCGTGCGTGGCCAGTTGCCAACCGGCGCGGTGGGCTGTGCGCGATGTCTCCAACAACTGTTCCTTCGGAGTGACTTGAAGTCCCTTGTAGTCAGGAATGCCAAGGTAGGGTTGCGACAGCCACGCGGTGCGTTCAGAAATAGAGCCGTCGACATATTGCTTAACGCCTCCGATGCGCAGCCACTCGTCCCCGAAGCCGGAATGGATCCCTGCGTCCATGAAGTGGGGCAAATCGGCGGCATGAATCAGGCAGTAGGTGCGCAGTCGCAACTCGCCAGAGTCCCTCGCGTCCTGATAACCCTGGACTGCATCAGGCCCGGCATCCGCGTCGCAGGCAGAGGTCACGCCCTTGCTGGTGAACATTTTCGAGATCAGGGCCGCGCCTTCGCGCAAGTCCTCGCGCGTTGCTTTATCCGGGATGAACTGCTGAAAGCGAGCCGCCGCGGCATCGGCAACAAAGCCGGTCAGCTTTCCCGAACTATCGTGCTCGTACCTTCCGCCGGACGGGTCAGGCGTTCTCTCATCCACGCCTGCCACTTTCAGCGCTGCCGAATTCACAAAAATAGTGTGGCCGCCGCGATGCGAAACCAGCACCGGATGATCCGGAACCGCGGCGTCGAGATCGTGTCGACTGATCGGCCTGGGCGTCTTGCCGTCGTCGTACAGGAACCCCAGCACCCACGTTCCGGGCGGCGTCTTCTGCGCGCGTTCCCGCAGAGCCGCCTGAATCTCTTCGATGGAATCCTTGTCGCACGCGACTTTCTTCAGATGGCTTACTCCGGAGTAGATCGGGTGGGAGTGGGCGTCATTGAAGCCGGGCAGCACAGTCTTCCATCCCAGATCAACTTTCCGAGTGCTGGGCGAGGCCAATGGAAGTACGTCGTCATTCGTACCCACCGCAAGAAATCGGCCTTCGCTGATGGCAATTGCTTGTGCGCGAGGGAGTTCTTGGTTCACCGTCCACACGTTGGAGTTGTAGAGGACGATGTCGGGCTCGATCCGCATTCGTGGAATCAGTGGCGCCACGGCACACAAAGCCAGATTTTCAAGGAAGGAGCGACGGGTCGTTGCCATGCTGGACCGGGAAGATCATACAGGGGCGGCCCCGCTCTCGCCTAGACCCTTGTGTTTCGCACACGCCTCAAGCCGCTGGATCGAACCTGGATCGGCCTGCCCCGGTCTGTCCGAGGATGCTCCAAACCATGCGCGCCTCCCCCTCGGGTGCCACGGCATGGCACGGACGTGCCATTTTCAACTTCCTTGATCTGTCCTATTCTCCTTGGTGAGCAGCACTTGGGGGAGGGCTGGTCAACTGACGTCCTGTGACTCGTTTGAGTCCGGGGCGTTTTGTTTTGCGCCAAAAAGCGCCCCAAATGTGTAGCTCCGGCCGCGGCGGGGAAACGCCCCTTATCCACAGCATTGGTGCCCAAACATGGCACACACGGGCCATTCTCTTCTTCCATCAGCCGCCATATTCTGCTGGTGAGCAGCACTTGGGGGAGGGCTGATCAACAAACGTCCTAAGACTCTTATGGAGTCCGGGACGTTTTGTTTTGCGCTCAACCCGCCTTTTCGGACATTCCATCTCCCTTTATCGAGAATTTTCTTCACTTCCACCAATAAGCGGCTGTTAAGTCCGCCACTGCTCGCTCATAGCGGCCCTCAACCAGTTGGGTTCTAAGCGGCAGACGCCCGCATTTGCCCACTACGCTAGTTTTTAAAGAATCGTGACCGGGGCAAAATTCGCCCGAGGTCTCTGTCCTTCCATGCTGCAGAGGGCACCTTTTTTCCAGACAAGTTTCGCAAATCAGTTAAAATATTTTTATTGAGTCACTCTTCGTTCACTCGCAAAAAAATTGCCCAGCGCGCCTTTTCCAGGGCAGGGATGGCCGTGTGCGGATTGCTGGTCACGATCGCCGGCATGGCTCGCGCCGATAACACTGCGTTCGACCTCGTGGGTCCGAAAGTGGACGTTAAAGTTCAACGCGCCGGAGTCACCCTGCCCATTGCCGAGGTCCCCAACCTGCAAGCCGGCGACCGCCTATGGATTCATCCTGACCTGCCTGACACGCAGTCTGTGCGTTATCTCATGATCGTGGCGTTTCTGCGCGGCGCCACCAATCCTCCTCCGGACTCGTGGTTTACCCGAGTGGAAACCTGGATGAGAAATGTGCACGAGGAAGGCGTCTTTATCACCGTTCCCGAGGAGGCGGAAGAAGCGCTCATTTTCCTGGCGCCGGAAACTGGCGGAGCCTTCAGCACCCTGCGTACGGCGGTGCGCGGAAAGCCGGGCGCGTTCGTGCGAGCCTCCCAGGACTTGGTGCAGGCCAGCCTGGACCGTTCCCGGCTGGAGAAATATCTGGATGCGGTTCGCGAGATTTCCGCCAACGATCCAGACCAGTTGAAAGCTCGCACCACGCTTTTAGCTCGCAGTCTGAACATCCGACTGGAACAGCAATGCTTCGACAAGCCCACGGCCCAGCAGGCTCCATGTCTTACGCAGAATACAGATCAGCTTGTTCTGGATGATGCCCATAGCCAGACGATGATCGCCACGTTGACTTCCGGACCTTCCACTGACTTGCTCGCCCAGATCAGTTCCACGCCCAAGGCCGGCGGTGGATACTACAGTCCCTACGTGGGAGCCGTCGTCGATGTCGCGCGTATTCTGAGCACGGCGCATACCGCGCAATACCAGTACATTCCAGCCCTGGCCCTGCCCAAGCAAGAAGCGCTGAATCTTCGCCTGAACAATCCGCCATCGTTCCGCAATCCAAAGTCGGTTCTGGTCATCGGGCTTCCGCCGGTGCGTCCCGCGCCTGCTCCGCCCTTACGCGCGGTCGATGCGACGCAACTGTTTTGCGCCGGCAAGCCCTCCCTGGTGCTTCCCGCGGAAGGCGCTCCCCTGGTGTTCGCCACGGACCTCGCCCACAACTTCATTCTGCACGTCGAGCCCAAGTCAGGTCCTGCCATCGATCTGCCCGCCACGCCGGATCCGTTGCGCGGAGGATTCGCCATCGAAACTCAGGCGCTCCAATCGGCTGATCTGGATGGAGAAGTCACCGGAACCCTTCGCGGAACCTGGGGTTTCCACTCTTTCGACGGACCGCATTACCGCCTGCGCAGTTCCCGGCCGGGGCGATGGATTGTCGCCTCCAAAGATGCCAGCGCCCTCATCATCGGCCGCGAGGATACCCTCCACCTTCAGTCTCCTGACGTCTGTTGCGTGAGCGAAGTCAAACTCAAGGAGGATCAGGGAAAACTGCTCGACACCGAATGGAAGAGTTCCAAGAGCGACGAACTCGAAATCAAAGTTCCTCTGCAAAAGGCCAATGCGGGATCGGTCACCATGCTGATCAAGAAGTTTGGCCTGCACGATGCCGATGAGATTCCGCTGCACACCTACGCCGAAGCGGGGCGCCTCGACAGTTTCAGCATCCACGCCGGAGATGCCGAGGGAATTCTGAAAGGCACCCGCCTCGATGAAGTCGGTTCTCTCGAAATCGATGGCGAGCGATTCGCGGCTGGCACTGTGACTCGCGCGCACCAGCAGGACGAACTGAAGGTTGTCACTCAGAACGCCGCTGTGCGAACGAAACTTCACCCCGGCGACTCCATCCAGGTTCACTGCACGCTAAAGGATGGCCGTGTCCTCGATCTCAAGTCCGAAGTGGAAGCGCCGCGGCCAGTCGTCTCGGTGCTTAGCCATAGCGTGCAGTCAGAGCAGTCTTCCGCGTCCCCCAGCGTTCGTTTGGGCAGTCAGGACGAATTGCCCCAGGATGGCCGCCTGGTTTTTGTTTTAAAGACGCAGGTGCCCGAGACTTTTCCTTCGACCGAAAAAATCGAGGTTGCCACTGCCGATGAATCCTTCCGCGTGCTACTTAGCGTGAAAGAAGGCAACCTCACAATGCAAGATGCGAAAACTGTGTTTGCCGTCCTGGACCCCATGAAGTTTCTCGGCCCGTCGGCATTCGGCCCTCTGAAGTTTCGAGCCGTGTCGGCCGACGAGACCGACGGTGACTGGCAGCCTCTCGTCGACCTGGTGCGTATCCCTGTGCTTACTGGAATTCACTGCGCGCCTGAGCCCGAAAAGCAGTGCAGGCTCAGTGGCGACAAACTTTTCCTGCTCGATTCTGTGAGCACAGAGGCGGATTTCGCCAACCCTATTACCGTTCCTGAAGGCTTCGTGGAAGATGCTTTGGCGATCCCGCCGCCCAAAGGCAAAACCCTTTATATTCGGCTGCGCGACCACCCCAACACCATCGATACGGTCACATTGCCCATGCTTTCTGCCCAGTGAATTTTTCGAAACGCGGAGCATCGCGCTATACTCGCCCTTCGTTCCTGCATGGCGAACATCCTTTACGGAGTCAACGGCGAAGGCGCGGGCCATTCCACCCGCGCCAAGGAAGTGCTGTCCCATCTCGTCTCGCAGGGTCACACCGTCCACGTCGCTTCCTTTGACCGAGGATTGCAGAATCTCCAGTCGCAATTCGATGTCACCGAGATTTATGGTTTCCGCTTCGCTTACGTCAACAATCGCGTGCGCTATAAGCGTACCATCGCCAAAAACCTGATCACCGTCCCGCAAGCCGCCCACAGCCTGTCTCGGCTGAAAGACTTGGTCGACGAGTGGAGAACCGACCTCGTGATCACCGACTTTGAGCCGCTCACTTGTCACGTGGGCCACAAGCGCCGCCTGCCGGTCATTTCCATCGATAATCAGCATTGCCTTACCAATGCGACTGTCTCCTATCCGAAGAAATATCGCAGTGATGCTGCGGCCGCCAAACTGGTGACGCGTTTGATGACGCCCCACGCGAACGCGTATCTTGTCATTTCCTTCTTCAGCGCCCCCATCCGCAAGCGTAATACGTTCCTGTTTCCTCCTCTGTTGCGCCAGGAGATTCTCGACGCCACGCCCTCGCAGAGCGATCACATCCTCGTATACGTGACTTCGCCGGCCCCTGCGCTGGCCAAGGTTCTGGCCTCGGTTCGCTGCCGCTTCATCGCGTACGGCTTCGGCCGCGAGGGAGAAGAAGGGAACATTCTTTACAAGAAACCCTCGGGGCCGGGCTTCTTTAGCGATCTCACCAGCGCCGCGGCAATCGTAGCCAACTCCGGCTTTTCCCTCGTGACCGAGGCCCTGCACCTCGGAAAGCCCTACCTGGCGGCCCCCGTAAGCCACCAGTTCGAGCAGATATTCAATGCCTACTGGCTGGAAAAGACCGGCTATGGAGCCTACTGGGAAGATCTCAACAAAGAGCGAGTCGAATCATTCCTTTTCAATCTGCCGCAGTATCGCAAAACGCTGGCGAATTATCCGCGGCAGGGCAACGGAGCGCTTTTCGAGAAACTGGACTCGTTAATCTCCAACTACACGGCCTGACAAACGCCCGCTCTCCTGAGCTTACGAAGGGTACCGCCTTTGTTAGTACGGACGTAACCTTAAACCGCCGCTTCGTGGGGATATCATGTTTGAGCACGGCTTCTGAGGAAGTGCAAAGGTTTATGGGCGTGCCGAGAATTTTTGTTTTATTTGCCGCCACGCTTTTGGCGTCAGCCTTGTTTGCCTGGGGACAGGACTCCCCGGCGCTCGGGGATGCTGCTCGCCAGGCCCGTCGCCAAAAGCAGGAGAAAGAAGCCAAGGACACGCCCGCCCCAGGCGATACGGCATCCAAGCCTCCCAAGAAAGTAGTGACCAACGACGATATTCCCGAGCACGTGGGATCGACGCTGACTCTGCATCGGTCTCCGACTTCGGTGCCCGACTACACCCCGCCGGCGAGTTACGGAACCTACCAGGGCCGACCCGAACAATGGAAGGCGGCAATTCGCGAGCAGAAGACTTCCATTGAGACGATGCAGCGCGCCATCGATAGCCTGAAGAGTTCAATAAGATTCCCCGAGGCCTGCGTCAACGACTGCGTCCAGCGCAATGAACGCCAGTTGCAAAAAGAACGGCAAGTGGAATCCATGGAAGCCCAACTGTCTGTCCAGCAAAAGCGCCTTGAAGAACTGCAGGAAGCGGCCCGCAAGCAAGGCTTCGGGAGCGCTATCTATGATCCGTAGCGCAATCCGCCCGCAGCCTGGCTCGCATTGCTCCTATTCAGTTTTTCTGTTTCCCAGAAGCGGGCGTTCCATGCGAAATTAGTGCATGTCTCTAGCTGTTCGTCCTTCTCCCATTCATTCCGTTGGTGTCTACACATCCAAGCCCATCCGTAAGGGAACTCGTGTGGTCGAATATGACGGCGAGCGCATCACCGCGGATGAAGCCGATCGCCGCTACGAGGGCGTTTCGCGCACTTATCTCTACGGGCTGGATGACGGCAAAACCGTGATCGACGGACACGGCCTCGGCGCCTACCTGAATCACTCCTGCGATCCCAACTGCGAAGTGGATGAGATCAAAGGCCGGGTGTGGATTTTTGCCATTCGCGACATCGCCGCCGGTGAAGAGTTGGTCTGGGACTATAACCTTTATGACGACGATGATCCCGCCCCGTGCCATTGCGGCTCGGCAAAGTGCCGGGGGACCATGTATTCGCGAGAGTGGATGGCAAAGATGCGACGCCGTGAAGCGCGCAAGAAGAAACGCAAATCCGCGGCTCGTCAAAAGCGCACTATCACAAGAAAGACGAAAACGATCCGCGAAGCCGCCGCCTAGCCACCAACGTCCCGCTCATCGGAGAAACGTAAGTTGGTACGTGCCTGGCGTGAACGCCTCGATGATCGCGACGAATCTCTGACCGAAAGAGTCCTATCCCTCGGCTTCCTGCACCACGGTCGCGTGCTTCCGAACCTTCCCGTGTTCCCGCCATCCCTCAATGATCAGATACAGGACGGGAATGAAAAATAAATTCAGAAACGTGGACATGATCATTCCCCCAAAGACCGTGGTCCCTACGGAATGCCGTCCGTTCTCTCCGGCACCCGTGGCAAACACCAGCGGAACCACCCCCAAAATAAACGCCAGGGACGTCATCAGAATGGGCCGCAGGCGGATTGCCGCCGCCTGGATCGCCGCTTCCACTAGCGGTTTCCCGCGTTGCCGCAACTGCTCGGCAAACTCCACGATCAGAATCGCATTTTTGCTCGACAATCCAACCAGCATCACCAGCCCAACCTGGCAGAACACATCATTCTGCAGTCCGCGCACCCACTGTGCCGACAATGCTCCCAGCAACGCCATCGGTACCGCCAGCAGCACGATGAAGGGCAACACAAAACTTTCATATTGCGCTGAAAGCGTCAGGTACACGACCAGTGTGCCGAGTCCAAAAAGGATTAATGACGTTCCGCCAGCGGCTAATTCTTCCAGCGACAAGCCCGTCCAGCTGTAGGAAAATCCCTGCGGCATTTTCTTGGCCAAGTCTTCCATCGCCGCAATCGCCTGTCCTGAGCTATATCCCGGAGCGGGCGAACCATCAATCTCCGCCGAACGGAACAGGTTGTAATGGCTGATCACCTGCGGTGTCGTAGTCTGGGTCACGCTGATCAGGTTGTCGAGCGGCACCATGGCGCCGCTGTCGGAACGCACATAGAAACGCTTCAGATCCTGGGCGTGCGCCCGGAATTGTTTGTCCGCCTGGACGTACACCCGGTAAGAACGGTTGTTGAAGTCGAAATCGTTTACATACGCGGAGCCCGTGTACACGCCCAAGGTATCGGTAATCTGCGACAACGGGACGTGCAGACTCTTGGCCTTCTCGCGATCGATGGTCACAAGGTACTGCGGGTCGTTGGCGGTAAACGAGGTGAACAGGCGCGTCAATTCCTTGTTCTGGGACGCTTGCATCATCAGGTTTTGAGCGGTGCTCGCCAGTTCATCGAGTTTGTGCGCAGCCTGATCCTGGACCACGAACTGGAATCCTCCGAACTGCCCCAGCCCTTGAATTGGAGGCGGCAGCGTCGGAAAGACAATTGCTCCGGAAACAGAGAACATTCGCGGCGCTATCCGGTGCAGAATCGCCGACGCCGTGTGGGCATCGCCTTTGCGTTGTGAATACGGCTTTAAGGGAACGAAAATAAGTCCCTGGTTGGCAGCCGCGCCCGAAAAACTGAAACCGGCCACCGAAAACGTTCCTTCCGTCTCCGGCACATCGGCCAGCAAATTCGCAACCTGCTTCCCAATCCCCTTCGTATATTCCAGCGAGGCTCCCGAGGGCGCCTGAATCACAATGATGAAATATCCCTGATCCTCGTCCGGCACAAATCCGGTAGGTACGCGCGTGAATACGAAATAAGTGAGGCCCAGGCCGGCGAAAAACAGCACCGCCATCACGGCTTTGTATTCCAGCACGTGATGCAACAAGGTGCGGTACCCACGCGTGAGCGCAACGATGCCGTCATCAAATTTCCGCAGCCACCACCACTTTTGCCGGTGGGAGTCGCGCAGAAGGATCGCCCCCAGCACCGGAGCGAGGGTGAGCGCATTGAAAGCGGAAATGGCAATGGAGAATGCGATGGTCAACGCGAACTGGCGAAACAGAATGCCGGTCGTACCGGGAAAGAACGCAACCGGCACAAACACGGCAACCAGCACCAGAGAAGTCGCGATGACGGCGCTGGTAATCTCGGCGGTGGCTGCTGCCGCCGCTTTGCGGGAGTCGTGTTCCCCCTCAGCGATATGCCGCTCAATGTTTTCAATGACGACGATAGCGTCGTCGACGACCAGGCCGGTGGCGAGTGTGATGCCGAACAACGTCAGCGTATTGACGGAAAAACCCAGTAACTTCACAAAGACGAAGGTGCCGATGAGAGAGACCGGAGTGGCGATAAAGTGAATCATCGTCGTCCTCCAGTCGCCGAGAAAGATGAAGATCACCAGGATGACCAGCAGGATCGCCGAACCGATCGTGAAGAGTACATCCCGGATCGATTCCCCCACGGCGTCGGTGGTATCGAATGCCAGCTTGTAATGCATGCCGGGAGGAAAGCTTTTCGATAGCCGGTCGAGTTCCGCAATCGCTCGCCGGTCAACGTCGAGCGCGTTTGCGGTGGAGAGTTGCGTTACCCCCAGTCCGACCGCGTCCTGCCCGTTGAATTGCAGATCCGAACTGTAAGTCTCTGCGCCCAGTTCGGCGTGCCCCACATCTTTCAGGCGAACCAGGGTGCCATCGGAATTCGTCTTCAAAATGATGTCGTCAAACTGCGCCGGCTCGCTTAGCCTCCCCACGGCCCGCACGCTGACCTGGAATTGCTGTCCCGCGACCGCCGGCTGCTGGCCGACCTGGCCGGCAGCGACTTCCACGTTCTGCTCCGAGAGCGCGCTCACCACATCGGGCGCTGTCAGGCCGCGTCCCGCCATCCGGTCCGGATCCAGCCACAATCGCATCGAGTACTTACGCTCGCCAAAAATGATGACGTCCGCCACGCCTGGAATCCGTTTCAGCGCGTCGCGCACGTACACGTCCAAATAATTACTCATGAACAGGGTGGAATACTTGCTGTCGTCGGAGATGATGGCTGACCCAAAAACAAAATTCTGCGAGGTCTTCACTGTGGTGACGCCCACCGCCTTGACCGCCGCTGGGAGCCGGCCTTGCGCCGTATTCACGCGGTTCTGGATGTCCACCGTCGCCAGATCCGGATCGCGGTTCAAATCGAAGGTTGCAACCACGCTGCTGGTTCCATCGTTCCCGCTCGTGGAAGTGATGTACTTCATTCCCTCGGCGCCGTTGATCTGCTGCTCGAGCGGGATCGTAACCGCGCTTTCCACTGTCTGGGCGCTTGCTCCGATGTAGAAACTGGAAACGCCCACCTGCGGCGGCGTCAGATTCGGAAACTGCGCGATCGGGAGCGTCGGCAACACGGCCGACCCCGCCAGAACGATCAGCAGTGCGCATACCGTGGCAAACACTGGACGTTGAATGAAGAAGTTGACGAACATGAAAATTCCCGTGCGGCACCTTTCGCCGCAAATGATGAAATAAAAACTATATAAAGATGGCTTCCGGCTTCCGCCACTCGCCTTTCGGTAGATCAGCCACTGAAAGCCCAGAGCATTCTGCCAACGTAGGCCCTGACACCGGAAGCCGTTTTCCGGAGCCGATGCTAGCTCTGGGGAATCACCGGCGCGCCGTCACGCAAAAACTGCGTCCCGGAAATAATTACCTTGTCCCCCGGCCTGATGCCGTCTTCAACCTCGTAGTCGTTGCCCACGGTCTGTCCGATCTTCAGAGGTTTCTGCCGGGCCACGAAGGAGCCGCCATTTTGCGGCTCGGCGACGAAGGCAAAATACTGTCCGCCCAGCCGCGAGACGGCCAAGATCGGAACCTGCGGGCTCTTGTGCGTGCCCCACACCACGCGCGCCCGGATGAATTGCGACTGTCGCAAGGCGTCGTTGCCGTTACCGATCCGCGCCTTCACCAGTACCGTTTGGGTGGTGTTATCGACTTGAGGAGAAATAAAGCTGATGCGCGAACTGGCCAGCACTTTGCTTTCGCTGTCGAGCACCTCCACCGGCAGATTCATTTTCAGTTGCGACGAGCGTTCGATGGGCACATAGACGTAAGCCTCCAGGCTTCCCGGTTGGTCGACCGTTGTCAGGAGGGTCGCCGTCGTCACGCGGTCGCCCACCCGCACCGGAATATCTCCCACCACGCCGCCGCGAGGCGCGACCACCTTGTAGTAATGAAGTTGCACTTGCTGCTCTCGGACCTGCGCGTCCAGCGATTCCATCTGTGCCTGCGCCGCGTCCAGCGTGGCTTTCGCCTGTTCCAGATCCTGTTTGCTGACCACTCCTGCCGAAGCCAGTCCCACCGCGCGGTCGTATTGCTTCCTGGCCCAACTCAGGTTTGCTTCCTGCGCTGTCCGCGCGCTCTCCTGGCTCTTCACGGTCGCCTGCTGTTTCAGCGGATCGATTTCGATCAACGCTCCGCCCGCCACAACCCGCTCGCCCGAATGCACAAAGATGTTTGTGATCTGTCCTTCGACCTGCGGCATGATCACGGCCGACTCTCGCGACTTAAGAGTAGCCACATAGTCGGACGATTGATCGATCGGGAGTGCTCGGGCCTCGAGAACTTTCACTGGCATCGCCGGGGGACCGGCTGCTCGAGGGTTCGGCGCCGCATTCCCTGAGCATCCCATGCTGATTGCGATTGCCGCCAAGCTGCCCGTCAGCAAGGTTTTTACTGCGTGTTTTTGAGAAGGTTTCGCCATAAGCTGAGACAGCATCATATTATCCACTATTACGAGCCATGCAGTTCATTCCGCATTTCCGCGGAAAAGCGTGGACCCGGCATCCAGTGCAAAGTCTAGTCAATCGTTCGCTGAGACGCAAAAGATCCGCTCCAGCGTTCCTTGATACCCTCTGTGTTTACCTCCGACTGCCATTCCCGACGATCATCTTCCCCAAAATTTCCCTGAGGATCTTCGCCGCCACAAGCCCCGTCAGGCCCGCCACATCCTGCAGGGGGTTGTATTCCACGAGGTCGGCGCCAACGATGTCCCCTTCGATCGTATGCAGGTGCGCAATCGCCTCCCGCACCGACATTCCTCCCGGCTCGCGATGCGACACTCCCGGCGCAAACGCGGGATCCAACACATCCATATCGAACGTGATATACACCGGCCCGGCGGCCTTTAGTCTGTCGAAGGCCGGCAGCGCCCGCATCTCGATCACGTCGACTCCGAACCTTCCCGCCTGCTCCCGCTGATGACCATTGATCGTGCGAATTCCAATCTGCACCAGCCGCTTTGCCAGCCCCGCTTCCAGGATTCGCGCAAACGGGCAAGCATGCGAAAACCGGTTTCCTTCGAACGCATCGTACAAATCCGGATGCGCGTCAAACTGAAAAATAGTGAGTTGTGTATGTAGCCGCCCAACCGCTTTGATGATGGGATAAGTGATCGAGTGATCTCCGCCCAGCGACACCGGGCGTTTCCCCTGCGCGAGAATCGCGGCGATTCGGGTCTCGATCGCAGCAAAAGCGTCCACCTCCGCAAATGCAACATCCCCTGCGTCCTCGTACGCTCCGGCGACGCCCAGGTCTACGCCGGTTTCAGTCCACGAGTTCGAGGCATCGCAGCGCAGCGCCTCGCGGATTTTTGCCGGCGCCTCCGCGGTTCCCCGCAAGTACGAAGATTGCCCATCAAACGGAATCCCGAGGAGGGTAGGTGCTGTCATAAGTGTGGCGCAAAGAAGCCCAGACGAGTGTGGCGCGGGCCAGATGTGGAGCAGCTATCGCTTTACGGAAATCCCCAACTCCCGCAATTGCCGCTCGCTGACTGGCGTTGGCGCGTCGCACATTAGATCCACGGCCCGCGCGGTTTTGGGGAAGGGAATCACTTCTCGCAGGCTTTCAGCTCCCGCCAAAATCATCACGATGCGATCCAGACCTAGCGCAATGCCTCCGTGCGGAGGGGTGCCAAACTCCAGAGCGTCGAGGAAGAATCCAAATCGCGACTTCGCTTCTTCTTCCGTCATGCCGAGCGCGCGGAAGATTTTGCGCTGAATGTCCTGACGATGAATACGAATCGATCCCGATCCCAGCTCCGTGCCGTTCAGCACAACGTCATAGGCCAATGCCCGCACCGCGCTCAGTGGCGATTGGGGATCGTTAACCGACTCCACGCCGGCCTCCAGCAGGCTCATGTCCTCATCATGAGGCGAGGTAAACGGATGGTGCGCCGCCATCCATTGCTTCTCTCCCTCGTCCCACTCGAACATGGGGAAATTCGTCACCCATAGGAAGCGGTAATCCTTCGCCGCATCGCCGCTCCTCTTGAAGATGCCGTGCCGGCTGGCATACTTCTGCGCCAGCGCCAGCCGGAGCAGTCCGGCAGAAGCATAAATAGCCAGCTCCGCCGGGGTAACTTTGCGGTTGGCCGGCATCGCTGCCTGCGGCCCTGTCTGCGCCGACCCGGCCACCAGCACCAGCAGGTCGCCTTCCTCGAGGCCGCTTTTTTTGGCAATTGCCGCCGCCGCTTCGGGAAACTTGTTGGCGATGCGCTTGAAATCTTCAAAAATCTTCGCGCCGCCTTTCGCGTGAAACATCGGCTTGATGTCATCACGCTCCTTGCGCGACAGTTCCCCGACCTTGGGCGTACGGATCGCGACTATCGGCAAGTTTGCGTTGATCGCCAGTTCCCGCAGGTTCTCCGCCGTGAGGCACTCGCGCACGTCGCAGAAGGCGGGCAACCGCAAATCCGGTTTGTCGATTCCATAGAGCCGGATGGCTTCGTCATAGTCCATGCGCGGAAATGGGGTCTTGATTGCACTTCCCGCCGCCTGAAAGGCCGCCGTTAGAAATCCTTCCACCACTTCCCAGACGCGCTCGGGCTGCGGATACGACATCTCCAGATCGATCTGGGTAAACTCGGGCTGCCGGTCCGCCCGCAAGTCCTCATCGCGGAAGCAGCGCACGATCTGAAAATACTTGTCGAATCCCGAAATCATCAGGATCTGCTTGAACAACTGCGGCGACTGCGGCAGGGCATAGAACGTCCCCGGTTGCACGCGGCTCGGCACCAGATAATCGCGCGCTCCTTCCGGTGTGGATCGCGTCATGAACGGGGTCTCAATTTCAAAAAATCCCTGTGCCGAAAGATTGTCACGGATTGCCTTCGCCACCTTGTGCCGCGTCTCAATGTTGAACTGCATTACATCGCGCCGCAGATCGATGTAGCGATATTTCAGCCGCGTCTCTTCGTTCGTCAGTGCCGTGTCCGACGGCAAAAACGGCGGCAGCTTCGACTCATTCAAAATGCGAATCTCGTCCGCCAGCAATTCCACCTCTCCGGTGGGAATGTTCTTGTTGATCGTGTCCGCGTCGCGGAGCTTCGCCGTGCCGATCACCGCGATCACATATTCGTTGCGCAGGGTACTGGCCTTGTCGTGGGCGGCCGCGTCCGCTTCGCGGTTCAGCACAACCTGCGTAACGCCGGTGCGGTCGCGCAGGTCGATAAAAATTAAGCTTCCCAGATCGCGCCGCCGGTTCACCCATCCCATAAGCACAACTTTTTTGCCGGCATCGGAGGCGCGCAGCGTTCCGCACATATGAGTTCGTCGTAAATCGCCTAAGAAATCGAGCAAAGTGTGTCCTTAGCAGTGAGAATGCGGCAGGGTTGCCGAAACAGAAGATTATAAACGCTGACGCTGGAGCAGAGCTTGTAATACGGGGATGGGATTCGCGATCAATTTTGTAATCGCAATGCCCAACTTACTATCCGAAGCCGATTCCGAGCATCTACTATAAGTACGATGATTGCCGTATCCCCCGTTGAGGAAATTGACCAGCCTGTCGAAGCCCCCGGTTTTCTGGTGGAACTGCCGTCGCGGCCCCGCGTTTTTTTCGGCAATCTGCGCGACCTCATGATGCCTCGGCAACTGCCGCCACTCCATCTCGATTCCTCGCCCGATGCCTTCTGGCCCGATGTCCTGCTTGAGCGCAAGCTTCCATGGGGACGCTTCTTGCAATCGATTGGCCTTCATGTACTCGCGTTCGCGACGCTGATCGCCTTCACTGGTTTCTTCAGGCTGCAACCGCGCGTGGTCGCCAAACCCATGTTCGACCGCTCTGATGTGATTTACTATGACGCGTCCGAATATCTGCCACCGCTTGATACTCGCAGCGAGACGCCCGCGCCCTCCAGCCAAGCCGACCCGGAGTTATCTCCCCAGCCGGTCATCGCGGTTCCCCCAGAGTCCGATAACCGCACCCAGACCATCGTCACGCCGCCCGACATCAAGCTCAAGCGCGATGTCGCGCTCCCCAACATCGTAGCGTGGTCCGAGACAACGCGTTCCAACCCGCAACTCGACATTCCTCCTGTTCCCTTAACCCCCGCCGCGGAAATCACCCGTCTTATGCCGCAGATGAATAATTCCGTAGCGCCGCCGCCGGACGCCACGCGACTCACCGCGAGCCGGAATCTGCCTACGCTGCAAAACTCTGTCGTTGCGCCTCCCCCGGATGTGCGCGCCTCAAATGCCGCTGCCTTGCAGCTTCCGCAAATAGCTGCGGTCGCGCCGCCCCCGATGGTCGACGCAACCTCGGCCCGGCCGCTTGGCGAACTCACCATCGCCCAGACTTCCGTGATTGCGCCCGCTCCCCAGCTTGCGCTGTCCGCCCAGCGTTCGATGGTGGGGGCGCAGCCCTCGCGCCTCGGCGCACCACAACCCCTCCCTCCGCCGCCATCGCTCGCCTCCGGATCATCCTCCGGTTCCTTTGGAGCCCAAGGCCGCGTCATCGCACTAAACCTGCACCCCGCCGTGGGAGCACCGCCCAATCCGCCGGCGGGAAATCGGCGCGGCACATTCGCCGCCACGCCCGAAGGGCACGCGGGAGCCTCAGGATCGCCGGGTTCGACGGCCGGAAACAGCGCCGCGGCTGGTCCCGGCTATGCTAACGGGAAAGAGACCGGAAGCGGAGCCACTAAGAAGGGAGCGAGTGATGTTCCCAGCGGCCTTTATGTCGGGAGCACACCCGCGAAGACGTCCCCCGTGGCGGGCAACAACTCCTCTACTAAATCCTTGAATCCGAATCTGCTGGCTAGCGTGCCGCCTCCGCGCGTGACCTCGCCAGCTCGAACCATGCAGCCCGCGACCGCCGCCAAACTTTCCGACGCCGAGCGTGCCGTCTTTGGCAATCGCAAATTTTATGCGCTCACTTTGAACATGCCGAACCTGAATTCTTCCGGGGGCAGCTGGGTCATCCACTTCGCCGAACTCGATCACGATTCCTCCAATCATGCGCCGAGCAATTCTGACGCGAACTCTGCCGAACTTTCTCAACCCGCCGCTACCCGCAAAGTCGATCCCGCATATCCGCTCCAACTGATGCACGAAAATGTTTCCGGCACGGTAATCCTGGTCGCGATCATTCGAGCGGACGGTAGGGTCTCCAATGTCCGAGTCCTCCGTGGAGTCGACGAGCGCCTCGATCGCTTTGCCAGCCAAGCCATTGCGCAGTGGCAATTCCAGCCAGCCACCAAGAACGGCTCCGCGGTCGATGTCGAAGCAACTTTCCAGATTCCATTCCGTCCCCAGCGCACCGGCTTCTAGGCAGCCCAAAATTTAAATCATAGAGACGCAGCTTGCTATGTCTCCCCGCGCAACTGGAAGAGGGAGCCAAATCTGAAGAGAACAATCTGGGAAGAGAAAACAGGAAAAGGAATGTAGAGGAGATGTAGAGAAGAGGAACGGGAACAGGAACGCGCCAGCGGCTTACCAAACGAAGCCGGAGAGGGTTAGCGCAGAAGACCTTCGGCCCGAACGACTAGTTCTTCGCTGCTCCTTTTTTCTTCTCCAGCGCCGCATAAATCGCCGGATCGGTGCAGATCTCGTAATACGAGCGCTCGGTCCAACCCTTCACCGAGAAATCTGCGGGATCAATTCGCGGAATTCGGCTCTCCCGCACCACAATCTTCCGGAAAATGTCACGGTCAACCGGAACCATCGCGCTGAAGAGTTTGTATTCTCCCTTGTCCGACGCGGCCACCGACGCCGGCAACCGGACTTTCAGCGGTTCCAGCGTGATTTCCTGCTGCAGCTTGCGAAACGCCATTTCATTCATGCGAATCCCGCTCAGGTTGTAGCTCAAAATCACATCTTCGGGATTGCCGTTCTCATCTAGTTCCGCGGCCTGAAACGCGTACACGTGAAATGGCCCCGCTTGCGGCTCCATGACCTTGCGCGCCTTTTTGTTGCACGACGACAGGCGGTCGCTTTCGTTCAGCGCCTCGGAAATCATGATCTGATGCTCGCCATCCATCAGGTATAGCGGTGCCGATTCCTGCAGCGTGATTCCCACGCCCAGTTCCAGCTGAGGCATGCTGGAACGCTGCATTAACTCGTTATATCCGCGCACAATTTCTATAATCTCGCGCGCCAGCACGCACATCCGGCTCACCGCCAGGCCCGGCTCGCCTTCCCGTTCCAGAATTGCGAGGATGATCGCGTCGCCTTCCAGAAAAACCTTTTGCGCCCCGTATTTTTCCAGCAGCTTGTTCACCGGATCATAAAAATTCAAGCTGAAGTAAGAGGCCGGGTTCAGGCCCTTGTCCATCATCATGCGAGTCAGCCGCGTGGAGTCTCTCACGTCCGCCTTCAGAACGACGTGGCGCAGGACTTTTTCCTTGTCCGTTTGCCCCTTTTCTTCGGGCAGCAAGAACTCGTACAGCGTTCCGTTCAGGCGGGAGAGTTCCTGCAACCGTTCGTTTCCGACCAGGTTGATGGAATCCAGAGCGGCGTTGGTGACCTCCAGCCTTCGCAAGTCCCGGTGATAGTGAAAGAAATCTCCCAGAAAGCGTGCGGCCAGCTTGGCGCGCTCCGCTCCCCGGCAGGCTGCCACCTTCGCCACCGCCGCGTACAAGCTCTCGGGCGAAAGCTTGCCGTGATCTTGAATCATGCGCTCCACGCGGTCGCATTCGGTCCGATCGATAAGCGCATTTTTCAATTGCTGCGCATTGATTCGAGGAGCATATTCGCCGAGCAGGGGCACCACGTGATAGGACGCGATCACGTTTTCCATGACTTGCTCATCTTCCAGCAGCCGCACCCACGCGGCGAGCCGCTCCTGCTGAGCCTGTCCTTCATTCGAATTTTCCGGGGTTCCGCCCCCCACCAATTCGCGCGCATTTTCCGGTGCGCTCATCCAGCCGTCGACGGCCTCGGCGCCAGCGTCTTCTCCATAAATCGAACGCAGGAATCCTGACGCAATCTCCCGCATCCTTCCGTAACGGTCGGAATCGCGATCCCAATTGCCCAGCATCACATAATGCTCGGCGCACAAATAATCGTCTTTGCCGTCTTCCGAGAACAGCAGGCGGTTCAGAAACAACGAGTATGTGAAATAGACCCGGGTCAGCGTACCCTCGCCGAATAGCGATCGGCGCATACGCCCCAGCGTGCTCTTCTCCACTTCGCGCAGGGTTTCAAAAATCTCCTGCCCCGTCTTCCGCAGGATGATCCTCTTCCGCACCTGGAATGTCGCCAGCCTTTCCCGGTACTCAATGGCGGTCTCCTGCCGCATGTTGTCGTAGCTCTTGAGCAGGACGCGGCAACGCTCCAGCACCTGCAGAAATTGCTGGTTCATCTCCGTGCGTACGAACTTTGTCACCGCCAACCGCGCCAGCACATCGAGCGACAGGCTCGATTCCTTCTTGGCCCAGTTCAGGGAGGCCACATGCAACTCGGTCAGCGCTGTCTTCCACTCTCCCGGATCGTGTTTCGGCTTTCCGCCCCGCCCCGCCTGATTCCTCATCCAGGCGGGCGCTTGCGTCGTGCGCGATTCTACCGACAACAATCCATCCAATTCACCGTGGTGTGCGATCAGTCGTCCGATCTGCGCACGCCCTAATTCGACAAATCGAGGGCTCAAAAACACGTCGTGCCGCAGGTTGTCGACCCCGAGCACTAAGCCTTCCAGGTACACTGTGGGTGTAGCGGAAGCCAGCTTAGGCGGCGCCGCTTTTTCCGGCGCACCACCTAATCGAAAAATAGGAATTCTCGGCATCGGACGAGGAACTATTACGGAAGTTGCTGATTTCAAACCTACATATCGAGGCTAGCACGCGCACCCTCCCGGCTAAAGTTACCTCGGTTATGGCGGCCTGGCCGGCTATTGCAGAGATTTGCCCTTATTGTCAGGTCGGAGTTTCCCGTTGGAGTGGAACGCATGCGCGCCCTCCAGACTGAGGTTCGCGGGGATTATGCCGATCCCACAGGGGCAGCGATTGATTGGGATTTGTCGGCTAAGGGGCGTCCGATTGCCGGACAAGCCAAGCGGCCCGTTGGGGAGACATACCGTGCAAGTTCCTTGGACAGTCTGCCGCTGACCTCGACCCGGGCTCTAACTATTTGGTTTTCGTCCGTGCCGCTTCAAACTCGTCGCCCTTCTGCCATTCAATCAGCTTCGGTGAACTCGCTGCCTCCCAGCCTAGGGCAAATCCAAACCGCGCCATCGCCGAATCGCCCACAAAGTCCATCTCCGAATGATACTCATCGCTCGGCTGGTGATAATGCTTTTCCACGTAATCGCGCTCCTGCTCGATTCCCCACGATTCCGGATGTCCCTTGTACTTCATCCCTTCATTGATCGAAAACGCAGGAATTCCCACGTGCGCCAGGCTGAAGTGATCGGATCGATAGTAGTGGCCGGCTTCGGGCCGGGCGTCTGGACGGATCGCCAGCCGGAATTCTTTTGCGGTCGCCTCCACCGCCGGATAAAAATTCGTGCGCTCAGCCCCCGATACTTCCACCTCCTCGGGCGCCCCCAGCGGCTTTACGTCGTCATAGTTCAAGTCCAGGGTAATCTTTCCTGCCGCAACCGGCGGATGCTTTCCCAAGTATTCCGACCCCAGCAGGCCTTGCTCCTCTGCCGTCACCGCTGCAAATAGAATCGAGCGGCGAGGCTTCTGGGTCGCGGTTCCAAACGCCCGCGCCAGTTCCAGCAAAATTCCGCAGCCCGTCGCGTTGTCATCGGCGCCGTTAAAAATGTTGTCCCCCGGCATGTCCGGACGCACTCCGAAGTGATCGTAGTGCGCGGTGTAGATCACCGCTTCGTCCGCCATTTTGCGGTCTGCACCGGGCAATATCGCCACCACGTTGTTCGCCTCGAACCGCCGCACTTTGCTTACCATGTGGGCCCGCAGCTTGGCCCGCAAATTTACCGGACGAAACTCGCGCGACTGCGCTTCCTGCATCCACTTGTCCAGGTCCATGCCTGACGTGGATGCCAGGCGCCTGGCCACATCGAGTTGCACCCACGAAGCCACTTTCAGGGCTGGGCCTTCAACCTTCAAGAAGGATTTTTCTCCGGAGTTCGAGTTCCGGACCACTTCCCACGGATAGCTCGCCATCTCCGTCTTGTGAATCAGAATCACGCCGACCGCGCCTTTGCGCGCCGCTTCTTCGTACTTGTACGTCCAGCGCCCGTAATAGGTGAGCGCTTTGCCCTTGAAAAATCTGGGATCCTCCGACGGCGGTTCGTTCACCAGCATCAGCAACACTTTCCCCCGCACGTCTACGCCTTTGTAATCGTCCCAGTTGTACTCTGGCGCCTCGATCCCATAGCCTACAAACACGATCTCCGCATCCACATCTGACTGCGCTTGCTGCGTCTGGTCGTATGCTACGTACTCATCCAGCGGCCTCAGGTTCATCGCCTCACCCTGTTTTGGGGCCAGTGAGAACTGCGTCTCCGGAAGCGTCGTGATGCCGACCAAGGGAACCTTCTGCATATAAGTGCCGTGGTCGCCAGCCGGCTTCAAACCGTATTCGGCAAATTGCGTGGCGATATATTCCGCCGCCAGTTCGCCGCCGCGCTGCCCGGTCCCGCGCCCTTCCAGCAGATCGTGCGACAGGTAGCGAACGTGCCAGCGGATGTGTTCCGGCGTGATCGTCTCCAACGCGGCAAACGCAGGGCCCGGCAGTCGGACTGAAGGCGGGCTCTTGCTGCCCTTCGCGCCGCTGGCTCCTCCGTCGGACCAGACTGGCAGGCTGGCGCACACCATCGCCCCAGCCAAAATGGCCTGCAATGTTCCTCGCATAAATTAGGTCACTCCCCCAACCAAGTGGCGCGAACGCGAAAACTTTCTATGAAGTCTGAAAGGATTGTAAAGGAAGGCCTTGCCGCGAACCTACGAGAACTGCACCAATCCAGTGCACGAGAGTGTACTCACTCCCGGAACCCGGTCCCCGCTCCTACCCCGTGCCCACGGTGGGGAGAGCCCTTGTGAACCAGGAAGAGAGCAACCCTTCAGGTAGCCGCCGACCGGCGGCATTAGTTCTTCGAACCTCAACCAGCGCGGAAATCCCGCACCTCTTCGCCGGACTTGAACAGTACGGCCGGAGCGCCTTTTCCAGCCTCCGCCATTCTCCGGTTGATCTCCTCGAAATCTTTCTTCACCCAGCCCACGCTGGATACTTCTATTTCGCCGTCCTGCGCCACCAGAAAAACTGACGGAACATTGGTTAGGCCGTAGGCGTTCGACGCCGTATAAGAAGCCGGATCGTCCAGCAACATCGGAAATGTGACGCCAAATTCCTTCATGAATGCGGCCGTTTCTTTGCCATCGTTCTGAGAAACTCCGATCAACGAGACCCCTCGATTCCCATACGCCTTGTGCAGCCGCTCGTAAAAGGGCAGGGCATACTGGCAAGTTGGGCACGATACCTTGAAAAACACCAGAACCACCGCGCCTCGCGCCAACTCGTCGCGCAGTGCAGTTTCCTTCCCCTCCAACGTTTTCAATTCAAAATCGGGAGCCTTTGCCCCCATCGTCAAAGCCGCCATCGACCCTCCTCCAAATTCTGGTTTGCAGTGCTTGCCTGCGACGCGGGCGATTGGCCCAGCAAACTTTCCATATTAGATGACGCCGTGTTCCCTTCGGATGGAGGAATTCCAGAAGCCTGAAACTCATGTCATGCCGTGGAAACTCAAAACAGGCCAGCTTCGCGGAGAATCTTGCGCGCTAAGCCCGTCATCGCGAGCTTTCTGAACCCCCGGGCAGAGATCCATTGTCCTGCCCGTTGATCCGGTGCAGCCTGCCGCCAAACCCGCACCGTGTAATCCGTTACCGTGATGGAATGCCGCAACGTGAATAGAAGCTGGCCACTCTCGTAGTTCCTGCTCACATTCGCATGTGTCCCGGTGACAAGGCTTTTACTATCGAAGCCACGCAGGGGGGCAGAGTCGGACCGGGAGGTCTTCTCCCTCTTCTGATCTGGCTTTGGATAGTTCCGGTGTTTCGTCTCGTCGTTCCGATTGTTGTTCGTAACATACCGATCCTGCTTTCTATCATTTCTAGCGAAGCGAGGACTCCGACTTTCGCCCCCTCCAACCAGCTCCGCTGCCATCTCCGGCAGTTCCCACATTCCCGCCATCAAACTCTCATGTCGGGGCCGTTGCACCAGGAACACCGCGCCGTCGCGCATGTCTAGCGCGTAGTGAATCTCCCGCTTCTTCTGCGGCACCGGTTTGCGCGGACGTTCAAGCTCTCCGCGCGTTCCGCACAATTCCACCACTGGGCAAGTCAAACACGCCGGAGTTCGCGGGGTGCACACCACCGCACCTAACTCCATCATCGCCTGATTGAAATCTCCCGGCCGCTCGCGATCCAACAACGCTCCCGCTGCCGACCACAACTCCTCGCCCGCCATTCGCCGCCCCGAAACTCGCTGCAGCACTCGCTCCACATTGCCGTCGACCAAAGCCGCTGGTTCTCCGAACGCGATGCTGGCCACGGCCGCAGCCGTGTACCGGCCCACTCCGGGCAACCGCCGCCAGTCTTCTCCGCTCTCCGGAAACCTCCCGGCAAGTTTCCGGGCCACTACCTTCGCTGCCGCATGCATCATCCGCGCCCGCCGGTAATACCCGAGGCCGCTCCATGCCGCCAGCACGGACGCCTCCCGCGCCCTGGCCAGTTTTTCGACGGTTGGAAATCGCCGCAGAAATTCGTGATAATGCGCAATCACCGCCGCTACCCGCGTCTGCTGCAGCATGATCTCCGACACCCACACTCGGTAGGGATCCCGGCTTTCACGCCATGGCAATTCCCGCGCCTGCTCGTCATACCAGGTCAAAAGCAGTTTGCGGAATTGTTCTGGCGATGACTGCAAGATTTGTCCCTGATCGTGTAGTTCTACTTCAGCCTCGGTAGCGGATTTCGTACGCCGTGCGCCGTACCCCTGCAGGGCTGCTTCGTTCGCTGAAAAACTGCTGTCACAATCTCGAGCTTGAATGTCAATGTACACCTCTGCATGACGTTAGTATCAGCACTCCTTTCCATTGACCCAACGGCCTTGTCAACGGAATAATAGGTCAGCCTGGCAATCCGCAATGTCGCGTGAGTTCATCCACGCCAAATTATCGCGAGGAACGCCATGAAGGACTTCAACCGCAAAGTGGAACACGCCTCGGCACGGGTCAGCCAAACCATCGGCGACGCCGCCGAGCGCCTGGAAAAAGAGATTCCCGAATTTATCAAATATCTCAACGACGAGGTGGTTCCCGCGGTGCGCGCACACTCCACCAAAGCCTTGCGCGTAGCCTCCCGCAAGCTGATCGAGTTTGCCGATTACATGGAACAGCAGCAGCACCCGCCCAAGTAGTGCAACAAACCGGCGCCGTCCGCCGCGCCGGTTCGCCAGACAAGTTTGGCCAAGATCAGTTTCGCGAAGACCAGTTTCGCTTCATCCGCGTGCCCATGATTCTTTTTGTTATCGTCGCGATTTTGTTTCTCAGTGCCTGCGGCCATCCCAGGCAGGCACGGGTGGAAGTGCCACCGCCGCCGCCGCCCGCGGCCACGACCATTCCCACGCCCAGGTCTGAAGAACGTCCTGCCGGCAACCCACCACACTCCACCGGGCCCACTACGGAAGAAGCATCCAGTCTGGCCGAACCTTCTCTCCCCGCCGACTCCAAACCCCTGGCCACTGAAACGGGACTTGCCAGTTGGTATGGGCCTCCGTACCACAACCGCCGCGGATCGAATGGCGAGATCTACAACATGAACGCTATGACCGCCGCCCACCGCACCTATCCTCTCGGCTCAATCGTGCGCGTCACCAACCTAAAGACTGGGTCCTCCGCACTGGTTCGCATAACCGACCGCGGACCCTTTATTCGCGGGCGCGTCGTCGATCTCTCATTGGCTGCCGCCCGGAAAATCGATGTCTATAAGCCTGGTATTGCACAGGTCAAGGTCGAGTTGATGCAGTCCGGCGCCACCGTCCATTCGTCAGGAAAGTGGGCGGTGCAGATCGGCGGATTCCCTCATGAACCCGAAGCCACCAAATTGGCCGACCACCTGAAGCGCCGTTACCATAGCGCCAAGGTCCTGTGCTTCTCCAGTCCGGCGGGAGACTGGTGGATCCGCATCCGGGTCCTCGATGACGATCATGAACGTGCCCAAAAACTCGCCGCCGAAACCCGCACCCCGGAAGGGTCGGTCTTTGTAGTCCGCCTCGATTAAATTGCTTAGCTGGATTAATTAGAACAAAAGTTATAACGCACTCAACTCGCGGTCATCTTCGACCGAGCCGGTTCTCACTCTGAGCAAAAAATTCCGCGGGGGCAAGCGCACCTGACAGCGATGCGTTTCGGATGGTATTGTTGCGCCAGGTAACTATCCATGAAAGAGTCGAACGACAACTGCCTCTTCTGCAAAATCGTTGCCGGAAAAATTCCCGCCAAAAAGGTTTACGAGGACGCCAACGTCTTCGCCTTCGAAGACATCGATCCCAAGGCCCCCACGCATGTCCTCATCATTCCCAAAAAACATTTTGCCGGATTGAAAGAGGCGCAACCCGAAGACGCCGAGATCATCGGACAATGCCATCTCGCCGCCGCCCATATCGCTCGCAAGCGCAACATCGAACACGGATACCGCACCGTGCTCAACGTTGGGCCCGGTGCCGGACAATCCGTCTTCCACCTTCACGTCCATCTTCTCGGCGGCCGCTCCCTCTCCTGGCCTCCGGGATAGCCGGCTTCGCCAACTATTGCAGCCTCGCGTATTCCGCTTTTGCTTCTTTCAGGATGGGCACATCCGGGTCCGCATCCTTCCAGCGCGCGAGGAAATCCTGATACGCAGTCCTTGCCCTTCCCATATCGCCCTGTAACACATAAGCGCGGCCCAGGTTCAATCGTGCCAGCGCGTACAGGGGATCACTAATGGCTACGCCCGGGTGATCGAGAATGCGCTGGAATTCCGCGGCCGACTTAGTCCCGTCTCCCAATTTCAAGTATGCCGTGGCCCGCAGATGATTCGCCCACGATCCGGTTCCGTGCGGCCCGGAGCCGAATTCATAAGGTCGCACCGATTCCAGGCGCGCAATCGCTTCTTTAGGCTGGTTCTTTTGCAAATACTGTGACGCCTGCACCATGGGAATCATGATTTGAGTCAAGAACAAGTCCTCCGGAAACTCTCGCTGCAGGTCCGCTACGATCGATCCCGATTTGGTAAGATCTCCGGCCGAAGACAGCGCCGCCGCCGCATATATACGCGCATCCCGGTCGTGTGAGAGGCCGAGCGCCTGCGCCGCTTTCGATTTCGCCTCCGCTGGATACCCCATGAGAGCGTCGACTCCAGCCTCTACGTCGAACAGCGCCGCCGCGAAGTCCTTGATCCCCGCGCTCAACAAGCCCGCGCGCGCCTGCTCCCAGGTTTCGTGCGCAGCTTTCATCTTTCCCGCCGCCGCTTGCCCATTGGCTTTGTACAACAGCACCAGAGGCTCATCCGCAGTACCATGGGCCAACTCGATCAGATGGTTGAAAGCTGCCCAGTCGCGCCTCATGTAAGCCAGATCGATCAGGGCCAGGCGAATGCCGATCGGCTGAAGTTTCTGGGCCAAGGCCTGGTCGGCGACGCTCTTGGCTTCATCAAACCGGTTGAGGCCCATGTAGGCCGACGTAAGATTATCGAGCGCGTAAGCGTCCTTGGGATCCAACTGCAAGGCCTGACTGGCCAAATCCCGCGCCTTCTCATACTGCCCGATCTGGCTGTAGGCCAATGCGGCGTTGTCATAAGCGATCGTGTCTTTCGGATAGGCCTGCCGCCACTCCGCATACACCGCTAGAGTTTTTTCCGGATCGACCGTCACTTCGCTGTAATAGTGCGCTTGGATGTAGAGCCTTTCGCGCTCGCTGGCGCGATCGCGTAATTCGTAGGCTTTCTTCAGAGCCTCAATCCCTTCTGTGAAGCGGGTCATATTGTTGTAACAGACGCCCAGAGTGGCATACGCAATAGCGAAATTCGGATCGAGTTCCACCGCCTTTTTCAAGTGCGGGATGGCGGCGTCATCGTCCGCTTTCATGTGCGACGCCCTGCCCAAACTATATTCTTGCAGTGCCTCCAGAGACGACGTGGTCGCCTGTTCCAGTGGAGTGGCATACTGCTGCACCGACGCCAGCGATTCCCCCATCTTCTGCCGCAGATTCGAGGCGGCCTTGTCCAGCGCCTTCAAGACCTGTTCCTTGTTCTCGGCCTCTGCTTGCTCGCGGGCCAGCGCATCTCCCGTCTGCGCGTTGATCGCCGCCAAGTCGATCACGTAATGATTGCCCAGGCTCGCAATCGACCCGGTCAACATGGCCTTCACGCCTTCGCGCTGGCAGATTTCCCGCGCCACGTCGTTGGTCAGGCGCTGGTCTGCCGGACGACCCATATAACGCAGCGCCTCGCGGATCTTCGACTCCGGAACAATATTCAAATAGGGCGACTGCTCGAGTTGCACTGCCAGTGCCTGCTTCAGCGTTCCATCAAACACTACGTCGCCGGTCGTATTGACCACGTCCGCCAGCAGCACGCTGTCTTTTTCGGTAAGCCCGGCCGAGCGTTTCGAACGGAAATACAGACCTCCCGCAAGCACTGCGGCCAGAACCACAAGCGTCAGCGCTACGGTTCCAATCGGCTTTCCAAAGTTTTTGCCACGCCCCACGCTGATCGCGCTCGAAGGCGTCGCAGCCGCGGCAAGTTGCGAGGCTGACGATTGCCTTCCCGCCGCAATTGGTGTGGTTGGCTCAACCATGGCCACGATTGCCCCGGAGCCCATGGCCGCCATGCGCCCGCTATCCGTGTCGCGCTTCAGCCGCTGCAAGTCTGCCCGCATGTCAGTGGCATGCTGGTAGCGCAGGTTGCGGTCCTTCTCCAGCGCCTTATTGATGATCCTTTCCAACTCGCTCGGAATGTCCGGATTAATCCGGACTGGAGACATCGGCGTGCGCTCCAGAATTGCGTTGAAAATCAACGCCGAGGTGTCTCCCCGAAACGGCAACGTGCCGGTCGCCATCTCGTAGAGCACCGCGCCAAACGAGAATAAATCGGTGCGCGAGTCTAACTCCTTGCCCTTGGCCTGCTCCGGCGACATATAGGCGACGGTGCCCAACGTCGCTCCCGGACTGGTCAAGTGCTCGTCATCAACGGAGCGGGTCTGCGTGTTGGCCTGGGCAATCTGGCTTGAAGAAATTCTCGCCGGAGCCACCTTTGCCAGGCCGAAGTCCAGAACCTTGGCGTGTCCGCGCTTGGTTACGAAAATGTTTGCCGGTTTTATGTCGCGATGCACGATGCCTTCCGCGTGTGCGGCATCCAGCGCGTCTGCAATCTCGATCCCCAGTCCCAGCAATGTCTCGATTTCAATCGCTCTTCCGGCGATCTGGTGCTTCAGGGTCACGCCGTCCAGAAACTCCATGGCGATGAAAGCGTGCCCATCCTGCTCGCCAATGTCGTAAATCGTGCAAATGTTGGGATGGTTGAGCGCCGAGGCAGCCTGCGCTTCCCGCTGAAAACGCGCTAGCGCCTGCGGATCGCGAGCCACTTCGTCGGGAAGAAATTTCAGGGCCACGTAGCGGTGCAGGCGGGTGTCTTCCGCTTTGTACACCACTCCCATGCCTCCGCCGCCCAGCTTTTCCACAATGCGATAGTGCGATATGGTTTGCCCGATCATCGGAGCCCAAATGTTACCCGGATGAATAACACCGGTCAACGAAAGCCAATTAGCTCCAGGAGTATGTCACGCGGTGACGCAAACGAGATTCCGTCATCCCAGGGATGGTGACGATGAATCGCAAGTGTTCCCGCGAGTGAACCCCGTCGAGAATGCGGCGGGCTAGGAGGCTGCACGAGCCCATGGAATACGTGATCGAGATTACTGGTGTATTAGTTCTGGAATGCTTGCCGCCCGGAATCCGATGAGAGACGAGGCACAGTGCCCATGCCGGCACGAGGAACCTTGCTACAAAAGTGAA
>Ga0070713_100000374_pt1 | contig 28680 bp, 27 predicted proteins | sample LARL82metaG_FD_65465 | JGI IMG/M metagenome (GOLD analysis project Ga0070713, IMG submission 65465) | Corn, switchgrass and miscanthus rhizosphere microbial communities from Kellogg Biological Station, Michigan, USA - LAR L8-2 metaG | ecosystem: Host-associated > Plants > Roots > Rhizosphere ... | reverse complement strand
TTGTTGGCAGCCTAGCATGGGTATAGATGCTGCGGCATCCGATAAATTCCCGAAAAAACGCGCTGGCCCTTGTGTTTTTGTGGGCGATCCGCTTTCTCTGACCCCGTCATTCCTCGGGTCCTTTCAAATCCCATGCGCCTGTCCCGTTTCTTCCTGCCGATCCTGCGTGAGACGCCGAAAGAGGCGGAGATCGTCTCACATCGGCTCATGTTGCGCGCTGGAATGATGCGGCAGGAGGCCGCGGGCATTTATGCTTTCCTGCCGCTCGGTTTCCGCGTGCTGCAGAAAATCTGTCAGATCGTGCGTGAGGAGCAGAACCGCTCGGGCGCAATCGAACTGCTGATGCCCACCATTCAATCTGCTGATCTCTGGAGGGAAAGCGGCCGCTATGAGGCCTATGGGAAGGAAATGCTGCGCATCAAGGATCGGCACGAGCGTGATATGCTCTACGGTCCCACCAACGAAGAAATGATCACGGAAATCTTTCGGGCTTACGTGCGCTCGTACAAAGATGTTCCGCTCAATCTGTATCACATACAATGGAAGTTCCGTGACGAGGTGCGCCCGCGTTTCGGTCTGATGCGAGGCCGAGAATTCCTGATGAAGGATGCTTATTCATTCGACCTTGATCAGGCCGGTGCCACACATTCGTACAACAAGATGTTCGTGGCTTATCTTCGCACCTTTGCGCGATTGGGATTGAAATCGATTCCGATGCGCGCCGAGTCGGGGCCGATCGGTGGCAACCTTTCGCACGAGTTCATCATCCTCGCGCAGACCGGTGAGTCCGAAGTCTTCTGCCATAAAGATTATCTCGACATGGCTGTGCCGCCGGCGGACGTGAACTTCGACGACGTCGCAAGCCTTAAAGGCATCGTCGATAAATGGACGGCGCAATACGCCGCAACATCCGAGATGCACGATGCTGCGGCCTTCGCCAAGGTGCCGGCCGAAAAGCAGGTCTCAGCGCGAGGCATTGAGGTTGGCCACATCTTCTATTTCGGCACCAAATACTCCGAACCGATGAAGGCCGTGGTCGCAACACATGACGGCAAGGAAGTTCCAGTCCACATGGGCTCTTACGGCATTGGCCCGAGCCGCCTGGTCGCCGCCATCATCGAGGCCTCCCACGACGATGCCGGTATCATCTGGCCGGAGCCCGTCGCACCCTTCAAGGTCACAATTCTCAACTTGAAGCAGGGTGCGTCCGATACGGATGCGGCGTGCGAGCAGCTCTACCGTGAACTGACCGGGAAGGGGATTGAAGTTCTCTATCATGACCTTGATGAGCGGCCCGGAGCAAAGTTTGCGACCGCTGACCTGATCGGAGTTCCTTATCAGGTTCTGGTTGGTCCGCGTGGCCTCGCCGAGGGCAAAGTAGAGGTCAAAAAGCGTGCTGATGGCAGCCGGGAAAACCTGAGCCCGGCGGCAGCCATCGATCTGCTATCCAGGTAGTACGCCGCGATTCGCTGTTCGGCGTACCCGCGACAAGACGTCCAGGCCAAGAATCCTGTGTGTTGCCAATGGCTTTGCCCTCGCACCGGCGGCACGAATCCGCCAGAATCTCTATGAACAGTCGAGCGCGGGACCAATCAACGATGAGCGAGCCCCAGGGGACGCGGGCCTTTTCCCCGTTCGAGTGGATGCTGTCGCTGCGCTACTTGCGGGCGCGGCGCAAGGAAGGATTCATTTCGGTCATCGCCGGATTTTCCTTCCTCGGAATCATGCTCGGCGTTGCGACGCTTATCATCGTGATGGCGGTGATGAACGGTTTCCGCAAGGAATTGCTCGACAAAATTCTTGGACTCAATGGACACCTGCTGATCCAGCCCTTGGAGAAGCCTCTCACCGATTGGGAGGAAGTGGCCGCGCGCGTAGCCGGCGCTCAAGGGATCCGGCTTGCCGCGCCCATCGTTGAAGGGCAGGCGCTCGCCTCGTCACCGTTCAATGCGGGTGGCGTTCTGGTGCGCGGCATTCGCCTGATGGATCTGGAGAAGCTTCCTTCGATCGCCAACAACATCAAGCAAGGTTCGCTGAAGGGCTTCGATGACGAGCAGGGCGTTGTAATAGGGCGGCGGCTTGCCGATCAGTTGTCGTTGCGATCCGGTGACAACATCACGCTCGTTGCGCCGCGCGGCGCTGTCACCCCCATGGGAACAACACCGCGCATAAAGGTCTACAAGATCGCAGCGGTCTTCGAGATCGGCATGTCGGAATACGACAACGCCATGGTTTTCATGCCGTTGAAGGAAGCGCAAGCTTATTTCAATCGAGCTGGCGACGTGACCGCGATCGAGGTCTATACGGACAATCCGGATCGGGTCGACCGCTATCGAAGCGCGGTGCAGGATGCCGCGCAACGTCCGATCTTCATCATCGACTGGCGTCAGCGCAACGCGACGTTCTTCAACGCGCTGCAGGTCGAACGCAATGTGATGTTCCTGATCCTGACCCTCATCGTGTTGGTCGCCGCGCTCAACATCGTTTCGGGTCTGATCATGCTCGTAAAGGATAAGGGGCAGGACATCGCTATCTTGCGCACAATGGGCGCAACTCAGGGCGCGATCATGCGCGTCTTTCTGATCACCGGCGCGTCCATTGGCGTTGTCGGCACGATCGTCGGCTTCATGCTGGGCGTCGTCGTCTGCCTCAATATCGAGAGCATCCGGCAGTTCTTGTCGTGGCTGACAAATACAGAACTGTTTTCACCCGAGCTTTATTTCCTTTCGCACCTGCCCGCCGACATGGACTCCGGCGAGACGACGGCGGTCGTGATAATGGCACTGGTGCTTTCGCTGCTTGCGACATTGTACCCGTCATGGCGGGCGGCACGCCTCGATCCGGTGGAGGCGTTGCGCTATGAGTAAGGCCTACACCGCTGCCAGGGTGGAAATGATCGAGCAGCCGGAGCCGCCGCAAGCACGCAAGGAAGAGGACGTTCCGATCCTGTTCCTGCATGACATTGAGCGTCACTACCGCCAGGGCGACGAGACCTTGCACGTGCTCAACGGCATCGAACTCGCGCTTTGGAGTGGCCAGTCGGTTGCCCTTGTGGCGCCGTCAGGTGCCGGCAAATCGACACTGCTGCATATCGCTGGTTTGCTCGAGCATCCAGATCATGGCGATGTTTATATCGAAGGGCGGGCGACCGCCGTTCTCGCCGACCATGAGCGGACGCGCATTCGGCGCAATGAAATCGGATTTGTCTATCAGTCTCATCATTTGCTGCCGGAATTCTCGGCGCTCGAAAACGTGCTGTTGCCGCAAATGATCCGGGGCCTCAAGCGCACAGAAGCAACGACGCGGGCGGTTGAACTCCTCGAATATCTGGGACTGGGTGCTCGCCTGAACCACCGGCCATCGGAGCTTTCTGGCGGCGAACAGCAGCGCGTATCCATCGCGCGGGCGGTTGCCAACGCGCCGCGAATTTTGCTGGCCGACGAGCCGACTGGAAACCTCGATGTGCACACCGCCGAGCATGTCTTCAGCGCGCTGTCGCAGCTGGTGAGGGCCTCCGGCCTTGCTGCCATTATCGCGACGCATAACATGGACCTTGCGGCGCGCATGGACCGGCGCGTGACCTTGCGGGACGGCAAGATCACCGAGATGGCGTAACCGGCCTCACTGCCTTAGGCGGCGAAACCTGAAGAAACTGTCCTAACACTTTGAGTTTGCAGGCGGTTCTCTTCGCGCCACTTATCGCTTGACTCCAGAACAAATGATGAACTATGTTCTCTCTCTGTTCCGGGAGACGAAGTCATGTTCAAAGCTGTGATCCAAGAAGCTGCTGCTCTGGCCTCGCTGGCCTTGTTTATCGGAATGATCGCCATCTGGACGCAAGTGCTGGGAAGTCTTTGAGGGCTGCGGGAACGACGTTCCCCCCGTCATGCCCGGCCCAGCGCCGGGCATCCACGTCTTACAGGCCGTCCCTCCCGACAGACGTGGGTGGCCGACATCCCCCGGCCATGACGCGGGGATAACCGCAAGAAAAGCGGGAATAGCTTCTTCCGAGGCTATGGCCCGAGGTGGACAGCAGGGGACGGCGCCTCCACTCTGAATGCGACAAGGAATCACCCGACCCCGTTCTGACATGGCCAGCATCGATTTCGTGCACTTGCACGTGCACTCGTCATTTTCGCTGCTGGAAGGCGCGCTCACGATCGCGCGTCTCGCCGAATTGGCGAAGGCCGACCATCAGCCGGCGCTCGCTTTGACCGACACCGACAACATGTTCGGTGCGCTGGAATTCTCGGAGAAGCTTGCCGGATCCGGCATTCAGCCGATCATCGGGTGTGCGCTCGCGATCGATTTCGGCGACAGCGACCACGGGCCGCGTAACGTCAACGCGACGCTTGAACGCTCGCGTATCGTGCTGCTGGCCCAGCGGCAGGAGGGCTACCGCAGCTTGATGCGGCTCAATTCGCGCGCTTTTCTCGATACGCCGGCGAACGAACCTCCGCGTCTCAAGCTCGAATGGCTCGAGGGAGAAACCGCGGACATCATCGCGCTGACGGGCGGGCCGGGCGGACCACTCGATATGGCTATCGCGGCGGGGCAGAGCCATTTCGCATCGGGTCGCCTAGATGCGCTGATTAAGCTCTTTGGCAATCGCCTGTACGTCGAACTGCAAAGGCACGGCACGGCGGCCGAGCGGCGCACGGAGCCGGTACTGATCGATCTCGCCTACAGCAAGGGCGTGCCGTTGGTGGCGACCAACGAACCTTATTTCGCGACGGTGCAGGATTATGAGGCACATGATGCTCTGATCTGCATCGCCGAAGGCCGGTTGGTCGCCGAAAGCGATCGCCGCCAGTTGACCCCGGAGCATCGATTCAAAAGCCGCACCGAAATGGTCGAGCGATTCCGCGACCTGCCCGAGGCTTTGGCAAACACGGTTGAAATTGCGCAGCGCTGCTCGTTCCGCCCGCGGACGCACCATCCAATACTTCCGCGGTTTTCGACCGGCGATAATGGCAAATCGCTCGACGAAGCGAGTGAACTGCGCAAGCGTGCCGAAGAAGGGCTCAAGCGGCGACTTGAATCCGCCGGGGTCGCTCCCGGTCATACCGCCGATGAATATCGCGAGCGGCTTGAATTCGAACTCGGCGTCATCGCCGGCATGAAATATCCGGGCTATTTCCTGATCGTCTCCGACTTCATCCAATGGGCAAAAAAACAGGGCATCCCTGTCGGGCCCGGTCGCGGTTCAGGTGCCGGATCTCTGGTTTCTTATGCGCTGACAATCACCGACCTCGATCCTATCCGGTTTGGCCTGCTGTTTGAGCGTTTCCTCAACCCCGAACGCGTGTCGATGCCGGACTTCGACATCGACTTTTGCCAGGATCGCCGCGATGAGGTGATCCGCTACGTGCAGGAGCGCTACGGCCGCGACCAGGTCGCACAGATCATCACCTTCGGCACATTGCAGGCGCGCGGGGTGTTGCGCGATGTAGGCCGCGTCCTGCAAATGCCATACGGGCAGGTCGACAAGCTCTGCAAACTGGTGCCGCAAAACCCGGCAGCGCCGGTATCGCTCAAGCAGGCAATCGAAGGCGAGCCGCGCCTCCAGGCGGAGCGAGATGGCGACGCGGTGGTCAAGCGCGCTTTCGATATCGCGCAAAAGCTGGAGGGCCTCAATCGTCACGCATCGACCCATGCCGCCGGTATCGTGATTGGAGACCGTCCGCTGTCGGAGCTGGTGCCGCTCTACCGCGATCCGAAGTCCGACATGCCGGTCACGCAATTCAATATGAAGTGGGTCGAGCAGGCCGGGCTCGTGAAGTTCGATTTCCTCGGGCTGAAAACCCTGACGGTCCTGCAAACGGCGGTCGCGCTGCTGAAAAGACGCGGCATTGATATCGATCTGGCAGCGATACCGCTTGACGACAAAAACACCTACGACCTTCTGGCCCGCGCTGAAGCCGTCGGCATCTTCCAACTGGAAAGCGCGGGCATGCGACGGGCACTACTCGACATGCGGCCGGACCGGTTCGAGGACATCATCGCACTGGTGGCGCTCTATCGTCCCGGCCCGATGGCTAACATTCCAACCTATTGCGCTCGCAAGCACGAGATGGAGAAATCTGACTACATCCATCCAAAACTTGAACCCATTCTGCGCGAGACCTTCGGCGTCATCATCTACCAGGAGCAGGTGATGCAGGCCGCGCAGATCCTCGCGGGCTTCACGCTCGGTGAAGCCGATCTGCTACGGCGCGCCATGGGTAAAAAAATCAGGAAAGAGATGCAGGCGCAACGCGAGCGCTTCGTGTCAGGCGCCGTCGAGCGCGGGGTCGAGCGCTACCAGGCTGACGCCATTTTCGATCTGCTGGAACGCTTTGCCGAGTACGGCTTCAATAAAAGTCATGCCGCGGCCTATGCGCTGGTCGCGTATCAGACCGCCTACATGAAGGCGAACTATCCCGTCGAGTTTTTGGCGGCGACCATGACGCTGGACATGGGCAACACGGACAAGCTCGCCGAATTCCGCGCGGAAGCCGAACGGCTCGGGATCGCAGTGGATCCGCCTTCGATCAACCGCTCAGCGGTCGACTTTGAAGTTGACGGCAATACCATCATCTACGCGCTCGCAGCACTGAAGGGCGTCGGCAAGCAGGCCGTCGAAGCGATCATTGCCGCGCGCGGCAACCGGGAATTCGCCGATCTCGCGGATTTTACGGCACGCGTGAACCCGCGTGCCGTGAATAAACGCGTGCTGGAAAGCCTTGCCGCCGCCGGCGCGTTCGATACGTTCGAGAAAAACCGGGCCCGGGTTTTTGCGGTCATTGATGTCGTCCTCGCTCGCGCGCAGCGCGCTCATGAAACGGCCGCGATTGGTCAGAGCGAATTGTTCGGTGGAGGCGCAACGCGCGAACAAATCGTGCTGCCGCAAGTGGAGCCCTGGCTTCCGGCCGAACGCTTGCGTCGGGAATATGAGGCCGTCGGCTTTTTCCTGTCGGGGCATCCGCTCGACGATTATGCGGCGGTGCTGAAGAAATTGCGGGTGCAGCCCTGGGCAGAATTTGCGCGCGCGGTGAAGGCAGGGGCGACGGCGGGTCGCGTTGCTGCAACCGTCGTTTCACGCATCGAGCGCCGCACCCGCACCGGCAGCAAGATGGGAATCATCGGTCTGTCCGATCCGAGCGGTCATTTCGAGGCCGTTATTTTTTCTGAAGGGCTCGCCGAGCACCGCGACTTGCTTGAACCAGGCAACGCGGTGTTGCTTTTCCTGTCTGCGGAAGTACAGGGAGATGAGGTGCGTGCGCGCATCCAGTCGGTTGATCCGCTCGACACTGCCGCCGCCAACCTGCAAAAAGGCCTGCGCGTGTTCCTGCGCGATGGCGCACCTCTTGAAGCGGTGGCAAAGCGGCTTGAGACCGCTCCGCGATCATCCCACGCCAATGGCGATGGTGAAGTAAGCGTCGTGCTCCTGCTCCAGCGCGGCACGGAAGTCGAAGTGAAACTGCCGGGGCGCTTCAAGGTCTCGCCGCAGATCGCAGGAGCCATCAAGGCCGTGCCGGGCGTGGTGCAGGTCGAGGCGCTGTAACCTCCGTTCCCGGGCTTGTCTCCGTGTCCCCGCTTGGGACAGCATGGCCGCTGGCACAAATGGCGGGCATACGCAGGCACTGTTCTTCATGAGCCGTCGGTTTTCACGCCGCAAAGTTCTTAAGGCCGCAGCGGCACTCCCGCTTGTTTACGCCACACCTTTGCGTGCGGCGGCGCCGCCAGCCGAGACCATCACACCGGCACTGATCGCTGCGGCGACGAAAGAGGGCCAGCTTACCTGGTACACTTCGGCTGACCTCCAGCTCGCGGAGAAAATCGGCAAGGCCTTTGAGCAAAAATTTGCAGGCATTCGTGTTCGTGTCGAGCGAGCCGGCGGCGAGCGCATCTTTTCGCGCGTTGCGCAGGAAAATGCATCCGGATTGCATGTTGCCGATGCGGTCAGTACCGGCGACGCCGCGCAATTTCTGGTGTGGAAGAGACAGAAATTGCTTGTGCCGTGCGTGCCCGAGGATGTTGCGCGACACTTTCCGCCAGAGCACCGCGATCCTGACGGGTTGTATGCGACGGTCCGCGCTTCACTGTGCGTGATTGCCTACAATACTGAGATGGTGAAACGTGAATATGCACCGAAGAGTTTCGCCGATCTGCTTGACCCGAAGTGGAAAGGCAAGATCGTCAAGGCGCATCCGAGCTACAGCGGCACCATCATGACTTCGACGTATCAGATGGTTCGCGAACTGGGCTGGCTTTATCTCGAGAAGTTGGCTCAGCAACAGGTTTTGCAGATCCAATCGGCCACCGACACGCCGAAAAAGATCGTGCTCGGGGAGCGTCCGGTCATGGCGGATGGCAACGAATCGAACGTGCTGCTGCTCAAGGAGACAGGCGGACCGATCGAAGTCGTCTATGCAAGCGAAGGAACGCCCACGATTGTTCAACCCTCGGCGATTTTTGCCTCGGCGCCGCACCTGAATGCTGCGCGACTTTTCCAGAACTATCTGTTCAGTGTGGAAGGGCAGGAGCTTTTCGTGAACCTTGGCGCCCTGCGTTCGATGCATGCGCTGGTGAAAGACAGGCCAGGCCGTACTCCCTTATCGGCGATTAAGGTCTGGAAAGACGACCCTGCTGCGGTCGAGGCGCAGGGCGAAGAGATCAAGCGGCGTTACGCGCAGATATTCAGGGTCTGATCATGAACGGCAAGGCCGTGGTTCGACACCACGGCCTTCCGCATCCGATCGAATTGCTGTCAGGTTCCGCTCAGCGGATCGTCGGTCCGTTGTTGCCGGTATACACGGTCGGCTGACCCGCCTTGACCACAATTTGCGGTGCTCCGCTTTCAACGCGTGAATTGATTCCAACAACGACCACGACAATCGAAGCCATGAGTGCAACGGCCACGATCTTGAGATGCGTGCTACGACCTGCTGACCATAATGAGCTGTTCATGACATGCCTCGGTCTGATCGGCTTCAAATGGGCTCAGTAGACTCCGTGTGCTCGGGCAACGTTGGCCGCAGCGCTCCGCGTTGCGGGGACTGATTGAGCTTGTGCAACGCTCGGACCGCGACCCGGGTGCATCGGCAGAACAACAACCTTCGTTCCAACGTTCACCCGTGCATAGAGATCGATGACGTCTTCGTTGAGCATCCGGATGCATCCGCTCGACACTTGTCTGCCGATCGTGGTGGGCGCGTTCGTTCCGTGGATGCGATAGACGGTGCCGCCAATGTACATGGCGCGCGCGCCAAGCGGGTTGCCTGGGCCGCCCGCCATGAAGCGCGGAAGGTAAGGCTGCCGCTGAAGCATCTCAGCCGGCGGGATCCAATCGGGCCACTCCGCCTTGCGCTCGATGGCCTTCACGCCGGACCAGGTGAAGCCCTCGCGACCAACGCCGATCCCGTAACGGATCGCTTTGCCGCCGCCAAGCACGTAGTAGAGGTAGGTATTCGGTGTATCGATGACGATCGTGCCTGACGCTTCGGACGTCCGATAGTCCACGATGTTGCGATGCAGCCGCGCGGGGATGTCGCTTGTCAGACCGTCGTCGGTCTCCTGGGGCAACTGCCGCATGGCCGGGGCGAAAACCGTCTCGCCGCGCCCAAAATTGAAAGGTGAAGCAAAGCCAAGCGGATCAGCCGAAGCCTGGCCAGTCTGGAAGAAAGCAACCGCGGCCAGGGTCGCTGCGATGGTTAGGCTCATTCCGTGGATCTTGCCGGTGGTCAACATGACAAAGTCTCCAGGAGCTTTGTTGGATACGACCTATTTTCCGTTGCTCGAAGCTACGTTCGACATCTGGCTCGCGAAGACGACGCGTACATCGGAAGCTTTGCCGGACGAGCGGCGGCGGTCACGAATGCAGTCGCCCGGGTAGTAAGGCCAGGCGTGCTGCGAGCATTCGTGCGTGGCGAGTTGAGTTTCGGGTCGATCGCTTTTCGTCGACGGAGTGTTCGCCCTGACCTCGGTGCCGGGGGCCGCCAAAACAGCAACGCCGCCGACAAAGGCGACAGTTGCGAGGCTGGCAACGAGCAGAGGCCGAAACATAAAAACTCCCTGCAACGAGTTCTGCTTTTTTTGTTGCAAGGAGCCTAGGTTGGCGACGGCTTATAACGCCACTGTACGCTGGTTAACGGCCGATATCGAAAAGAGAAGGGCGCCTATACGAAGGTATCGCCGCGAATCCGATTAAATGCCGTCAAAATGGGCATCAAACATCAGTGATGCGCCCATTTATTCCAATGAACTCAATTGTCATGTACGTTTGGCTTCAGGCTTTGTTGGCTGAGTAAAAATGCACAAACCGGAAAAGCTGAAGCACATCGGGTCTCGACGCGCTGCGCCCGCCACGCTTTCTAAACAACGACCGCACGATGCGCACGCATACGATCGCTTGCCTGAGCTTCAGTTGATCTATGACACGGCACCGGTAGGGCTTGCGTTTCTTTCGCTCGATTGCCGGTACGTGCACATCAATCAGCGCCTTACGGAAATTTGTGGTATTTCGGTAGCCGATCATATCGGCCGCTCGGTTCGCGAGACGGTGCCAGCCGTCGCGGAGCAAGTCGAACAACTCGTTCAGGCCATTGAGCGCACAGGCGAGCCCGTCACCGGCGTGGAGGTGCGCGGGCAGAAGGCCGACAGGAGCAATGCGGATCACGTCTGGATCACAAACTGGCACCCGTTGAGAAACGCGGATGGTCGGATCATCGGTGTCAACGTCGTCGCGGAAGACATAACCGAGCGCAAACGTTCCGAGGCCGTTTTACGCGAACTGAACGAAACGCTCGAACAGCGGGTGCAAGCGGAAACGTACGAGCGCCTTCAGATATGGAATGTCTCGCAAGACCTTCTGGTAATCGCGGATGCAGACGGCAGGTTTCTCAACGTGAACCCTGCGTGGACGACGACGCTTGGGTGGCCAGAGGCGGAACTGATCGGCAAGACGTTGCTATGGATGCTGCACCCGGATGACCGCGAGAATGCGCGCGCTGAAACCAAACAGCTCGCCGCAGGTCACATGACGCACCGTTTTCTCACCAGGTTGCGGCACCAGGACGGATCATATCGATGGCTGTCCTGGAAGGCGGCTCAGCACAAAGGTTGTATTTATGGAGTGGCGCGAGATGTCACCGAGCTCAGGGATGCCGAGAACAAGTTGATCGAGGCCCGGCACGAACTTGCTCAGGTGTCGCGGCGAACGACACTTGCGGCAATGTCAGCAGCGATCGCGCACGAGATCAGACAGCCGCTCGGCGCGATCGTCACGAATGCGAATGCCGGCCTTCGCTGGCTGGACCGCTCGACGCCAGACCTCGCCGAGGTGCGTGACACCCTCAAGCACATTTCCGCGGACGGCCACAGGGCTAGCGAAGTGATCCAGTCGGTGCGCGCGATGTTTGCAAAGAGCGACCAGGTGGGGGCGCCCCTCGATGCAAACGAGCTCATTCGCGAAACGATTGCGATGGCGAATGACGAACTCGAAGCGGCCAAGATCGATGTCCAGCTCGAGCTCGATCACCTTCCCATGATCCCTGCCCATCGGGGACAGCTTCAGCAAGTCGTACTGAACATCCTGACAAACGCCGCCGAATCCATGCGGAACATTGACGATCGCGCGCGGACCTTGCGAGTCCGGTCCAAACCCTTCGATTCAACCGGGGTGTCACTTTCGGTGCAGGACTCCGGCACGGGAATAGACCCGGAACATGCTGAACGCATTTTCGATGCGTTTTTCACGACCAAGACCAACGGCATGGGCATGGGCCTCGCGATATGCCGCTCAATCGTTGAAGCCCATGGCGGAACCTTGTCAGTATCGCCGGGAGTCCCGTACGGTTCGGTGTTCCACATTGTCCTACCCGGTATTCAATGACACCGCCCCAAGGCACGCGCAGTCCGGCCAAAACCGAGCGTCCCGATACGCAGCCGGTCGTTTTCGTCGTTGATGACGACGCCTCATTGCGCGGGGCGGTCAGCAACCTGGTGCGCTCGGTAGGACTGAAGGTCGAGGCGTTTGCATCCACCACGGAATTCTTTGCGGCGAAACGACCTGACGCCGCGTGCTGTCTTATCCTCGATGTCAGGTTGCCCGGCGTCAGTGGTTTGGACTTTCAGGCGGAACTCACAAAAGCCCAGATCCAGATTCCCATTATCTTCATTACCGGTCACGGCGATATTCCGATGTCCGTGAAGGCGATGAAGGCCGGCGCGGTCGAGTTCCTTACGAAACCGTTCCGCGACCAGGATTTGCTGGACGCCATACAGATTGCGCTTGAGCGGTCGCGAGCAAATTACGCAAACGAGAAGGCGATATCCGAATTACGCGCGAAATTCGACACACTCACGCCACGGGAACAGGAAGTCATGGCCTGGGTCACAGGCGGCCTCCTGAACAAGCAGGTCGCGGCGGAAATCGGTGTCACCGAGATTACGGTGAAGGTGCATCGGGGTAAGGTCACACGAAAAATGGGAGCGAAGTCTTTGGCCGACCTCGTAAAGATGGCGGACCTTTTGGGGATTCGGCGGACAAAAACTTAGGGAAACTATACCTTGGTGTAATTTCTCGTCCCTTTCCGATAGTTGAACGTTACCATCGGAATCGTGCATAGCGCGGCTCGACGTCTTATTTCTTTCATCATCGAAGGACGCCAACTTGCCGAAGATGCCCGTGATAGCAATTGTCGATGATGATGAATCGTTCCGCCGCGCCACGACGAGCTTCGTTCGATCGCTTGGTTATGGAACAGCCTCTTTTGACTCCGCCGAAGCATTCCTGAAATCGGAAGAGATTTCGGATGCCGATTGCCTGATTACCGACGTGCAAATGCCCGGCATGACCGGAATAGAATTGCAGGATCGGTTGATCGCGCAGGGTCATAGCCTGCCTGTCATATTCATTACGGCTTTCCCCGAAATGAGGGCACGCGCGCAAGCGCTTGCCGCAGGCGCGGTTGGTTTCCTGGCCAAACCGTTCGACGATCGTAACTTGATATCGTGCCTCAACGAGGCACTGGCCCGCAGCGCCTGAACAATCAGCCCCGCTTACGCGGTTGAGCCTGGCCGAGCGCTGGGCCCCGATAGTCATGTTGCAGGGCACAAAGTGCGCTTCAGGCCGCGGTCTAGCGCGCGACACCTTGGTATAGGGTGCAACTACCTCAGTCCAATGGAGCGATTTGACGCGTCCGTTCTAGTCTCATTGCAATAACGAGAAAAAGCGACGTGCTTTGGATCAATGTCATTGCGGGGAGATGATGAACATCACTATCAAGCCGTCAAACTATTCCGAGCCTGATTGCGTGACGCCTGTTGCGCCTTGCTTGTCTGAAGAAATGGCGGCGCTGGCAGAGTTCACCGTGTTTATAGTTGATGACGATCCGGGCGTGCTCAAGTCGCTCACGCGACTCGTTGGAGCCGCCGGTTACGCAACACAAAGTTTTTCCTCGGCACAGCAGTTTCTTGCCGCGCATGACCACGATGTTCCTGGCTGCGTTATTGTCGATCTGCGAATGCCCGGCATCGACGGACGCGAACTGCAGGCGGCGCTGTGCGACGATGAGGATGACCGCTCGATCATTTTTGTTTCCGGCACGACCGATGCGCCGACCATCGTTGACGCGATGAAAGCGGGCGCAATCGACTTTCTGATCAAGCCCGTTAATTGCGCAGCGCTGCTTGGGGCGATTGAGACCGCAGTCGAGCGGCAGAAAAAGTCGATGCAAAAGCGGGCGGAGCTGGCTTGCATCAAGCAGCGGCTGGCTCAATTGACTCCGCGCGAAGCCGAGGTGCTCCGGCATGTGATTTCTGGCCGTTTAAACAAGCAGATCGCTTGGGATCTCGGGACCGTCGAAAAGACAATCAAGGTGCATCGCAGCCGGATCATGGGAAAGATGGGCGTCCGCACGATCGCCGAACTCGTCAGATTGACCGAGCAGATCGGGCTCCCCCCATGCGAGCAGAGGGAGAGCCGCGCAAAAGACGACCCGGAATTGTTCTTTGAAATTGGGGTTCAAACGGATCGTGTGGTTCGCCACGCGCTGCAGGTCGCCTAACACTGAGGCGGACGGCCAGGTGGCTCGCTAACCTTTTGTTACGCCTTGCATTCCTGAAATCGCACCTATATAAGCCCCGACATCACTCACGCGGACGCAGGCTTTAGGCCCCGACAATGGGTCAAAAAGGCCGTCCGGTGGCCCAAATGGGCTCACGACCGTCCGCGGCGGATCAACCGGAGAAGATTATGGCGCTTCCTGACTTTTCAATGCGTCAGCTTTTGGAAGCTGGCGTGCACTTCGGCCATCAGGCCCACCGTTGGAATCCGAAGATGGGCTCGTACATCTTCGGCACCCGCAACAACATTCATATCGTCGATCTGGCGCAGACCGTCCCGATGCTGCATCGGGCCCTGCAGGCGGTTAGCGATACAGTCGCAAAAGGCGGTCGCATCCTGTTCGTCGGCACAAAACGTCAGGCGCAGGATGCTATTTCCGACGCCGCCAAACGTAGTGCGCAGTACTATGTCAATTCGCGTTGGCTCGGCGGCACGCTGACCAACTGGAAGACGATCTCGGCGTCGATCGCGCGGCTGCGCAAACTCGACGAGATGCTCAATTCAGGTGAGGCTGCGGGCTACACCAAAAAAGAGCGCCTCACCATGCAGCGCGAGCGGGACAAGCTCGATCGTTCGCTCGGTGGCATCAAGGACATGGGTGGCGTACCCGATCTTTTGTTCGTAATTGACACGAACAAGGAAGACATCGCCATCAAGGAAGCGCAGCGGCTCAATATTCCGGTCGCCGCCGTCGTCGACACCAATTGCGATCCGGCCGGCATCACTTACGTGGTGCCAGGCAATGACGATGCAAGTCGCGCGGTGTCGCTCTACTGCGATCTCGTGGCGAAGGCTGCAATCGACGGAATTTCCCGTGCTCAGGGTGAGATGGGCGTTGATATCGGCGCGGCCGAGAAGCCGATCGTTACCGAGTCTGTACCGACGGCACCGGCAGCCGGTGATCTTGGCTTCGAGCAATTGCCCGGGCCGCGTGGCGTTGCGGACGATCTCAAGAAGCTGCCTGGCATCTCGCCGGCGATCGAAAAGCAACTTAACGATCTCGGTATCTTCCACTATTCGCAGCTCGCTGAACTCAACCCGAAAGCCGCTCACAATGTCGGCGAAGAAGTTGGGCTTCCCGGCCGCGTCGACGGCTGGATCGTCAAGGCGAAGGAATTGACGGCGGAGTGACCTAGGGCCCTTTCCCCGACATCGCATCGGAACGCGTCCTGCGGCAGTTGCAGACTTCAAAACGTGGATGGCCGGTGCATGCCCGGCCGTCATGGATCAAGGAAAAGAGACGATGGCAAATATCAGCGCCCAGATGGTCAAGGAGCTGCGCGAGTCGACCGGCGCCGGCATGATGGATTGTAAGGCCGCGCTGACCGAGACCAGCGGCGATATGACGGCGGCCCAGGACTGGCTGCGCAAGAAGGGTTTGTCCAAGGCGGCCAAAAAAGCCGGTCGCGTTGCTGCCGAAGGTCTGATCGGCGTTCAGGTGAAAGGCACGAAAGGTGTCGTGGTCGAATTGAACTCGGAGACCGACTTCGTTGCGCGCAATGACCTGTTCCAGGGTTTGGTCAAGATGATCGCCGACGTTGCGCTTTCGGTCGGCACCGACGTGGAGAAGCTCAAGGCCGCGAAAGCCGGGAGCATAACGGTGTCGGAGTCCATTTCCGACACGATCGCGAAGATCGGCGAGAACATGACTTTGCGCCGGGCGGCCGCCTTGTCGGTCGGGAAGGGCGCAATCGGCTCCTACGTGCACAATGCGGTCACGGATGGCCTGGGCAAGATCGGGGTGATTGTCGCGCTCGAATCGACTGGTAACGCTGACGAACTGGCGGCCATTGGTCGCCAGGTTGCGATGCATGTCGCGTCGGCTAACCCTCTGGCGCTTGACGCCGCGGCACTCGATCCAGCAGTTGTGGAACGCGAGAAGAATGTGCTTGCCGACAAGTTCAAGCAGCAGGGCAAACCGGCTAACGTGATCGACAAGATCGTCGAGTCGGGACTCAAGACGTTCTACAAGGAAGTTTGTTTGCTGGAGCAGCCATTTATTTTCGATGACAAGAAGAGTGTGGCGCAGGCGCTGAAGGAGGCCGAAAGCAAGGCTGGTGGACCGATCAAGGTCACCGGATTTGTTCGCTACGCACTCGGTGAGGGCATCGAGAAGCAGGAAACCGATTTCGCCGCTGAGGTCGCGGCCGCCGCCGGTCAGACGTGATTGATCGCCGGCCGGCGTGGCTCGCGGCGATCCCGGCTCATGATCCCGAAAAGCGGTCATCCGGTTTTCGGACATCATGCGTGCTGAAGCTGATAGGGGATCGCAACGCATGAGTGACCCGGTCTATCGTCGTGTCATCGTCAAACTCTCTGGCGAAGCGTTGTCGGCCGCGAATGGCTTCGGCATCGATCAAGCAACCGTCGAACGTCTTGCCGCGGATCTTGCGGGGAGCGCGAAACTGGGTGTCGAGCTCGGCGTCGTCGTCGGCGGCGGCAATATCTTTCGCGGCGTAGAGGTGTCCGAACGTGGGGTGCCACGTCCGGTCGGCGATACGATGGGCATGCTCGCCACCGTGATGAATTGTCTTGTCCTGGAAGCCGCGATCGAGCGGGCGGGATGTGAAGCGCGAACGCTGTCGGCGCTCGCCATGACCGCGGTCTGCGAGACCTATAACCGCAAACGCGCCATGAAGAATCTCGGCAAAGGGCGCGTCGTGCTCCTCGCCGCCGGTACCGGCAATCCGTTTTTCACGACCGATACGACCGCGGTGCTGCGCGCGGCCGAACTTGAGGCGCAGGCGGTGCTCAAGGCCACCAATGTCGATGGCGTTTACACCGCGGACCCCAAAAAAGACCCCAAAGCAAAGCGTTACGACAAGATCAGCCACCAGGAGGCAATCGAGAAGGACCTCCGGGTCATGGACGGCGCCGCCTTCGCGCTTGCCCGAGAAAACCGGATGCCTATCATTGTCTTCTCGATCGCTGAGAAGAGCGCCATAGAGACCGTGCTGCGCGGCAAAGGGCGCGCAACGGTCGTCGGTTAGCCCGACGACGCATTTTACGCCGCGCGACAAGACGCGGTGTGCGAGGAATTGCCATGGCAAACGCGACTACGCATGACCTAAATGAAATCAAGCGCCGCATGCAGGGCGCTAGCGGTGTATTGAAAGCCGAATTGTCGGGGCTGCGCACTGGCCGTGCGTCCGCGCATTTGCTCGATCCCGTCATGGTCGACGCCTATGGTGCGCAGATGCCGCTCAATCAAGTGGCGACCGTGAGCGTTCCGGAACCGCGGATGATTTCCGTCAATGTCTGGGATCGCTCGCTGGTTCATCCAGTCGAAAAGGCGATCGTGAACTCCAATCTCGGCCTGTCGCCTGCAACCGAAGGTCAGACAATCCGCCTGCGCATTCCCGAACTGAACGAAGAACGGCGAAAAGAGCTTGTGAAGGTTGCTCACAAGTACGCCGAAACCGCGCGCGTTGCGGTTCGTCATGTCCGACGTGATGCCATGGATGTAATCAAAAAACTGGAAAAAGAACACAAGATCAGCAAGGACGATCACGACCGGTTTTCCGGTGAGGTCCAGAAAGCAACCGATGCCGGCATCGCGGAGATCGACCACATGTTGGCTACAAAGGAAAAGGAAATCCTCACGGTCTGAGGTCGTGCTCTATGCCCGAGGCCGAGACCCCGAATAACGCTGCGTCGGCATTTGACGTGCCGCGTCATGTTGCAATCATCATGGATGGCAACGGCCGCTGGGCGGCTGCGCGCGGACTGCCGCGAGCGGAAGGACATCGTCGCGGTGTCGAGGCCCTGCGACGGACCATTCGTGGCGCCGGCGAAATCGGCATCAAGATCGTGACGATTTTTTCGTTCAGCGCCGAAAACTGGTCTCGACCCGCCAGCGAAATCGGCGAACTGATGGGGCTGCTTCGTCGATTTGTACGAAACGATCTGGCCGAACTTCACAAAAGCAATGTCCGGGTGCGCGTGATAGGTGAGCGAGCGGATCTTGAACCCGACATCAGCCGGTTGCTGGTCGAGGCCGAAGAGCTAACGAAAAACAATGACGGCCTTACGCTGGTCGTTGCGTTCAACTATGGCGCGCGTCAGGAAATTGTGCGTGCGGCCCGCCGAGTGGCCGACGCCGTGAAGCGCGGTGAACTGAACCTGGCCGACGTCGACATGGATTCGTTCGCCAAGTTCTTGGACGCGCCCGATATTCCCGATCCGGACCTCATCATTCGCACCAGCGGCGAACAACGCCTGTCGAATTTTCTTCTGTGGCAATCTGCGTATAGCGAACTGGTCTTCGTGCCGACCTATTGGCCCGATTTCGATCGCGCTGCTCTCGAATTTGCGATCCGCGAATACCAACAACGCGAGCGGCGATTTGGCGGCCTCGTAGCGCAGACTGGATCGTAAACCCCGTGGTTGACTCGAACCCCGTTTCCCAGTCCAGCGATCCCAGCAAGCCATTGTCCGCCAACAATCTTGCGTTGCGGATCGCTTCCGCCGCTGTTCTTGCACCGCTCGCACTGGTGACGGCGTATTTCGGCGGATGGGCATTCGTCCTGTTCTGGAGCGCGGCTGCGCTCGCAGTACTGTGGGAATGGATGGAGCTTGTTGCCGGCAAGGCGCATCGACCTTTGTTTATCTCATGTGCGGGCGCGGTCGTGGCGGCTGGCCTCCTGGTCTGGCTCGATCGTCCAATCTCCGCTTTGCTGATGTTGGGCTTGGGCGCGCTGGCGGCGGCGATCTTTTCACCATCCGCGCGAAGACTTTGGGTGACATTCGGGATCGGCTACGCGGGGGCGTTGCTGCTGGCGCCGATCCTTTTACGACACGATGCCGCATATGGTTTTGCGGTGATTGCCTTGCTGTTCGCGATCGTGTGGACCACGGATGTTTGCGGCTATTTCGCGGGCCGCGCTTTGGGCGGACCGAAGTTGATGCCGCTCGTAAGCCCAAAAAAAACCTGGTCAGGTGCAATCGTCGGTACGGCCGGTGCCATGATCGTTGGACTGCTCGTCGTAAGTCTTTTCGGGTCGTTCAATACGGTTGCAATTCTGGCGATCACATTCGTACTTTCAGTCTTGGCGCAATTTGGCGATTTGTTCGAATCGTGGGTGAAAAGGCAATTCGGCGCGAAAGATTCCAGTCGGCTCATTCCCGGTCATGGCGGGGTCATGGACAGACTGGACGGGTTTTGGGCCGCGGCCGTCGCCGGCTGCCTGATCGGATTGATGCGTGGTGGCTTCGATGGGCCTGCACGCGGACTGCTGGTATGGTGAGTGTATGAGTACAGTTGATGTTGCGCGCACGAGTTCAAGGCCGTCTGCGGATGTGCGCGGGATTACAATTCTCGGAGCGACCGGCTCGATCGGCGCCAGCACGCTCGACCTGATCAAACGCGACCCAGGGCGCTACCGGGTTGAATCGATCAGCGCGCGCCGCAATGCGGCCGCTCTCGGCAAGATTGCACGCGAGGTCGGCGCGCGATATGCGGTGGTTGCAGATCACGCCGCCTATCGCGAACTCAAGGACGCGCTGTCGGGTTCGCGCATCGAAGCTGCTTCCGGCGAAGAAGCTTTGGTGGAAGCGGCACAGCGACCAGCTGACTGGGTGATGGCCGCGATCAGCGGTTCGGTCGGATTAAAGCCGACGCTTGCGGCTGTCGAGCGGGGCGCCACGGTTGCACTCGCCAACAAAGAATGCCTCGTTTGCGCGGGCGGTCTTTTCATGCGCCGTGCTGCAACGACCGGTGCCACCGTCCTTCCGGTCGATTCAGAACACAATGCGGTGTTTCAGGCGCTCGGTGCTGGGAATCGCGCCGATGTGAAACGCGCAATTCTCACTGCGTCCGGCGGACCGTTTCGAACCTGGTCAAAAGAAGCGATCAAGGCGGCGACACCTGAACAGGCCTTGCGTCATCCCAATTGGGTCATGGGCCCGAAAGTCACGATCGATTCCGCGACGCTCATGAACAAGGGTCTCGAGATCATCGAGGCTCATCACCTGTTCTCGCTCAAGCCCGAGGAGATCGACGTCCTCGTTCACCCGCAATCGGTTGTGCACGGACTTGTGGAATTTCGCGACGGTTCGGTCGTTGCCCAACTCGGGTCGCCCGACATGCGCATCCCGATTGCTCACTGCCTGGCTTGGCCGCGACGGATTGACGGGCCGGCGGCGCGGCTGGATCTCGCCGCTCTACGGGAACTCACGTTTGAGGCACCGGACCTGGAACGGTTTCCCGCGCTCGCGGTTGCGCGGCGGGCGATGGAAGCGGGTGGGGCTGCGCCCACTGTGCTCAATGCGGCGGATGAGGTCGCTGTCAGCGAATTCATCGCCGGCAGGATCTCGTTTCCGGCCATTACGGCATTGGTGGAAGCAACGCTGGATATGGCTGCAGGACGAGGTTTACTGGGGGAACCGGCCGGAATCGATGCGGCGCTGGCCGTTGACCATATTGCAAGAAGTCTGGCACGTGACCTCTTGCCCGAAATTGCCGTAAAGGCATCCTAGGTAAAATTGGGCGGCAAAAAGCCCCGAGGGGCAGGACGAGGCGATAATGGGAATGGAAATCATGGGAGGCCTGAGCGCTCTGGGCGGCGGCCTCGTCGGCTATGTAGTGCCATTTTTGTTCGTTTTGACCATTGTCGTTTTCTTTCACGAGCTTGGTCATTTTCTGATGGCGCGCTGGTGCGGCATCAAGGTGTTGGTGTTCTCTGTTGGCTTTGGTCCTGAGATCGCTGGCTTCTACGACCGCTATGGGACGCGCTGGAAGATTTCCGCCATTCCGCTCGGCGGCTATGTGAAATTTTTCGGCGACGAAAATGCCGCGAGCGCGCCTGATCAGTCTGCCGCCGCGACGATGACGGAAGCGGAGAAAAAGGACAGCTTCCAATTCCAGCCCGTCGGGTCCCGCGCATTGGTTGTCGCGGCTGGCCCTGTCGCCAATTTCGTGCTGGCAATTGCAATTTTCGCCGGCATCTTCATGACCGTTGGTAAGCAAACGACCAGCGCTCGTGTCGATACTGTGCAGGCGGGCAGCGCCGCACAAACCGCTGGCTTCAAGCCGGGAGACCTTGTCCTTACGATCAATGGCGAGAAGATCGAAAGCTTCTCTGACATGCAGCGCATCGTCAGCATTAGCGCGGGCGCTCCTCTGACCATCGAGGTTGATCGCGACAACGCGCAGGTAACGCTCAAGGCTGTGCCGCAGCTGAAGGAAATCAAGGACAATTTCGGCAACGTCCATCGGCTTGGCGTGCTTGGAATCAGCCGGTCGATGGCCCCGGGCGACATCAAGACAGAGAGGGCGCCACCGCTGCGTGCGATCGTCATGGGTGCGCAGGAAACATGGTTCGTGGTCGATCGGACCCTGTCCTACATCAGCGGCGTGTTTACAGGGCGGGAAGCAGCTGATCAGCTCGGCGGACCGATCCGGATCGCGCAGGTATCTGGACAGGTAGCCACCGCCGGATTCGCCCCCCTGATTCACCTGACAGCCGTGCTGTCAGTGTCCATTGGCCTACTCAATCTGTTCCCGATACCACTGCTCGATGGGGGTCACCTTTTGTTCTACGCCATCGAGACGATTCGAGGCCGACCGCTTTCGGAGCGCGCCCAGGAACTTGGCTTCCGGATTGGGCTCGCGATCGTCCTCATGTTGATGATTTTTGCAACCTTTAATGACATCCTCCACCTCGCCACTTCCTGACCGTTGCTGACGGGCAACTTTTTGAGGGAAAAGGGAAACTTGGCGGGGACTTTCGTTTGCGGCGCGGAAAAAACGCTGTAAAAAGCTCGCCTATGCCAGCCCGGACCGTCTTGGGGGCGGCCGCAAGAATAAAGGGCGCGTAGCGAATGGGACTTAGTGTGAGGAGGGTTCGGGGACTGGCCCTTAGCTGCCTGTTCCTCGGCGGCATCCTTGTCAGTGCTTGCTGCGTGACCCTTGCCTCCTCGGGCCCGGCGGTTGCGCAGACGGTTAGCTCTATCGTCGTTGAAGGCAGCCGTCGCGTCGAACTCGACACCATCCGCTCGTATTTCAAGCCCGGTCCTGGGGGTCGGATAGGCCCCGAACAGGAAGACGAGGCGCTTAAGGCCCTTGTCGCCACGGGGCTCTTCGCTGATGTCCGCATCAGCCACAGCGGCGGTCGCATCGTGGTGACGGTCGTCGAAAATCCGGTCATCAACCGGGTCGCCTTCGAAGGCAACAAGAAGGCCAAGGACGAGCAGCTCACGGCAGAAGTGCAGTCAAAGCCGCGCGGTACACTGTCGAGGCCGACGGTCCAGGCGGACGTGCAGCGCATTATCGAGATCTATCATCGCAGCGGCCGGTTCGACGTCTCTGTCACTCCGAAAATCATCGAGCTGCCGAACAACCGCGTTGATCTCGTATTCGAGATTAAGGAAGGCGAGAAAACCGGCATCAAAGATATCCGCTTTGTCGGGACAAAAGCCTTTTCGTACGGTCGCTTGAAGGAAGTGATCAAAACTTCGGAAAGTAATTGGCTGAGCTTTCTGCAGACCACCGACATTTATGATGCCGATCGCGTGGAAGCCGATCGCGATCTGCTGCGTCGTTTCTATCTGAAGCACGGTTACGCTGACGTGCGTATCGTCTCCGCCGTCGGCGAATACGACCCCGCGCGAAAAGGGTTTATCGTCACGTTCACGATCGACGAGGGCGCCCAGTATCGGGTTGGAACCATCGAAGTCCTTTCCAACGTGCGAGCAATCGACCCGGAAACGCTCCGCAGTCAGCTCAGATTGAGCGCTGGAAGCGTCTATAACGCGGACCTTGTCGAAAAAAGCGTTGAGTTGATGACGGTCCAGGCCGCCAAGCATGGCTACGCTTTCGCCAACGTCCGCCCGCGCGGTGAACGCAATTTCGAAACCAAGACGATTAACATTGCCTTTGTCGTTGAGGAAGGTGCGCGTGCCTATATCGAGCGCATCAATATCCGCGGCAACGTACGAACCCGCGATTACGTGATCCGTCGCGAGTTCGATTTGGGCGAGGGCGATGCTTACAACCGTGCTCTGGTCGATCGCGCCGAGCGGCGGTTGAAGAATCTCGGCTTTTTCAAAATGGTCAGGATTACGAACGAGCCCGGATCAGCGCCTGATCGCGTTGTCATCAATGTCGATGTTGAAGAACAGGCGACCGGCGAGTTCTCCGTCTCGGGCGGCTACTCAACGGCGGACGGCTTCATTGCAGAAGTCAGCGTCGCTGACCGCAACCTGATGGGTAAAGGCAATTACGGCAAGGCGTCCGTCACCTATGGCCAGTACACCCGCGGCTTCAATTTGTCGTACGTGGAACCGTTCTTGTTCGGTTACCGCATGGCTGGCGGTATCGATATCTTCGCGCGCCAGCAACTGGCTTCGAGCTATGTGTCTTACGACAGCCAGACCGTCGGGACCAACTTGCGACTCGGCTTTGCGGTGACCGAAGAAATCGCGTTTCAACCGCGATATAGTTTCTATCAGCAGAAGATCACACTGCCGATTCAGTACAATAACTGTCAGTTTTCGAGCAACACACCTGGAAATGGTGGGCCTGGTGTATCGCCGGGTAATGAGCCGTTCCCCACCGTTCCTGCCGGCGGGCCAGGCGACACGTTCGTTAACTTCCCCTTCGGCTGCTATTCCGATGGCGAAGCGTCACTTGCTGTTCGTAAGGAACTGGCGCAGGGCCCGGTCAACGTGTCACTGGTGGGCTATACCGTCTCGTACAACACGCTCGACAACAACAAGCTTCCAACAAGCGGTCTTTACGCCGAGTTGCGGCAGGATTTTGCCGGCGTCGGCGGCGACGTGAACTTCGTTCGTACGGCTATCGAAGCGCGCACCTACTACGAGGTTTTCAACGACGTCGTCAGCGTTTTCAAAGTGCAAGCCGGCAACGTAGAGCCATGGGGTGGCCAGCAGCTGCGTATGCTCGACCATTTCCAGATGGGGCCCAATCTCGTGCGTGGTTTCTCTGTGTCCGGCCTCGGTCCTCGTGACTTGACCCCCGGAACGACGAACGATTCTCTCGGCGGCACTCTTTATTGGGGCGCGAGTGTCGAAGCACAGACCCCGCTGTATTTCCTGCCAAAGGATATTGGTATCAAGGTTGCGGCTTTTGCCGATGCCGGCAATTTGTGGAGTTATAAAGGCCCAACGAGCTGGAACGTGACCGGCGAAACCCTGCAGGTCGGCCTTGATAGTGCGTCGTTCATTCGCAGCTCGGTCGGCGTCGGACTCTTGTGGGATTCACCACTCGGGCCGCTTCGCTTCGATCTGGCCTATCCGATTACGAAATATTGTGCGACACCCACGGCCGGTGGCCCCGAAGTTTGTGACCGCACGCAATTCTTCCGTTTCAGCGGCGGCACCAAGTTCTGATCTCGGCTACCGCAGGCGGTGCCAGGAATCGGACTGCAGTGGGTATGAGCGAGCCGATCTTCTTACGACAGTCATCGGGCCTCACGCTTGAGGACATCGCTTCTTTGACCGGCGCCACCCTGGGATCGCCGGCGCCGCACGCTCGTCGTATCGTCAATGTTGCGCCGCTCGATCGGGCTGCCCCGTCCGACCTTGCATTTCTCGACAGTCGAAACTTTGTCAAAGCGGCCTCTGCAACGCATGCTGGGGCCTGCCTTACAACCGCCGCGTTAGCCAAAGAGCTGCCGCAGCGGGTTGCAGTCCTGATCGTGCGCGAACCGTACCGCGCGTTTGTCATTGCTGCCCGCGCGATGTTTCCGCACGCACTGCGTCCGTCTTCGTTGACCGAAGCAGGCGACTTTGCGCATGCGCGGATTGACGCCAGTGCCCGCACGGAAGATGGGGTCAGCATCGAACCGGGCGCCGTGATTGGGGCGCGTGCCGAGATCGGCAGCGGTACAGTGATCGGAGCGAACGCCGTCATCGGCGCCGATGTGAGGATAGGACGCGACTGTTCGATTGGATCCGGTACGAGCCTGACAAATGCCTTGGTCGGCGATCGGGTCATCATCCATCCCGGTTGCAAGATCGGTCAGGACGGCTTCGGCTACGTGATGGGCGGCAAGGGACACCTCAAGGTTCCGCAGGTCGGTCGCGTGATCGTGCAGGACGAGGTCGAGATCGGCGCAGGAACGACGATCGACCGCGGCGCAATTCGTGACACGGTCATCGGCGAGGGGACCAAGATCGACAACCTGGTGCAGGTAGGCCACAATGTCAGCATTGGCCGCCATTGCGTTATTGTTGCGCAGACGGGAATTTCAGGCAGTTCCACCCTTGAGGACTTTGTCGTGCTCGGTGCGCGTGTTGGATTGAACAACAATGTTACGATCGGTGAAGGCGCGCAGATCGCCGCAATCAGCGTCGTGCACGGAGACGTGCCGCCGGGGGCGCGCTGGGGCGGCACGCCCGCCAAGCCGGTCAAACAGTGGTTCCGCGAAATGATGATTCTCGAGCGGCTTGCGCGGCAGAAGGGCGGCGCCGATCCCGCGGCCGATGAATGAGAGCGCCGTCATGAACAAAATCGTGAAAACGATCGAGGCTGCGGATATTTTGACTGTCCTTGGAATGTTGCCGCATCGTTATCCGTTTCTGATGGTCGACCGCGTAATAGACATCCGCGGCGACGAACATGGGATCGGCATCAAGAACGTGACCTTCAACGAACCGCACTTTCAGGGACACTTTCCCGGCAATCCGGTGTTTCCCGGCGTATTGATGATCGAGGGGATGGCGCAGACGGCTGGCGTGCTTTGTGTCGCGGCAACCGGAACGCAACCAACATCCGTCTTCTTCCTTACGATCGACAAAGCCAAATTCCGCAAGCCCGTTCGGCCCGGCGACACGATCGAGTACCACATGAATCGAATTACGCGGCGCAAATCGATGTGGTGGTTTCGCGGCGAGGCAAAAGTAGCCGGACAGATCGTCGCCGAAGCCGAAGTCGGCGCCATGCTTTCTGACGCATGAGTGCGCGCATGATCGATCCCTCGGCCCGGATCGAGGCCGGGGCCAAGATCGGAAACGATGTATCGATCGGTCCTTACTGCACCGTGGGTGCGCATGTGAGTATCGGCGACGGCTGCCGTCTTGTCGCTCACGTCAATCTGAACGGACATACGACCATCGGTCCTCGCACCGTTATTTATCCATTTGCCTCGCTGGGGTCCCCACCGCAATCGGTCAGCTATCGCGGCGGACCCACCCGTTTGGTGGTGGGCGCCGACTGCGACATACGCGAAAACGTGACGATGAATACCGGCACCGAGCAAGACCGCGGTGTCACCGAAGTGGGTGACCACTGCTTCATCATGGTCGGTTCACATGTGGCCCACGACTGCAAGGTTGGCAATCACGTGACCTTTGCCAACAACATATTGCTCGGCGGACACGTGACCATCGGCGATCACGTTGTTTTCGGTGGTGGCGTCGCCGTGAGGCAATTCGTGCGTATCGGCGAAGGCGCCATGATTGTCGGACTGAGCGGGGTGCGGGCCGACGTCATACCCTTTGGGATGGCGCACGGTCCCCTTGCCGATTTGATCGGGCTCAATGTGATCGGGATGCGTCGTCGCGGTCTTTCAAAGGGCGACGTTCAACGCGTGCGATCGGCTTATCAAGCTCTGTTTTTCGGCGACGGCGAGTTTCGGGCACGCATCGATCAAGTGGCTTCCGAGTACGGTGCCGATCCCCTGGTGAACAAAATTATCGAATTCATTCGTGCGGGAAAGCGACCACTGACGATGGGCGTCATGCGCAACACCGCGGACGCGGAGGCATGAGCGCAGTTTCCGCCGTCAGTGGCGAAGGCCCTCTCGCCATGCTTTGCGGGGGTGGCAGCCTTCCTTTGGCGGTAGCGGAGAAGGTGACGAAATCCGGGCGGTCGGTCCTGTTGTTTCCGCTGCGCGGGGCTGCGGAGGGAACGGCGGTCGAGCGGTTTCCGCATCATTGGCTTCATATCGGCCAAATCGGGAAATTCATGCGCCTTGCGCGCGCAGCAGGGTGTCGCGATGTCGTGTTCATCGGGTCACTGGTGCGGCCGTCGCTCTGGCAGGTGCACCCCGACCTCAAAGGGCTCAGCGTTTTGCCGCGGGTGATTGCCGCGTATCGCGGGGGCGACAACCATCTGCTGACGGGGATGGGCAAAGTGCTCGAGCACGATGGGTTCCGCCTGCTCGGCGCGCACGAGGTGGCGCCGGACATTCTTATATCCGAAGGCGCTCTCGGCCGCGTGCAGGCATCGGACCGCGACCATGCGGATATAGCGCTTGGCCTTGATTATCTGCACACGTCCGGGAAATTCGATATCGGACAGGCCGTGGTCGTGGCAGGCCTTCATGTGTTGGCTGTCGAGGCAGCGGAGGGAACCGACGCGATGCTCGAGCGCGTGGCCGAAATGCGGGCCAATGGCCGCGTGCGGGCACCACGAGGCACCGGCACTTTGGTGAAAGCGCCCAAACCGGCACAGGATCGTCGTTTCGATTTACCGTCAATCGGCCCCAGGACCGTCGAGGGTGTCATCGGCGCGGGTCTTGCCGGCATTGCGGTGGTTGCTGGCAGCACCATTGTGGCCGAGGCAGAGCAGTTGATCAGCGCTGCAGATCGCGCCAATATTTTTGTCGTAGGCGTACCGTCCGGACCGGACAAATGAGCCCCCACATCTTTTTGGTTGCCGGCGAGGAATCGGGCGACCGGCTAGGCGCGGCGCTGATCGCGGCGATCAAGCGACGCACCAAAGGGCAGGTCCATTTTTCTTGCGTCGGCGGCGCCCACATGGCCGCGGAAGGAGTGCCGAGTCTGTTTCCACTCGGAGATCTTGCGATTATCGGTTTCGCGGCAATTCCGGGGAGCTTGCCAAAGATCTTGCGACGCATTCGCGAAGCGGCCGATGCCGTTTTATCCGCACAGCCTGACGCGCTTGTTATCATCGACAGCCCGGAATTCACGCACCGGGTGGCAAAGCGCGTGCGGGCGAAGCTGCCGGAAGTCCCGATTGTCGACTACGTCTGTCCCTCGGTATGGGCGTGGCGTCCGGGCCGTGCGCGAACAATGCGGGCCTATGTCGATCATGTCCTCGCGCTGCTGCCCTTTGAGCCGAAAGTTTTGGCCGAACTTGGTGGTCCGCCCTGCACCTTTGTGGGGCATCCGTTGGTTGAACGTATCGATGACTTGCGCCCGAAAGATCTCGAAAAAAGGTTGCGACTTGCGAACCCGCCGCTGATTTTGGTTTTGCCAGGCAGCCGCGAAGGCGAGATCCGGCGGATGGCGCCCGTGTTCGGGGCGGCAATTGCGCGCGTGATCGAACGAGCCGGTCCGGCCGAGGTGATCGTCCCGGCGGTGTCCCGGCTTGCCGATACTGTGCGGAAAGCAGTTGCATCGTGGCGCGTGCCGGCTCGCGTCGTAACCGAGGCGGAAGAAAAGGCCGAGGCTTTCCGATCAGCTCGAGCGGCGCTGAGCAAGTCAGGCACATCGACCCTCGAACTTGCACTTGCCGGCGTGCCAATGGTTGCCGCCTACAAAGTGTCACTGATCGAGGAAGTCGTCGGACGTCTGCTTCTCAATGGTCCGTCAATAATCCTTGCCAACCTGGTGCTCGGCGAAAATGTCGTGCCTGAATTTTT
>Ga0070713_100000368_pt1 | contig 29007 bp, 21 predicted proteins | sample LARL82metaG_FD_65465 | JGI IMG/M metagenome (GOLD analysis project Ga0070713, IMG submission 65465) | Corn, switchgrass and miscanthus rhizosphere microbial communities from Kellogg Biological Station, Michigan, USA - LAR L8-2 metaG | ecosystem: Host-associated > Plants > Roots > Rhizosphere ... | reverse complement strand
CTCGGACATGATGCAGATCAAGATGGCGCAAGGCGCCAAGCCCGGCGAAGGCGGCCAGCTGCCGGGACACAAAGTCGACAAGACCATCGCCAAGGTGCGTCATTCCACGCCGGGCGTCGGTTTGATTTCGCCGCCGCCGCACCACGACATTTATTCGATCGAGGATCTCGCTCAGCTGATCTTCGACCTCAAGAACGTCAATCCCACCGGCGATGTGTCCGTGAAGCTCGTTTCCGAAGTCGGCGTCGGCACCGTCGCCGCCGGCGTCTCCAAGGCGCGCGCCGATCATGTGACCATCGCAGGCTTTGAGGGCGGCACCGGCGCCTCCCCGCTCACCTCGATCAAACATGCCGGCAGCCCATGGGAAATCGGCCTCGCCGAAACCCACCAGACGCTGGTGATCAACCGGCTGCGCTCGCGCATCTCCGTCCAAGTCGATGGCGGCATCCGCACCGGGCGTGACGTCGTCGTGGGCGCCCTGCTCGGCGCCGATGAATTTGGCTTTGCCACGGCACCGCTGATCGCCGCCGGCTGCATCATGATGCGCAAGTGCCACCTCAACACCTGCCCGGTCGGCGTCGCCACGCAGGACCCGGTATTGCGCAAGCGCTTCAAGGGCCAGCCCGAGCACGTCATCAACTATTTCTTCTTCGTGGCCGAGGAAGTGCGCGCGCTGATGGCCGCGCTCGGCTTCCGCACCTTTGATGAAATGGTCGGCCAGATGCAGATGCTCGATCGCCGCAAGCTGGTGGAGCACTGGAAGGCCAAGGGCCTCGATTTCTCGAAGCTGTTCACCAAGCCGCCGGCCGACAAGAACACGCCGATCTTCCGGTGCGAGCCGCAGGACCACAAGATCGACAAGATCCTCGACCGCACACTGATTGCGGACTCGCAGTCGGCGCTTGATCGTGGCGCGCCGGTCCGTCTGCAGTCCGTTATCCGCAACACCGATCGGGCCGTGGGCGGCATGCTCTCCGGCGAAGTGGCCAAGCGCTACGGCCACGACGGACTGCCCGACGACACCATTCACGTGCGTTTCACCGGCACCGCCGGACAGAGCTTCGGCGCCTGGCTGGCGCGCGGCATTACCTTTGAACTCGACGGCGACGCAAACGACTATGTCGGCAAGGGCCTTTCGGGTGGCCGACTGGTCATACGACCGCCGGCCGACTCCGGCATCGTTCCGGAAGAATCCATCATCGTCGGCAACACCGTGCTGTACGGCGCGATCGAAGGTGAATGCTACTTCCGCGGCGTGGCCGGCGAGCGCTTTGCCGTGCGCAACTCCGGCGCCATCGCCGTGATCGAAGGCGCCGGTGACCATTGCTGCGAATACATGACCGGCGGCGTGGTGGTCGTGCTGGGCGCGACCGGGCGCAATTTCGCCGCCGGCATGTCGGGCGGCATCGCTTACGTGATCGACGAGGACGGCACTTTCAAATCCCGCTGCAACATGGCGATGGTCGAGCTTGAGCCGGTGCCGGAAGAAGAAGATATCGCCGAGAAGGAGTTTGGCGTTGATCTTGAATCGCATGGCCGCGTCGACGTCATGTCGGATTTGACGATCAAGGACGCCGAACGCCTGAACCTGCTGATTTCCAATCACGCGCGCTATACCGGGTCCAAGCGCGCTGCTGAGATCCTTGCCAATTGGGACCGTTATCGCCCGCTGTTCCGCAAAGTGATGCCGGTCGAATACCGCCGCGCGCTCGCTGAGATGGCAAAGGAGAAGGCCGCCACGATGCAGGCCGCGGAGTAGGTATGGGTAAGGTCACCGGGTTTTTGGAAATCGAGCGGGAAGACCGCGACTACCAACCGGTCGCGGAGCGCGTGAAGCATTGGCACGAATTCGTGCTGCCGCTTCCGGAAAAAGAGATCCGCGAACAGGCTGCGCGCTGCATGGACTGCGGCGTGCCCTATTGCCACGGCACCAGCCGCATCACCGGCGCGCCCACCGGCTGCCCGGTCAACAACCAGATCCCCGACTGGAACGACCTGGTTTATCGCGGCAACTGGGAAGAGGCCGCGCGCAATCTCCACTCAACCAATAATTTCCCCGAATTCACCGGCCGTGTCTGCCCGGCGCCCTGCGAGGCCTCGTGCACACTCAATATCGACGAGAACCCGGTCACCATCAAATCGATTGAATGCGAGATTGCCGATCGCGCGATCGCGCAAGGCCTCAAGCCCGACAAGCCGCAACGCAAGACCGGCAAGAAAGTCGCGGTTATCGGCTCCGGCCCGGCCGGCCTTGCCTGCGCGCAGCAACTCGCGCGCGCCGGCCATGATGTTCACGTCTACGAGCGCTGGGCCAAGGCCGGCGGCCTGCTTCGCTATGGAATTCCCGACTTCAAGATGGAAAAGGTCCACGTCGATCGCCGCGTCGCACAGATGCAGGCCGAAGGCGTTGTCTTCCACTACAACGCCGATGTTGGCGTCAACGTGCCGGCCGACAAATTGCTCAAGGACCATGACGCCGTGGTGCTGACCGGCGGCAGCGAGAAACCGCGCGACCTGTCGATCCCAGGCCGAGAACTGAAGGGCATCCATTTCGCCATGGAATTCCTGCCGCAGCAGAACCGCCGTGTCAGCGAGGAACCCCAGGGCAATGTCGAGCCTATCCTCACAAAGGGCAAGAAAGTCATCGTGATCGGCGGCGGCGATACCGGTTCCGATTGCATCGGCACGTCGATCCGGCAGGGCGCGGCCTCGGTGACCAACTTCGAGATCATGCCGGAACCGCCCGAACACGAAAACAAGATGCTGACCTGGCCGGACTGGCCGCTCAAATTGCGCATCTCCTCAAGCCACGAGGAAGGCGTCACCCGCGAATTCGCGGTGTTGACGCAGAAATTCACCGGCGAAAACGGCGACGTCAAGAAATTGCACTGCACGCACGTGGACGCGAAGTTCAAGCCGGTCGCCGGTTCCGAATTCGAGATCGAGGGCGATCTGGTGCTGCTCGCCATGGGTTTCGTGCACCCGGTCCACGAGGGCTTGCTGAAATCCCTTGGCGTCGCACTCGATCAGCGCGGCAATGTCAGCGCCGACACCAATGCCTACCTTACATCTGTGCCGAAGGTGTTCGCCGCCGGCGACATGCGCCGCGGCCAGTCGCTGGTGGTGTGGGCGATCCGCGAGGGCCGTCAGGCGGCGCACGCGGTCGACAAATTCCTGATGGGATCGACGACGCTGCCGCGTTAAACGGCGTGCCTTAACGGAACCAGCTGCCGAACGGATTGCCGCCGGAACGCGAAACCGGCCGCGGCGGCCGCGGCGCATCGTCACGCGGCGGCGGCGGCTGCAGCGATTTCGGCTTGGTTGCAGTGTTCTGCGTGGTCTTGGCGGCGGGGTTGTTTTTCGGGGGCGTTGACGCCTTGTTTTGCGGCGCGACCGGCGGCTCGGCGGGTGCAACGTTCGCGGGTGTCGCGGGCGCGGATGCCAAGGCATCGGACGGAACAAGGGGCGCCGGAGAGATCGCGGCGGCGGCATTGCCCGGCTGCAGCACGAAGTCGTCGGCCCGGCCGCGCGGCGCCGGCACCGGCTCGCCCTTCACCAGAACGCGTGTTGCGATCGCATCGCCATGCGGGGAGCTGTTGCCGGCACCGCCCAGCAATTCCTCGGAATTGCCTGTGCCTGGCGCGACGGTCAACGGCACCACGGGGCCGGCCAAGGGCCGTGCCGCCGGCTTTCCGTCCGGTGTTGCGGGTGCAACCGGTCCGGAGGGCAACGCCACCGGCGTCACGCGGCTATTCATATAACGGCGGATTTCGCGTTCGACATAATGCGCGAGCTTGAACGCACCATATTTCGTGAAAAAGACGCCGTCATTCGAGCGCAACCTGCGCATCTGGCCTTCATAGTCCGGACCAAAATTCGAGTACTTGCCGCCTTCGTCGACGAAGCCATCCCAGATGTCGATATAAATCGCGCCGGCGCGTTCGGCGCGCGCGCGGTAAAGGTCGTTGAGATAGACCGCGTCGGCCGTCGATTTGGGGCCGCGGATCGACGGCAGCCCGACCCAGAACACCGGCACGCCCTTGCTTTTAAGGGCAGCGATCGTCTCGTCGATCCGCTTTGAATAGATCTCGGCCCACTGGTCCGTTCGAAACTCAATGACGCCATTGGCCTTGGTGCCGGCCTGCTGTTCGGGCGCGACGATCGTTTGCTGGTCCGCCTCGTCGGACTGATCTTTGGGCTGGTCTTTATTTTGCGTGTCCTTGTCGGCGGGCTTGGCGGCCTGATCCTTGTCTTTCTTTTTCTTATCGGCCTCTTTAGCAAGGTCGCGCTCGCGAATGCCCTGGCGATCGCTGACGCCGAGCATCATCACCACATAATTTGCTTTTTCCTGCGCCAGCGTATCGCGGGCGACGTGCCACCAGTCGAGATCGCCTTTTTGTTCGTAGCGCAACAGGCCGGAGTGAAGCTTGTTCTTGCGAACGATGCCGACTTCCGGTGAATCGCCAAACGCATCTTCCAGGCCATAGGCGAGCCAATCCGCCATGCCGTCGCCCAGCACGACAATCGATGTCGTCGGCGCCACTGGTTCTGTTTTTGAATCGACCTTGCGCGGGGACGGCGCTTTTGAATTGTCGACCGGGGCCTGTTGCTCGTATTCGCTTTCGGAAGGACGTTGCGAGCCGCCGAAGAAGCCCCCGAAACCGCCGCCGCCGCCGAAGAAGCCCCCGCCCGACCGTTGCGGGCGTTGCCTGCTCAGAAACGGAAAGCGGTCGTCACGGAATTGCGCCTGCGCAGGCGTCGTCAGTGCGGCTTCGATGGCAGCGAGCCCGGCGCAGTCGACAGCGGCCAAGATCACCGCACCGATGAGCCAACGTGAAAACCGGTCTTTGCCAAGCATGCCAATCGTCCGAAGCCGTCCAAACCCGCCCAAGAGTCTTGCGTCGCTGTCATGGACCAATAGCGCCCGAAAAATGTCAACTCAAAGGTGGAGTGGCGGATCTATCGTTAACGTGCGCGCAGCTGGTCCAGGATACCCGCCGAGGCAAAACCATCGGGAATCCGGCCGCTTTTGACCTGAAAGTCGCGAATTGCAGCGCGGGTCTTGAGACCAAATTGGCCATCCGGCTCGCCGACATCGTAGCCGTGGGTGGTCAGCAACTGCTGGAGTTCCAGGCGCTCCGTGCGTGACAGCACGCGCTCGTAACGCGGCCAGGCCTGCACAAACGGTCCGCCGCCCCGTAGCCGATCGGCGAGATGACCGATCGCAAGAGCATAAGCCTCTGCCGGGTTGTATTTCATGATGACACGGAAATTTTCCAGCATCAGGAAACCGGGTCCCTGCACGCCCGCCGGCACGAGCAGGAAGGCGCGATCGTCGGGCCGCGGAAATGGTTTGCCGTCGGCGCGCGCAAGTCCATAGCGAACCCAGTCGCGGATCGACAGCGTTTGCGCGCGATCGGCAAGCCGGAAATCGATCGTCGCCGGCACGACGACTTCGTAACCCCAGGTCTGCCCGGTGAGCCAACCGTCTTTCTTTAAATTGTTGGCAGTCGAGGCGATGACATCGGGAACCGAGTCGACGACATCGCGGCGGCCATCACGGTCGAAATCGACGGCGTATCTTTTGAACGCAGTCGGCATGAATTGCGTTGGGCCAAATGCACCCGCCCAGGATCCGACCAGACGGTCGGGCCGCACGTCACCGCGCTGCAGGATTTCCAGCGCAGAAAGAAATTCCTCACGGAAATAATTCTGCCGCCGGCCAATACAGGCAAGCGTGGCGGTTGAGCGAACGACGGAGCGGTCGCCTCCCAGCGTACCGTAATTGGTCTCGACGCCCCAGATCGCGGCAATGGTATAGCGATCGACACCGTAGGTTCGTTCAACCGCGTCGAACGCGCTGCGATATTTTTCAAGTAGCGCGCGCCCCTGCTCAATGCGTTCGTTGGTCACCAAAATGTCGAGATAATCCCAGAAAGACTTGGTGAACTCTGGCTGGTTGTCGAGCAGATCCATGATCCGCAGGTCGGGCGTGAGCGAGGCGGTGTAGTTTTGAAACACAGTCCGCGAAATTCCGCGGCGCGCAGCCGCAGGCCAAATATGCTCGATGCAGGCAGGAAAATTTGCGGCCGCCGCGCGAATTGCCTCGGCTGTCATCAGCGGGTGGCCGGAACCGCCCGATTCGCCGCTCCATGCGGGCGGCAATTGACTGGTCGGCGGGGAAATGGTGCCCGTGGTGGCCGGATAACGGCCATCGCGCGCGCCTTGTGCGAAGACAGCACCGCTTGCGGCCATAGCGATGGCCGCGGCAATGACAATATGCTTCGCTCTGCGCATCGCTATCCCGACTCCACCCGGTCCATAAAACATGGGTGCCCCGATTTCATTTCCGATGCGTTAATGGTCTACTGCCCTCGTTCGCATCTGGACCCTCGCCCGCTTCCGTGCTTTCTGCCCGGCGGCATTTCACGACTCAGCACCATACCTAAAATTCTCGCATGACCCGCATCCGCAAAGCCATATTTCCCGTCGCCGGCCTCGGAACCCGATTTCTGCCGGCCACCAAAGCCATGCCAAAGGAAATGCTTCCCGTCGTGGACCGTCCGCTGATCCAGCACGTGGTCGACGAAGCGCGGCAGGCCGGCATCGAGCATTTCATCTTCGTGACCGGCCGGAACAAGAGCGTGATCGAAGATCACTTCGACCGCCAGTTCGAGCTCGAGTTAACCTTGATGGAGCGGGGCAAGAAGACGGAGCTGGACCTGCTGTCGGAAGATCTGCCGGAAGCAGGCACAGTCAGCTTCACCCGCCAGCAATCGCCACTTGGTCTCGGACACGCGATCTGGTGTGCACGCGAACTTGTTGGCCATGAACCGTTCGCCCTGCTGCTGCCGGACGTGCTCGTGCAACACAAGCCTGGCTGCCTTGCCCAAATGATCGAGGCCGCCAAAAACCTCGACGCCAATGCCAACATCATTGCGGTCGAAGAGGTGCCACCCGAGCGCGTCCATATGTACGGTGTGGTCGGCGTGGGCGCGGCCAAAGGCAAGGCATTCGCCATCACCAAAATGGTCGAAAAGCCGAAAGCGAGCGAAGCGCCGTCCAATCTCAGCATTACCGGGCGCTATATATTGCAGCCTCAGATATTCGAGCTTCTGGAAAAACAGGCGGCGGGCGCCGGCGGAGAAATTCAGCTCACCGATGCCATGGTGGCACTCGCGCGCACACAACCTTTCTATGGCCTGAAGTTCCAAGGCCGCAGTTTCGATTGCGGCTCCAAGATTGGATTTCTATCTGCAAACATAGCCTACGGGCTTGAGCGCGCCGACATTGCACCAGAGCTGCGCGCCGAAATGCGACGCCTGCTCGGCGAGAAGTGACTAGCGCTGGAGACGCAGGCCAAGCGTGAAGACGCTCGCCGTATAGTCGACGCCTTCAACATTCGATCGCAGCCAATCCTGCCGGAATTCGCCTTTGACCTGCACCGAGCGGTTGAGCTTGTAAGTCAAACCGACGCCCGCCGAATACCGGTTGTCGATGCGGTCGAGCCCGACATAATTATCGTTGCCGTAGCCGAGCTTGAGGCTGCCGATCAGCCAACGCCTGAAGGCGTGGTCCACCTGTACGCCGATGTCGCGGTAGAGCACGCCTGACACGCCGGCGATTGTGGATTCTCCCACCGACGATGTGGCAATCAGCTTCACGTTGGTCAGTGCGCTGGCAGTCCACAGCAATGAGGCGTTCGCGATCAGGCCGTCGATGTTCGCAAGCCGAGGGTCCTCGTAGACCCGCTGAGTGTACCCAAGCGCCGCCTCACCGGTAATCAGACGCGTCAGCTCAAACTTCGCTCCCGCCTGAGCTATCAGCCCGTTCGAATTGCGCTGGTATCCGGAAAAATCGGCATTGAGATCGTGCACGCGGGTATCCGCGCCGACTTCAATGAATGGGCGACAACTCATAGGCGCCGCGAAGCGTGCCGGCATATTGATCAAAGTTGCGGTCGTCATTGCTGGCCGTCGACCCGTCGGTCAACGTGGACTCCTGGTAGATGGTGCGTGATACATCACCCTTGATCGAGACATCGAAACGGTTGAATCGCTGACCCAATCCGATCGTGCCGCCGCCGGTCACATAAATCGGCAACTTGGCAAGCCCGGCTTGCAAGTTCGGACTCCCGGGATTGTCGGTGGACATCAATAGTCGACTGCCGACATCTATACGCGTGTCATGCGTGACGTCGACACGACCGTCGACTTTCCCATTGAAATAGGGACGGCTCAGAGTCGGTGTTTCATCGGGGCTGTAGCCAATGTAGCTGCCGCGCAAATCCGCTTTGAACTCATGCTGCGACCAATTCGATTGCACGCGCAATTCAGGTGCGACGGTATAGAACCACGCAGCCTGGCCGCCAGGTTCGTGCCCCGGGTTGGTATTGTAACCCCCGATCAGCTCGACCGCAGGAAAGAGATCAAACGCACCGGCCGGCACACCAAGCGGCGCATAAGGATCATCTGGCTCGCTGTGGGCGACGCGCTTTTTCGGGACTGTCCGGATTGGACCGATCTGTACCGGCGGCGCACCCGGCGCTCCCGCGGCAACACTCCCGGTCACGTCCGCCGATTTGTCGTAAGCCGATCCTGCAGCGGGTGCAGCCACGCCGGGCGCGATCGCGTTGGCGGAAGCCTTGACCTTCGTTTTGGCTTTGGCCTTCCTGTTGTTCGTTGAATCGAATCCCGACGTCCCGGCGCCGGATGCAGGCGGCGTGAACGTTGTCGGCGCAGATAACAGGGCGAGCCCCTCTCGATCTAATTTCTGGAAGCGTGGCGGGTTGCTCGGGCTCGTCTGCAACTTGGCCGTCAGCGGATCGGTGTAGGACGGACTGGCCAGCTGGGCATGCGCGCGGACACACGGGAGAGCGACCCACGCAGCCACCAACGCACAGGCGCCGCGCAAGGCGGCCAAGCGGGCATTGCGAAGAGGCGCCACCGCTGGAATGTCTCCTCGTCCGTCATCACCAATGCCCACGCGCACGTCGGACGCGCGCGCCCATGACAGGAGCGCCCGCCCGTCGCGCTGCGGACATGGTTAACGGACGTTAAAATCTTATGGTTAACGGGACGTTGAGCGACGAAAGCGCCCTGTTTACGGGCTAAATCCAGCCCTTGAGTTCGCGTGCAACAACATCGCGGATCACCGCCATGCCGCCGGGGGTGTCGTTGAGGCAAGGAATGGTCGCGAAATTTTCGCCGCCCGCCTGGCGGAAGATATCGGCATTTTCCATCGCGATTTCTTCGAGTGTCTCCAGGCAGTCGGCCGAAAACCCGGGGGTGACGACCGCAAGATTTTTCACGCCGCGTTCGGCCAGCGACTTCACGGTCGCGTCGGTGTAGGGCTTGATCCATTCAGCGGTGCCGAAGCGCGACTGGAAGGTCATGATCAGGCGCTCGTCGTCGAGCTTGAGCTTCTTGCGCAAAAGCATGGTCGTTTCGGTGCAATGCTGCTGGTAGGGATCGCCCTTGGCGACGTAGTCCTCGGGCATCCCGTGATAAGAGGCGACGATCACATCTGGCTTGAATGCTAGCTTTGCCAGAGCCGCGTTGATCGAAGCTGCGAGCGCGTCGATATACGCAGGCTCAGCGAAATAAGGTGCGGCAATGCGTATCGTTGGTTGAAAGCGCATGCGCGTCAGCGCGCGAAAGACCTCGTCGCACACAGTCGCCGTCGTCGGCGCCGCATATTGCGGGTATAGCGGCACGACCAGAATTCGTTCGCAATTCTGTGCAACGAGCGCCTCCAGCCGCGAAGCAATCGACGGATTGCCGTAGCGCATCGCCCAGTCGACCCGTATGCGCTTGTCGAGCTTGTCCATCATCTCGTCCAGTTTGTCGGATTGCGAGCGGGTGATGGTCTTGAGCGGCGACTCGTCGCGCTCTTTATTCCAGATCTTCTCGTAGTCGCGACCCTTGCGGCCGGGCCGCACGGTCAAAATGATCAGGTTGAGAACCAGCCACCATTTCAGACGATTCTCCTCGATCACGCGGCGGTCGGAGAGAAACTCTTTCAGATAGCGCCTGACCGCCCAGTAGCCGGTTGAATCCGGCGTTCCGAGATTGACCAGAAGCACCCCGATACGTCTGCCGGCGTGCTGGAGGGTCTCGGGGCTCATGACTTGCGCTCGTCGGCAATCAGCTTGCCGTCATTCGGCAGCGTGCCTGGCGTCACCAGTTGCACGGCACCTTTGAGCTTGGTGACCGACTGCAACGTGGCTGCGACTGCCGATTCGAGCGCGGTGCCAGGCGATGTACATTCAGCCAGCAGCGTCATCGTGTCCTGCTCATCTTTGCGGTCGATGACGAGCCGCAGCCGCTTGAGTTCGTGATGGCGCTGGGCAATCTCGGCAACCTGCTTGGGATGCACGAACATGCCCTTTACTTTTGCGGTCTGATCGGCCCGGCCCATCCATCCCTTGATACGTGCGTTGGTGCGGCCGCATGGAGAGACACCCGGCATCAGCGCCGAGAGATCGCCGGTGGCGAGCCGGATCATCGGGTAGTCGGGATTGAACGACGTCACGACGACCTCACCCACCTCGCCTTCCGGAACAGGGTCGCCGGTGCCCGGCCGCACGATTTCAACGATAACGCTCTCGTTCACGATCATCCCATCGCGGGCCTCACTTTCGTACGCAATCACGCCGAGCTCCGCTGTGGCGTAGCATTGCAGCACGGCGACGCCGCGGCCGCGAAGCTCCTCGCGCAGCGACGCCGGCAAGGCAGCACCGGAGACGAGCCCGTGCTTGATGGAAGTCGCGTCCTTGCCGGATTTTTCCGCGGTATCGAGCAGAATCTTCAGAAAATCCGGAGTGCCGACATAGCCGGATGGCTTGTAATGCGCGATTGCCTCGAGCTGCTGCTCGGTATTGCCGACGCCACCGGGGATCACCGCGCAGCCGAGCGCATGCGCGCCCGACTCCAGAATAAACCCCCCGGGCGTCAGATGATAAGCGAAGGAATTGTGCACAATATCGCCGCTGCGGAAGCCGGCAGCGTAAGCCGCACGCGCCGCGCCCCACCAGTCGGCACCCTCGCCTTCCGGTTCAAAGATGGGGCCGGGCGACATCAAGAGGCGCCGCGCTTTATCCGGAGGCGTAACATTGAGGCCGCCGAACGGCGGATGTTCCTTTTGCAAGGCTGAAATGTCGGATTTGCGAAGCACCGGCAGCTTCGCCAGTGCCGCGCGCGACGCGACTGTATTGGGTTTGACGCCTGCCAGATGCTGCGCCCAACCGGGCGCCGTCATGGCGCGCGTAACGATCGCGGTCAGGCGCGCAAACTGGTCCCGTTCACGGACAGCAGGATCACGGTTTTCGAGTGCGTCGTAGTGTTCGGGCATGGCCTAGGCCAGCCACCTTTTTCTGCGCCGGTAATGCTTGCCATCCCGGAAGCTCTTGCGGCGGCCTTCCGAGACACCAAGGTAAAATTCCTTCACGTCTTCATTCTCGGCCAGCGCCTTGGCATCGCCGTCCAAAACGACTCTGCCATTTTCCAGAATGTAGCCGTAGCGCGCAAAACGCAGCGCCATATGCGTGTTCTGTTCTGCCAGAAGAAACGAAACGCCTTCCTTCTCGTTCAGGTCCTTCACGATATCGAAAATTTCCTCGACGATTTGCGGCGCCAGACCCATCGACGGCTCGTCGAGGAGGATCATCTTTGGCCGCGACATCAGCGCGCGGCCGATCGCGCACATTTGCTGTTCGCCGCCCGAGGTGTAGCCCGCGAGCGAGCTCTTCCGTTCGCCGAGCTTCGGGAAATAGGAATAAACCAGATCGAGATCGCGCTTTATCGCTGCCTTGCCGTCGCGACGGGTAAATGCGCCCGTCAGCAGGTTTTCTTCGACCGTGAGATGGCCAAAGCAGTGCCGGCCTTCCATCACCTGGATGCAGCCGCGGCGTACCAACTCGTTCGGCGACAGGTCCTGGACCTCGTCACCCTCGAAAATAATCGAGCCTTTGCTGACATCGCCGCGCTCGGCGTGCAGCAGATTTGAAATCGCCTTCAGCGTGGTGGTTTTTCCGGCGCCGTTGGCGCCGAGGAGCGCAACGATCCCGCCCTTGGGCACTTCCAGCGAAACGCCCTTGAGCACCAGAATGACGTGATCGTAGATCACCTCGATATTATTGACCGCAAGTATTTTATCCGCCGCAACGGACGTCGTGGTGGTCTGCACTGCTACCGACATGCTGACTCCCGACAAGAATCTCTCCCCGCCACCGGCGGGGAGAGGGATTGCTCATGCGAATTACGAAGACTTGTCACAAGGCTCGGTGCGCTTCGGCCAGCCGGCATTGGCGCCAGCGTAATCCTTGGCGGCTGACTCGATCAGCGGGCGAACCTTGCTCTTGAGCGGCTCGATCCAGTCCGAACCCTTTGTCCACTTGGTGCCGTCCCACTTGGCCATATAGGCGGCGTTGTGGCCATTGTGATCGTCGCACGCGACCTTCATCGGTGCGGCGAAACCATCCGCCCCGATTTCCTTCAGACGCGCTTCGGTGATGTTGAGCGTCTCAAGCCCGCGACGCATATCTTCGCCGGTAATCTGCTTCTTGCCGGAGACCTTCTGCGCCGTGCGGATACCTTCCGCAATGATGATCGAGTTGAGCACACCGCGGTTATAGAGGTTCTCGCCAACCCGATCCTTCGGAGTCTGGCTCTTACCCTTGTCCACGACATATTTGAGAATGTCCTGGATGACCTTGTAGTTCGTCCCGACCTGATTGAAGTCGAGCGAGAGGTAGCCCTTGGCGCCATCGCCGGCCGGACGCGCATCATCGTCATTGCCGGCCCACCAATTCCCGATCAGGTGATCCATCGGATAATTGATCTTGGCTGCTTCCTTCACGGCGGTCGGGTTCATTGCACCGAAGCCCTGGAGGTAGATCCAGTCGGGCTTATCGCGGCGAATGTTGAGCCACTGCGACGACTGGTTCTGCATTTCGGCCGCCGGCACCGGATAGAGCTTGAGCTCGAAGCCGTAATCCTTGGCGAGCGCTTCGAGCAACGGGATCGGTTCCTTGCCGTAGGGTGCGTCGAGATAAACGAGACCGATCTTCTTGCCCTTGAGCCGCTCGAGTCCGCCTTCCTTGCCACCCGCATAGCGGATGAACATCGAGGCGCCATCCCAATAAGTTGCCGGCGGATTGAATATCCACGGGAAGGTATTGCCGTCAGCCGACGCCGAGAGGCCATAGGCCATCGACAAGATCGGAATCTTGTCGATCGCCGCCTTCGGAATCAGCGGCAAGGTAATGCCGGTTGAGTAGGGATTCATCACGACCGGGTTCTTCGACTTGACCTGCTCGTAACACTCAAGACCTTTCTTGGTGTCGTAGCCGGTCTCGCATTCTTCCACGATGATCTTTACGCCACCGATGCCGCCATCACGCTCGTTGAGCATGTTGAGGTAGTCGGCCATGCCGTTCACGATCGGCGTGCCGGAGCCCGCGAACGGCCCGGTGCGATAGGAAAACAGCGGAACGTAAATGCCGTCGGCGGCGCTTGCCGTCAGCGGCACTGCCAGCAGGGTGGCGGCGGCGAGCGCCGTTCCGAGCAGAACTCGATGCAATCGCATTTCGTTTCCTCCCTCTCTATGTCCGGCGGCGTACCGCCTGTTTTTCGACGGCCTTTGCTTTGGCCTCCCCATCAATCGGGGTTGAGGGCAGTTTGCCCTGTTAGTACGGGAAAGGCCACACCCTCAGCTTCTGCTTGCCGATCTGCCACAAGCGCGCGAGGCCGTTTGGCTCAACAATCAGGAACAGCACGATCAGCGCGCCGATGATCATGTATTGGATATGGTCGACCGTCGCTGGCCGGATCGGGATGCCGAGGTGCGGCGGAATGTAGCGCAGCACGATGGGCAGGATGAAAATCAGCGCCGCGCCGAGATATGAGCCTGTCAGGCTGCCGAGACCGCCGATGATGACCATGAACAGAATAAAGAAGCTCAAATTCACATCGAACACTGCGGGCTCGGCGCTGCCGTACCATTGAAACACGAGAAGCGCGCCGGCGACGCCGCAGTAGAATGACGACACGGCGAACGCGAGCAGCTTGGTGCGCAGCAACCTGATGCCGATCAACTCGGCCGCCAGATCCATGTCGCGCACAGCCATCCACATGCGACCTATTCGGCCGTGCACAAGATTGGACGCAAGCCATGTCATCGCCACCACGATACCGAGCACGACGTAGTAACGCGTTGAATCCGAGGCGGTCGCGCCGGTGATGGGAATCCCGAATAGTGTCCTTGTCGGCACCTCGATCGCGCCGGACGCATTGTAATTGTAAAACCAGGGCTGGCGGATGAAGCACCACGACAGAAAGAACTGGGCAGCGAGCGTCGCTACCGCCAGGTAAAACCCCTTGATGCGAAGCGATGGCAGCCCGAATACAACGCCAACCGCCGCGGAGAAGAAGCCCGATGCAACGATCCAGATCAGAATATTGACGTCTGGAAAATAAGTCGTGAGCTTGTAACAGGCGTAGGCGCCGACGCCCATGAAGGCTCCCGTGCCGAGCGACAACAATCCGGTATAGCCGGTCAACAGATTGAGCCCGATCGCGGCCAGTGAGAACACCAGAAACGGAATCATGATCGCCTGAATGAGGAAGGCGTTTCCAAAATACGGAATGATCACCACTGCAATGAAAAGAATAATGCCGATACCGACGCGATCCTGCAGCAGCGGCATCACCGACATGTCGGCGGAGTAATTCGTCTTGTACTGACCGACCTCGCGATAAAACATCGGTCAAATCCGCTCGATAATACGTTCACCGAACAGGCCTTGCGGCCTGAACAGCAGGAAAACGAGCGCGATAACGTATGCGAGCCAGGTCTCGATACCGCTGCCGAGCAAAGGGCCCCAGTAGAATTCGCCGATCTTCTCGCCGACGCCAATGATGACCCCGCCGATGATCGCGCCGGGGATCGAGGTAAAACCGCCGAGAATGAGCACGGGCAAAGCCTTGAGCGCGATGATCTCGAGCGCGAAGGACACTTCCGAGCGTGCGCCCCACATGATGCCGGTCGCAAGGGCAACGAGCCCGGCCGCGAACCACACGATCACCCAGATATATTCGAGCGAGATTCCGACCGAGAGGGCTGCTTTATGGCTGTCGGCAACCGCGCGCAGCGCCCGTCCGACCCGGGTCTTCTGAAAAAACACGGCGAGTGCGGCAACCATTATCGACGCAATGATGGCGGCTGCGATGTCGATCTTCTGCAGGGAAACGAAGCCGCCGGCCATCTTGAACTCGACCGCACCCTTCGGCAGCCCAAGTTGCGAGGCAATCATCACCTTTGGATCGCCACCGAACACAAGCTCGCCGAACCCGATCAGAAAATACGTCAGGCCAAAGGTTGCCATGAACAAGATAATGTCCGGCTGGTTCACCAGAGGGCGCAGCATCAGGCGCTCAACCGCAAAAGCGAGCCCGAACATCACCGCAATGGTGAGAGCAAGCGCAACGTAAGCCGGGATGCCGTGCTCGTAGAATCCGACCAGCGTGAGCGCTGCGAACACCACCATGATGCCCTGTGCAAAATTGAATACGCCGGATGCCTTGAAGATCAGCACGAAGCCGAGCGCGATCAGGGAATAAAGCACGCCGGCAACCAGGCCTTCCCACAACGTCTGCACAAGCAAATCGGGCGCATTGCCCATCTGCACGAAGGGGTCGATGAAAATCTGGTAGATCAGATGCATCGCGTGGCCCTCATCAATGTGCCACGCCGAGATAGGCGTCGATCACGGCCTGATTGCCCTTGATCTCGTTGGGCGTGCCGTCGGCGATCTTGATGCCGTGGTCAAGCACCACCACGCGATCGGATAGATCCATCACCACGCCCATATCGTGCTCGATCAACGCGATGGTGGTGCCGTAGTGGTCGTTGACGTCGAGGACGAAGCGCGACATGTCTTCTTTTTCCTCGAGGTTCATACCGGCCATCGGTTCGTCGAGCAGCAGCAGATCAGGCTCCATGGCCAGCGCGCGGCCGAGCTCAACCCGTTTCTGCAAGCCGTAAGGCAGTCGCCCGACAGGCACGCGGCGGATTTCCTGGATCTTGAGAAAATCGATGATTTCCTCAACCCGCTGGCGGTGTTTGACTTCTTCATGCATCGCCGGGCCGTGACGCAGAAGCTGCCAGAAGAAGTTGCTGTGCATTTTCAACGTGCGTCCGGCCATGATGTTGTCGAGCGCCGTCATGCCGCGAAACAGCGCGACATTCTGAAATGTGCGCGCGATGCCGCCGTAGGCCGCCTCGTGCGGCTGCATCTTGCTGCGCGTCTTGCCCCTGAAGGTGATGTGGCCTTGTTGCGGGTGATAAAAGCCGTTGATGATATTGAGCATCGACGTCTTGCCGGCGCCATTTGGCCCGATGATCGCGCGGATCTCGCCTTTGCGGATATCGAAGGAAACGTTGCTGACCGCCTTCACCCCGCCAAATGACAACGAGACGTCTTCCACGGATAATAAAACATCGCCTGCCGACACTTCGGGACCAATTGGCGCCCTCATGCCGCTCTCTCCATGGGCGGAGGTTCGGTTTGCATATCCCGAATTTTCACGCGCGCGCTGATCACGCCCTTGCGGCCGTCCTCGAAGGTGACTTCGGTGGAGATGTCCGCCTCCCTGGACCCGTCGTAAAGCGCCTTGATCAAGGGAGCGTAGCGCTCGGCGATGAAGCCGCGCCGGACCTTTTGTGTGCGCGTGAGCTCGCCGTCGTCGGCATCGAGCTCCTTGTGCAGGATCAGGAAGCGCTTGATTTGCGCGCCTGCCATGATCTTGTCGGCGGCCAGTGACCGGTTCACCTCGGCCACATGTTTCGCGATCATGTCGTAGACCAACGGGTGGCCGGCCAGCTCCTGATAGGACGCATACACGACGTTGTTGCGCTCGGCCCAACTGCCGACTGCCGTGAGGTCGATATTCAGCATGACCGCAACAAAGTCGCGCTGGTCTCCAAGCGCGACCACTTCACGGATGTTGGGATAGAACTTGAGCTTGTTTTCGATGTATTTCGGCGGAAACAGCGTGCCGTCCTTGAGCCGGCCAACGTCCTTGGCGCGGTCAATAATTTTCAGATGACCTGTCTTTTCGTCGAAGAAACCGGCATCGCCGGTCTTCACGTAGCCGTCCGGCGTCATCGCTTCTGCGGTCTTGGCGTCATCCTTGAAATAACCGGTGAACATGCCCGGTGATTTGAACTGCACCTCACCATTGTCTGCGATGCGAATGTCGACATTCGGGCAAGCCGGCCCCACTGTGTCGGAATAAATTTCTCCATCCGGCTGCGCTGTTACGTACAGGAACGCTTCGGTTTGTCCGTAGAGCTGTTTCAGGTTCAGCCCGATCGAACGGTAGAAATTGAACAAATCCGGCCCGATCGCTTCGCCCGCGGTATAGGCGACACGCACCTTCGAGAAGCCAAGAACGTTTTTGAGCGGGCCGTAGACAAGAATATTGCCGAGCCAATAAAGCAAACGGCCGGTTATCGGCACTGGTTGACCATTGAGGATGCGCTCGCCATAGCGACGGGCAACGTCGATGAAGTAGTGGAAGAGCTTGCGCTTGATGAGACCCGCATCTTCCATCCGGATCATCACGCGCGTGAGCAGCAGTTCGAGGGTGCGCGGTGGCGCAAAATAGAATGTCGGACCGATCTCCCGCAAATCCTGCATCGCGGTATCCGCATTTTCCGGGCAGGCCATGCAGAACGCGGACACCATGCCTTGCGCATAGTTGAGATAGTGGTCGCCGACCCAGGCGAGCGGTAGATAAGCCAGCGCCACATCGGATTCATTTAGCTTGTCGAACGTGGCGGTGTCCGTCGCGGCATGAATTGATCCCTCATTCGAGAGCACCACGCCTTTGGATGTCCCCGTCGTTCCCGATGTATAGAGAATGATGGACGGGTCGGAGCCCTTGCCGGATGCAATTTCATTATCGAGCCACGCCGCGACCGCCGGATCGCCGGCGAGCGCCTTGCGCCCGTCTTCAATGACGTCGTCCATCGATCGCAACCGGCTGTGGTCGTAGTCACGCAGCCCGCGCTTTTCGTCGTAGACCATGAATTCGAGCTTGGGCAGACGCTGCATGACCGACTGGATCTTGTCGATCTGCTCCTGATCCTCGACCGCAGCGAACCGCACGTCGGCGTGCGCGAGCACATACGCGAGTTCGTCGGCCACCGCATCGGCATAGACCGGGACCGGTATCGCGCCCAGCATTTGCGCGGCCATCACCGACCAATAAAGTTTTGGCCGGTTTGCGCCAACGATCGCGATGGTTTCGCCGCGTTTAACGCCCAGCCGGTGCAGACCGACAGCATAGGCGCGCACGAGCTCGAGCGACTGGCTCCACGTCCAGGACTGCCAGATGCCGAGATCCTTGTGCCGCATGGCCGGGCGCGCGCCGTAAAGACGGGCATTGCGAACCAACAGCTTGGAAAACGTGTCCGCGCCAGGGGCGGCATTCGCCACAGCCCGATCCTCCCGTGTGGCCGCGCGCGGTGGCGCGACTCTGTCCCCTCGCCGTCCTTTCGTGGACGAACTTGTTATTTCGATATGAAAACACCGCCGGAGGGCGGTCAAGTATCAGATGGAATGAACCCGCCGGAGGCCGAAGGCTAAGCTACTCCGCAGCCTTGAGAAACGGCGCCGCCCCCGCCTTAAATTGTTCGCGCAATGCGGCTTCCTCGGCCTTGGCCGCGGCCAGATGACGCTGTTTGACCGGGCCGAAACCCCGGATCTTCTCCGGAATCATTGCAAGCCCGACAGCCATACGGTGATTGCTTGGCGTCAATTGCTCGACGATTTCCCCCAGAAGTATTTCGTAGTCGGCAACCAGGCGGCGCTCCATTTTCCGCTCGGCGGTGTAGCCGAACGGGTCGAACATCGTGCCGCGCAGGAATTTGAATTTGGCGAGAGCCGCGAAGACCTTCAGCATCCAGGGACCGAATGACATCTTTTTCGGCTCGCCTGTTTGCGAATCGCGCCGGGCAAGCAAGGGTGGCGCAAGATGGAATTCAAAGCGCAGCCGGTCGCCATCGAAGTTTGATTTCACGCGATCGAGAAATGACGTCTCGCTGTACAGGCGCGCGACTTCATATTCGTCCTTGTACGCCATCAGCTTGAAGAGATAGCGCGCGACCGCTTCCGCCAATCCGCATTGACCTGGCGCCTTCTCGGCCTCCACCGTGCGTACTCTTTCCACCAGATTGCGGTAGCGGCGGGCGTAACTTGCATTCTGGTAATCCGTCAGAAAAGCCGCGCGCCGTTCAACGGTCTCGGCAAACGATTCTGACAGTTTAAGCGAGTCGTTCTGTTGTTCCGGACGCGGCTCGATCAGCGCGTCAAGCGCTTTGGGATCCACCGCGGCGCGGCGTCCGTAGCGGAAGGCCGAGATATTCATCGGTACAGCTTCGCCATTCATCTCGATCGCACGCTCGATCGCATCAGCTGACAGCGGCAGCGCGCCGAGTTGATAGGCGTAACCGAGCATGAACATGTTGGCGCCGATCGAATTGCCGAGGAGTGCGGTGGCGAGCCAGCTGGCGTCGACAAAATGGCAGCGCTCACGCCCGGCGTGGCCGGTGATCGCACGCTTGAGCCGTTCGGTCGGCAGCGAAAACTCGGCATTGCGCGTGAAATCGCCGGGCAGAAATTCAGCCGTATTGACGATAACGCGGGTGGTCCCGGCCTTCATCGCGCCGAGGACCATCTTGGCGCCCGCCACGACAATGTCGCCGCCGAGCACAAGATCGGCGCCGCCGGCCGCGACGCGAATGGCGTGGATCTCCTCCGGCGTATTGGCGATGCGGATGTGGCTGTAGACCGCGCCGCCTTTCTGCGCGACGCCGGCCATGTCGATGACACCGACGCCTTTGCCTTCCAGGTGCGCGGCCATGCCGACAATGGCACCGATGGTGATAATGCCGGTGCCGCCAATGCCCGTAACAATGACGCCATAGGGATGATTGATCAGCGGCACAGACGGCGCCGGCAACGCGGTCCAATTGTCCGGCTCGGCGACGCTCTCACCTTTTTTTAATTTTGCGCCGTGCACCGTCACGAATGACGGGCAAAACCCGTTAATGCACGAATAGTCCTTGTTGCAGCTCGATTGATCGATCGTGCGCTTGCGGCCCCATTCGGTTTCCAGCGGCTGCACCGACACGCAATTCGATTTCACGCCGCAATCGCCACAGCCTTCGCAAACCAGATCATTGATGACAACGCGTTTGTCGGGATCGGGGAACGCGCCGCGCTTGCGGCGGCGGCGTTTTTCGGCGGCGCAGGTCTGATCGTAGATCAGTACACTCACACCCGGCACCGTCGCCAGTTCGCGCTGGATGGCGTCGAGCTCTTCGCGGTGGTGCACGGTCAATCCGCGCGGCCAATCGGTGCCTTTGGCGTATTTCCACGGTTCGTCAGTAACGACAACGACGCGGCTTGCGCCTTCCGCCGCGACTTGTGCGGCAATCTGCGGGACCGTCAGCCCGCCATCATTAGCCTGGCCGCCGGTCATGGCGACCGCGTCATTGAACAGGATCTTGTAAGTCATATTCACGCCGGAAGCGATCGCAGCGCGGATGGCGAGATAGCCCGAATGGTTGTAGGTGCCATCACCGAGGTTCTGGAAGACATGGTCGCGCTTCGAGAACGGCGCCTCGCCGATCCAGTTGGCTCCCTCGCCGCCCATCTGGGTGAAGCCGAGCGTCTTGCGCTCCATCCATTGCGCCATGTAGTGGCAGCCAATGCCGGCATAGGCGCGGCTGCCTTCCGGAACGCGAGTCGACGTATTGTGTGGGCAGCCGGAGCAGAAATAAGGCGTGCGCAGTGCAACGTCGGACGTCTCCGACAGCGCGCGCTGCGCCGATTTCAGCCGAGCGACATTCGCCGCCAATTCTTCATTGGCGCCAAAACGCAGCAGCCGTTCGCCGATGCAGATGGCGACATCGTTGGGATCCAGCGCGCCCTTGACCGGGAACAACCAATTGCCCTGCTCGTCTTTCTTGCCAATGCAGACCGGCTGGTTCGCGGTGCCGTATAGTTCCTCGCGCACCTGCACTTCGATCAGCGAACGTTTTTCCTCGACCACAATGATGAGATCGAGGCCTTGCGCGAAGTCGGCGAGTTCCTGCCGCGGCAACGGCCACACGCAGCCCACCTTGAACAGCCGCAAGCCAAGGTCGTTGCATTTGAGCTCGTCGATGCCGAGCTCGTCAAAGGCCTGACGCACGTCGAGATAGGCCTTGCCGGTGGTGATGATGCCGATCTTCGGATTGCGGCCACCCGACGTGACCATGCGGTTGAGCTTATTGGCGTGCACGAATGCGAGCATGGCGTCGCGCTTGAAATCGTGCAGCCGCGCTTCCTGACCGAGGATCGTGTCGACGAGACGAATGTTGAGGCCGCCGTCCGGCATGCGGAAATCGGCTGGCGTGATGATGTTGACCCGATCGAGCCCACCATCCACGACGCCGGTCGACTCGACCGTCTCGTGCATGCATTTGAGCGCGGTCCATGTGCCGGTAAAGCGCGACATCGCCCAGCCGTAGAGCGCGTAGTCCACGATTTCCTGGACACCGGCTGGATTGAGAATCGGCATCATCACGTCGACGAAGTGAAATTCCGACTGATGCGCCGTGGTCGATGACTCGGCCGTATGATCGTCGCCCATCAGCGCGAGAACGCCGCCGTTTTTCGACGTGCCGGCGAGATTGGCGTGGCGAAAGACATCGCCCGAGCGATCAACGCCCGGACCCTTGCCGTACCACATGCCGAAAACGCCATCGAACTTGCCTTCGCCGCGCAGTTCGGTCTGCTGACTGCCCCACAACGCGGTGGCGGCAAGTTCCTCATTGATGCCGGGCTGGAACTTGACGTTGGCGGCGGCGATCTGGCGAGCCGCGCGCATGAACTGCTGGTCGAGGCCACCAAGCGGGGAACCGCGATAACCGGTGACATACCCGGCCGTATTGAGGCCTGCGCGCCGGTCGCGCTCATGCTGCATGAGGCAGGCGCGGATCAACGCCTGATACCCGGTCACCAGGACATGCGACTGGGTCAGGTCGTATTTATCGTCGAGACTAACCGGTCGAAGCGGCATGGACGGCCTTGTCAACGCGGCAACTACTTTGCCGGGAGCACTCATATAGGCTTGGCGTTCGCGGCGCAAAGCACCCCGGCCGCATCAGAAGGCTATACTTCAAGCGTTTGGGGTCAATTTCGTTATTCTTGCGTACGCTAGAAGGAAATTTCCTTTAACCCTCCCCCGACGCATTATGGCGCAATGCAGCAGGCAGGGCAGCCCCGCCGCCGGCGCGGGTGGTCAAATTCTGTGCGGCCTGTCAAAAGAACGGCCAGCCGGACCCCCACCTGATGTTGCAGCCAGCATCGACCTCGATTGAATCGCGATCCTCGTGGACCGTCGCCACAATGGCGCTGGTCACGATGCTGATGGCCTTCGGCGCCGCGTGGATTACGGCCGTTGCACTCAAGGACATCGCCGCGGAGGTTGGCGGCATACGCTCGATCCCGGCGCTCGCCAGTGCACTGGCCTGGCTTGGGTCAGGCTTCGGCGGCATCCTGATGGGCCGCATCGCCGATCGTGTGGGAACACGGTGGACCGTCATCTGCGGCGCGCTGATGATCGGTCTCGGCCTTGCGATCTCGACGCTCGGCCCCCGGTGGCCGCTCTGGATCGGACACGGCCTCTTCATCGGGCTGATCGGGCTCGGCGGTATCAACGCGCCCATGTACATCTATGTCAGCCGCTGGTTCGACCGGCGGCGCGGCTCTGCACTCGCTCTCATCTCAAGCGGCAGTTATCTCGCCGGCGCAATGTGGCCGCCGGTATTCGAGCGCGTCATTGCCGGCTTCGGCTGGCGGCAGACAATGCTGTGGTACGCGATTGCCGAAATTGTCGTGATTGTCCCGCTCGCGGCGATTTATTTTCGCGCACCGCCTGAACTTATTGTTCCTGCGACGGCCTCCGGCCACGCCGCCGGCAAAAGCCGCGTGCTCGATTGGCCCCCCAATCTGGTGTTCGGCATGATGTGCGCCGCGGCAGTGATGTGCTGCGTTCCGATGGCGATGCCGCAAGGTCATCTCGTCGCGTTCTGCAGCGATCTCGGCATCAGCCGGTCGACCGGCGCATTGATGTTGTCGGTGCTGCTCGGCACCGCGTTTCTGAGCCGGCAAGTCTGGGGCGCGATTTCCGACCGCATTGGCGGGCTCGCCACAGTCCTGATCGGTTCGGCATGGCAGGCCGCATCGATGACCGCCTTTCTGTTCACGCAGAATGAAGCGGGCTTGTTCGCGATTGCCGCCGCGTTCGGTCTTGGTTTCTCCGGAATCATTCCGGCCTATGTGCTCGCGCTGCGCGAATTGTTTCCGGCCTCTGAAGCGTCGTGGCGGATCCCGACGCTGCTTCTGTTCAGCGGGCTTGGCATGGCGCTCGGCGGCTGGTTGGCCGGACTGCTCTACGATCACTACGGATACTACGCACCCGCTTTCGCGGCCGGCATCGGCGCCAATCTTCTCAATTTGCTGGTGATCGGAACGCTGGTCGCACGGCGGCGCCTGCGCCTGGCGTATGTTTGAGGATCACGCCCGCGAGGGACTGACCAGCCAGATCGCCGCCAAAAGGCCCAAGGCGATCACCGCTGCGCCGAGTGCAGCCCATGTTTGCGCGGCGGCCAATGCCGACGTTGCCGCCCAGGCGATTGACGAAAACGCCTCGGCAAAGGTGGCAATGCGCGATGAAGTCTGCCGCCGGCGAAATTGACTGCGGCGCGCCTGCACCCTGAAGCAAAGCTGAATCATCGTTGACGCGGCTGCTGCCGCTAAAATGCCGACAGCGCAGACCAGCGCGGCATACACCTCGCCGAATGCCATCATGCCCACGAGCGGCGCGAAGATCAGCGCGATCATGCCGATGACGGCTTCAATCTTCGCCGCTAGCACGCGATGCGCGGCGATCGGAGCGGTGGCGACGAGATCCGGCGCGTCTTCGCCGGAAATCGACAGCCACGCGAGGCCGCCGGCAAGCTGGCCGGCTGCCATCACCACCACCGGAATCAACACAACAAATGCGTCGTTGCCTTTGCCGAAGGTGATCCACAGCAGCAATGCAGGCGGAATGAGGTAGAGAATCTGCATCAAGGTCTGCGAGATCAGCCAGGGGTCGCGGCGCAGGAGCGCCCACTCCTTCTGCCGCAGGACGCGGCCGGCCGACCGCCGGCGGAAGGCAAGCGACCAGCGGCGCTGCCGTACCGTGGTACTCGATACACCGGCTGCAGCCACCGCGTGCTCGCCAAAGCGGCGCGAGAACAGCGCAATCGACCCGGCCAGGAAAACAATACTGAACGCAAGGACTGCGGCGAGCGCGGCATAGTCGCCAAGCACGGCGCGTGCCGGCCACCAGAAGGCGCTGTCGGCGACCGGCGCATGCCGCAGCGTCCAATCCGACTGCAATGCCGTGAAACGAGACAAGCTGCCGGCAGAAAAAATCGCCGCGACCTGCAGGCCGATGACGAAGGCTGCGCCGATCACCGCGGCCACGATCTGCGCGATGAGGCGCGTGCGCTTCGCCCCGACGACACGAAACAACGCGATCGTCAAAGCGAGCGCTGCCGCGGTTGCCACGGCGCCCATGGCCGCCACGACGCCATAAGCGCCGAGCCAGCGGCTTCCGCCGAGAAACGCCAGGACGTTGATGAAGGGCGCCGCCAGCAGCACTGCGATTGCAATCGCGGCGGTCGCAATTCGTCCCATGCGGACTGCAAAAACTTTGCGCGCAGATGCAGGCGACGTGAGTATGAGATCGAGATCCGAGCGCGCATAGAAGGCGCGCGTGACCGATTCCATCGCTTGCGAGAGCAGCAGCGACCACGAGAGGACCAGGGTCCCCGTCAGGCCGACAAGCGTCGCGGTATCGGATGCCAGATTGGCATTGGCATAGGCGGCAACCGTCCAATAGGCGAACACGTGCATAAAGGCCGCAAAGATAATCAGCGCAATCACGGCGTTGCGCGCGCGCCGGCGCCCGCCCGCAGTCATAAGCGAGACCCAATCCCGCCAGCCCAGCCGGAACTCGTGGCTGGCCAGCCAGGGCAGTGACGCGGCCTGGCTCACGCGGCCGCTTCCTGTTCGGCCACCAGCGTCAGGAATGTATCCTCCAGGCTCGTCGCGGTTTCGCCGGTCTGCCGGCGCAGGTCGTCGAGCGTGCCTTCGGCGATCAGACGGCCGCCGGCAATGACGCCGATGCGGTCGGCCATGCGCTCGGCGACCTCAAGAATATGCGTGCTCATGATGACGGTGCCGCCCGCATGCACGCGTTCGCGCAGGACATTCTTCACCTGGCGCGCCGTGCCCGCGTCGAGGCCGGTCAGCGGCTCGTCGAGAATGATGAGCTTGGGGTCATGCACCAGAGCGCCGGCCAGCGCCACCTTCTGCCGCATGCCCTTGGAGAAACCTTCGCAACGCTCGTGCGCATGCGGCTCGAGCCCCAGCCAGCCGATCAGCTCGCGCGCGCGTGCTTCCGCCGCTGCCGGTTCAATGCGCCAGAGCCCGGCGACGAATTCGAGATACTCGTAAGGGGTCAGCTTGTCATAGATCATCGGCTCGTCGGAAACCCAGGCGGTCAGTTGCTTCGCCGCGACCGGATCGGAGAGTGCATCGATGCCTTCAATGCAGATCGAGCCGGCGTCGGGTGCGAGCAGGCCAACCACCATGCGCAATGTCGTGGTCTTGCCGGCGCCGTTCGGGCCCACCAACGCGTAGAACTCGCCGCCATAGACGGTGAGATCCAGCGCATCGACCGCAGGACGATCAAAGCGCTTGCTCACTCCGCGAAGCGCAAGCGCGACAGGAAAATTCTGAGAGTTCATTGAGACCGCCACCGCCCGGGCAAATTGACGACTGCTCTGTACGCAAGAGTCGTTTCAGCGGCGTAAATCTTCGAATTGGAGCGAGTGCGTTAAGGTTTCGGTGAGCTTAACCGTGTGACCCGCTCAATCAGGCCCTTGGCACCAATTTGAACATGGCGTCGCCATAAGTCTTGCGCGCGTCCGCGAGAAGCGGCTGCACCGCACCAACAAACGCATCGTGTTCCGTCGGCGTCAGCTCATTGATCTCGCAGCCTTCCGCCACGATCGCCTTATACGACTGATCGTTTTCCTCGACCGCGAGCTTGCGCTGAAATGCGACCGCTTCGTCGATCGCAGCCTGCATCGCACGTTGAAGTTCCGCAGGCCACGCTACGAATGAAGGCCGATGCAGGAAGATCGGCCGGGAAATATAGAAGTGGTAGCTGAGCGTGTGAAACTTGTGAAACTTGTGCACGCCGTAGGTGACCGTATTGGCGAGCGGATTTTCCTGCGCATCCAGCGTGCCGGCCTTGATCATGGCGATGGCTTCGGTGAGATCCATGCGCATCGCCAGTGCGCCGAGCAATTCAAATGTGCGTTTCTGGATTTCACTCGGCAGCACGCGGATTTTCATGCCCTTCATATCGGCAGGCAGATGGATCGGCCGCAGGCGGTTGGAGATGTGGCGAAAGCCGTTTTCGAACCAGCCGAGAATGCGGTAGTTGATGCGCTCTTCAGTCTTGCGAACGAGGAACGCACCGAGCTCGCCATCCATGGCGGCGCGGGCCTGCGGGTTGCTGCTGAACAGAAACGGTAAATCGACAAAGCCCAGTTCCGGCACGCGGTCGGTGAGATAGCTCGACGACTGGTAACCGAGCGTGATCGAGCCATCCTCAACCATCGTCAGGATATCTTCGGCCTTATGGCCGTGATCCATGATGTTGTAGACGTACTCAACGGCAACGTCCTTGCCGAACTGCGCCTCGAGTTTGTCGCCGATCAATTTCAGAGACTTGCTGAAGCCGGTCGTCGGTGGGCCGTAACCGCCCATGCGGATCTTGATTGGATGGGTCATTTTCTCTCGCTCGTTTCATCTTCTATACTGATGCGGCACGATCTGGCCAAGCGGCACCGGTGTGGTAGACTACCGGACAAAATCACGGAGAACGGCGCCGATGAACAAGCTGGCCAGCGTTTCCAAAATTTCACGGGATGGAATTTCACCGGCTGAATGGCAAGCACGCGTCGATCTCGCCGCGGTCTATCGCCTGACCGCACACTATGGCTGGGATGACGTGATCTACAATCACTCGTCGATGCGTGTGCCGGGCGAGCCGCGCATGTTCCTGATGAAGCAGCACGACCTGCTTTACACCGAAGTGACCGCCTCCAATCTTGCCAAGGTGTCGATGGACGCGGACCTGGATGAGAAATCCGGCGTCAACCGGCCAGGCTTCACGCTACATGGCGGTGTTCTCGCCGCACGGGCGGACGTGAATTGTGCGATGCATGTCCACACCGAGGTCGGCATGGCATTCGCCGGCCTCAAGAGCGGTTTGCGCATGCTGTCGCAGCCGGCGGTGCGATTCTACAAACGCATCGGCACTCACGCCTATGAGGGTATCACCGAGGATTTCGGTGAGCGTGAGCGGATCACCAAAGATCTCGGCCAGAACCGCGCCATGATCATGCAAAATCACGGCATGCTGACGGTCGGCAAGACCGCGCGGGAAGCCTTCGTGCTGATGTCGCATCTGCTCGAAGCCGCGCATATCCAGCTGATGATGGAAGCCACCGGCAATCCGCTGATCGAGATTCCGCCGGATGTCTGCGCCAAGACCGCCGAACAATACGAGCACCACGATTCCGGTCGCGGCAGCCACGATTGGGCCGCCTATCTGCGCATCCTCGACAAAATCGACACCAGCTACCGCAACTGAAAAGTCCGATCGTGGCCGTGACCAATCGGATGCAGGAGCGCATGGCGCGCGGCGAAGTGGCGCTGTGCATGGCGACGCGGCTGGCACGCACCGCCGAGATCGCAATGATCGCGGACTCTTGCGGCTTCGACGCCCTTTTCATCGACATGGAGCACTGCACAATCTCGCTCGACGACGCGGCGCAGATATGCGTTGCGGCGCTGCCGGTCGGTATTGCGCCGCTGGTGCGAATCGCCGGCCATCAATTCGAGGATGCAACGCGCCTGCTCGACATGGGCGCGCTCGGCATCATCTGCCCAAACGTCAGCACGCGGACCGAAGCCGAAACCTTCGTGCGCGCCTGCCGGTTCCCGCCGCTGGGTGAGCGTTCGGTCAGTGGCGCCGGACCCTTGCAAGGCTACCACCCGACGCCGCTCGGCGACGTCAACAAGCAGGGCAATGCCGCGACCGTTCTCATTGCCATGCTGGAAACGCCCGAGGGCATCGCCAACGCCGATGCCATCGCCGCCGTGGCCGGCATCGACGTGTTGCTGATCGGCTCCAACGATCTCTGCACTGCCATGGGCATCCCCGGCGACCTGAAGAGTCCCAAACTGCGCGCGGCTTATGAAGCGACGGCGAATGCCTGCACGGCGCACCGAAAGCATCTCGGCGTCGGCGGCATCCGCGCCGATGTCGACCATGTTGCGGAACTGGTGAAGCTCGGCGCGCGCTTTGTGATCACGGCGTCCGACGTCCAGTATCTGATGAAATCGGCCCGGGTCGAGGTCGCCAATCTGCGCAAGGCGACCTAATTTTTTGGATTGCCCCACCGCCAGAAGTCACGTCCTTCTTCGCGCATGAAGCGCGACAGCACCATTTTGTGGACTTCTGATGCGCCATCGACCAGCCGCGCCGACCGCGCGTAGCGGTAAAGCCACTCAAGAATGGTGTCCTTGGAATAGCCGCGGGCGCCATTGAGCTGGATTGCGACATCCGCCGCGTTGTGAAGTGCATCGGCGACCTGCACTTTTGCCATCGACACTTCCTTGCGCGCGCGCGAACCCTGATCGAGTTTCCAGGCGGCGTGCATTGTGAGCAGGCGGCCAATCTGGATCTGGTGCGCGACCTCACCCAGCTTGATCTGCACGCTTTCACGGTCGGCCAGCTTGATGCCGAAGCCTTCGCGCTC
>Ga0070713_100000367_pt1 | contig 29008 bp, 18 predicted proteins | sample LARL82metaG_FD_65465 | JGI IMG/M metagenome (GOLD analysis project Ga0070713, IMG submission 65465) | Corn, switchgrass and miscanthus rhizosphere microbial communities from Kellogg Biological Station, Michigan, USA - LAR L8-2 metaG | ecosystem: Host-associated > Plants > Roots > Rhizosphere ... | reverse complement strand
CCGACGAATTTTTCCGGACAATCGATGACCAATAGCTCGATCGGCTCGAGCAGTTTACCGCCGACGGTCTTCGTCAGGATCTCCGGCTTGCCCACCATCAGCTCGAAACCTTCGCGGCGCATCATCTCGATCAGGATGGCCAGCTGCAGCTCTCCGCGGCCCATCACTCTAAAGGCGTCGGGCCCGCCGGCCTCTTCCACGCGGATTGAAACGTTGGTCAGCAGCTCTTTATCCAGGCGGTCCCGAAGATTGCGCGAGGTGACGTATTGGCCTTCGCGGCCGGCAAACGGCGAGGTATTGATGGTGAACACCATCGAAATGGTCGGCTCGTCGATCTGGACATTAGGTAGCGGCTTGGGATCTTCGGCGCTGGTGATGGTCTCGCCAATCGTGATCCCTTCCACTCCGGCGATAGCGAGAATGTCGCCGGGCCGGCCGATAGTCTCGTCCACGCGCTTCAATCCCTCAAACGAATACAACTTGGTGATGCGAGTCTTATGGAGTGTGCCGTCGAGCTTGGCGATCGCGACTTCGTCGCCGTAGTTCAGCACACCAGAAAATACGCGGCCGATCGCCAGGCGCCCGAGATAATCGCTGTAATCCAGGTTGGCCACCAGAAGCTGCAGCACGGCGTCGGGATTTCCTACGGGCGCGGGAATGTTCTTGACGATGGAATCGAAGAGCGGGCGGAGATCGGTGGAACTATCCTCGGGTGTGGTCTTCGCGATGCCGGCCTTGGCGTTGGTGTAGATGACCGGAAAGTCGATCTGGTCCTCGGTGGCATCCAGGTCGATGAACAGATCGTACACTTCGTTCAGTACTTCTTGGATGCGCGCGTCGGCCCGGTCGATTTTGTTGATGACCACAATCGGCGGCAGCTTGGCTTCGAGCGCCTTCATCAGAACGTAGCGGGTTTGCGGCAGCGGGCCTTCGCTGGCATCGACCAGCAGCATCACGCCGTCCACCATCTTGAGCGCGCGCTCAACTTCGCCCCCGAAATCGCTGTGCCCGGGCGTGTCGACAATGTTGATCTTTATGCCCCCGTAGCGGACCCCAGTGGTCTTGGCGAGAATAGTGATGCCGCGCTCGCGTTCAAGCTCGTTGGAGTCCATTACGCGCTCGGCCACTTCCTCGTTATCGCGGAAAATGCCGCTCTGTTTCAGCATCGCGTCCACCAGCGTGGTCTTGCCGTGATCGACATGCGCGATGATGGCGATATTGCGAATGGCCTGGTTGTGCACAGGCGCTTCGCTATGATCGGTAGTGTGATTCAGTACTTCCGGTTGCATTCTTAACTTCCATGGTCGCACGCCCAGAGCCTGAGGCCCCAACCACCGCCATCCCGACTGTTGTCATCGTGGGCCGGCCGAACGTCGGCAAGTCGACCTTATTCAACGCGATTCTTCGTTCGCGCCGCGCCATAGTGGGCGACGAGCCAGGCATCACGCGCGACCGGATTCAGGGCGAGGCGGTTTACCGCGGCCGCCGCTTTCACCTGATCGACACCGGCGGTATAATTCCAAACGACGCCGATTGGATCCCGACCGAGATCTTGAAGCAGGCGCGGGTGGCCTTGGAAAGCGCCTCGCAGATCATCTACCTGATCGATGGCAGAACCGAAATTACGGGCGCCGACCGCGAGCTGGCCAAGATGTTGCGGCGTCTGGGCAAGCCTGTTACTCTGGCGGTGAACAAAATCGACACCCAGGCGCGCGAGGATCTGGCGCACGAATTTCACGCGCTCGGCTTCAAGGATCTGTTTCCTATTTCCGCCGAGCATCACATGGGAATGGGGGACATGTTGGACCATGTGACCGCCGGCTTCGAGACCAGTGTTGAACCGGAGCAGGAGCCCACTCCAGAGGGCGAAGAGGAACCCGCGTATGAGCCCAAGGCCATCAAGGTGGCAATCGTGGGCCGCCCGAACGTCGGCAAGTCGACGCTGTTGAATGCCCTGGTAGGCTCCGAGCGATCCATTGTTTCCTCGGTGGCCGGCACCACGCGCGATGCAGTGGATGAGGCGATCATTCACGATGGCGTCGAGTTTGTCTTCGTCGATACGGCGGGGATCCGGCGGAAGGGCAAGACCAAGCTCATGGCCGAGAAGCTGAGCGTGGTAATGGCGCGGCGTCACATCCGCATGGCGAACGTGGTGGTGCTGGTGCTGGATGCGAGCGAAGGCGTGCTGGGTCATGACGCCACCATTGCCGGTTATGCGCACGAAGAAGGCCGGGCGCTGATTATTTGCGTGAACAAGTGGGATTTGGCATCGGAAAAGAGCAAGCGGCTGTTCACAGAAAGCATTCGCGACGAGCTGAAATTTCTGGAGTATGCTCCCATTGTTTTTGTTTCCGCGAAAAAGGGTACGGGCGTGAATCGGCTTTTCGGAATGGTCCGTGACGTTTTCAAGTCTGCCTCCAAGCGGGTAACAACCGGCGAGCTGAACCGCTTCGTCGAAATGCTGCATTTCGATCGCGACATCAAGGTTTACTACATGACCCAGGCGTCGGTGCGGCCGCCGCAATTCATAGTATTCACCGACAAAGCCAAAGAGATGCATTTTTCGACTGAGCGGTTCTTGATCAATCAGCTTCGGAAGCGGTTTGGCTTTGAGGGCACGCCGGTTGTGATCAAAACCAAGCGGAGATAAGGCTTACTTCACGACGACTTTGTCGACGGCCTGGTTGTCAAACTCATCGCTGACCCGGATCGCGATCACTTGCTCGCCCGGCGCGCCACGATCGAGCACCAGATGGTATTCTTCCTCGGGGGAATCGGACAGCTTGGTGACCGGCTGGGTCATCATCCACTCACCGCCATTGATCGAATACTCGGCGCGATCGATATCGCTGCGCGCGTCACGGGCGATCCAACGGACCTCGATTTTGTTGCCGGACGAGGTCGCCGCCAGGTTCAGGATCTGCGGGGGCGTGTTGTCGATCAGGAATGGATCGCTTTCGAGCATGGTCTCAAGCGCCTGATCGCGCGGATTACTGGGCGCGTCGGACGCAGTTACGCGGATGACGTACTCGCCATCCGGAAAAGCGGTGCTGTCCCAAGTCAGGTATTTGTCCTTGACGTTATCCTTCAACAACCGCGACGTAGTCTCCTTCACGCCACGGATTTCGACCTTGTAGACCAGGGTGTCGCCATTCTCGTCCGTTGCGGACCAGCGTGCGCCGATGGAGCCTTTAGCATAGTTCAAGGTCTGAGAACTGGAAAGCTCCGAGCTGGAGGAAGTGGAGTTCTTGTGGTGCTGGCCAAGCGGTGGAAGCGTGATGCTCGTTGAAGGCGTGAGCGTTAGAACAGGCACTGGGAATTTGTAATTCGCTGGCGTGACTTCGATCTCTTCCAGGGCCGGTGCGACGTTCTTCGAAAGATACGCGATCTCAATTTCGGAAAAGTCGGAAACGGGCTTGCTTGCCGACGCGCTGAGCTCGATCTTATATTGCAGGAATCTTGCCGGAGGCGACGCGACGCGGCCACCGCCACAGGATTCGCACAGCGTGCTGCCCTCGTGAGAATCAGGCTGAAGCGCCGCCCAGGGACTCCAATTGCTCTCAGGGCGATTGAGGTTTCCACTGCGCGTAGAGACAGCAATACCGCCTGAGCCGCGGTAACCGATCCGGCCCCAATAAGTGAACGATGCCGCATCCAGGGCCTCGCTTTCAAATGTGCCTTGTTTTTCGAGCGCCGGACCGATACGGTAGACCCTCCCGATGTTCCCCGTAACTGCGTACAGCTCACCTTTGCGTCCTCTTCCAAATCCAGTCACCTGCGTCGGCGAGGCAGCGATGAGCAGCGTGCTCATGACATCCGAATCCAAGCGGTAGATATTGCCGCGGTTTCCGGTCCCTAAGACGGGGCGGTCCTGCGCATCGAAGCTGACCCCGTAGACGATGTCCTGCGCATTCGACCAGACTTTTTTAGGAGATCCATCAGGATCGATGCGATAGACTTCAGAGCCACCGGCGATGGTAACCACGCCCAGGTTCAGCGTCGGGGGAGCATTGGCCCGTGGCACATTGGTGGCTCCGATGACCGTAATTGCGCCGGTAGGGTTGACCTGCAATGGCGCGGGTGCCGGAGGGGTTACGGGCGGCGCGGAGACTGGAGTTTTGTTGCCTACGCCAGCCGCGTAGATGGCTCCATTCCTGGCAATCGCAACCGCCGTGATCTCGCGTTTGGGCGCCTGGTAGAGCACGAATCCTTGCGCAGCCGGAGATACGCGCAGAATCAGCCCGCCCGGCTCCGTTCCGACGATCAAATTATCCTGAGCATCGATAGCAAGCGAACGCGCGTGTGTTTCTTCGGTCTTAAAGAACACCGACCCGCTGCCGGCTGGGGTTACGCGATGAATCTCGCCTTGCTCGCCAGTGGCAACGAAGAGGTCGCCTTTGCTATTCAAGGCCATGGCCCAGATGTATTTCTGGTGGGGATCGTAGAAAAGCTGCGGTTTTCCGTTGGAGCCGATCTTGTAAATCTTGCCATCCGGATCGGTGGCCGCGTACACCTGGTCTTTCGAGTCGACCGCCAGTGCATGGATTTCGAGCCCATCGAGTTCGGCGAAGGTACGGCTCTTGCCGGAGCCGTCTATCACGAAGAGCTTTGTGGATCCACTGCCCGATCCGCCACCCGCCGCGTAGATGTTGCCTTTGGAATCGGCCGCGATGGCCCAGAGATAGGCCGTGGAGGAATCGAAGACTTCGGGAAACTCCGGAGCCAGAAAAATGCGCCCGTCGCTGCGCAGTGAAAGATGCGTCAAGCTGCCTTTTTCAAAATCGGTGCGGTCGGTGTGCTGCCAGAATTTGGTTTCGACTGCAAAGCAAGTTGCGGTGACGGCCAAGGCCGCCAGGAGGAGTTTGGAGATTTTCATTTAATCGAACTACTTCAATTGAATTACTTAACTGTGACTTTCAGGGAATAGCTGCCGTCGACCATCAGGTCGAACGGGATGCTGCCCTGCTCTACGGCGCTTTCCGCGGAACTAACCAGATGACGGCTGGCGGTGCGGCCGGTCTGCATGACATTCATGACGGAGGCCGGAAGACTGGGAAGCGTCTTGTCTTCGTAGAAGACCGTAGGACGCGGCTCCACCAGCGAAACGTATAGCTTGTTGTTGGTGCGCTCCTGGTTGATGAGCGATACAGTTTGCGGAATATCCATGAAGCGATCGGAGGCGCTAGCCACGCTTTGCATGCGATTCAGCGTGTCCGCGTCGCTCAAAAGGATGCGATGATCGCCTTTCGGAAGCCCGGCTGGGATCTTCAGCATGAAGTCGCGCTCCAGGCGCTCGCCGCGATAGGGGCGCAGGAAAACCTTGACCGGAACCTGTGTGCCGGCTTCGACTTCGCTCGACGGAATCCAGGCGTTCTCGATGGAGGCGACGCGACGCTCCGGAAGGATGTCGATGGTGGCGTCCACGCTCTTGAGCTTCGGCATCGCCACGGGATTGAGGAACAGGCGATTGAATTTGTCGCCCCACCAGCCGGCCAGTTGGATGGGCGCGGGCGCCGGTGCCTCGTTGGCAGCAAGCATGGTGGCAAGCGATAGACCGGGACCTCCGTCGAACTCGACCTTCCCGCTCAGGCGGTAAGTGGTTTCTTCGGCGAAATCGTTAAGGCCGGAAATCGAGTTGAACAGGGTCAGCATCATCAAGTAAGGCGTCCATTTCTGCTGCACGAACACGTTGAAATGCAGGTCCTTCTCTTTGCGGATGCCGTTGTTATCGTCGAACGACCGGACTTTGACTGTGACCGGAACCATTGGCGCGGTCGCGCCCAGTTCACCCATGATGGCGCTGTGCCGATCCTGATGCAATGCGCCGACGATCTCGGTCGCGTTCCCGAATTTGTTGGGTTGGAACTGAGAGGCCAGCGTCATCAGCACCTCGGACTTGGCCATAGGCATGTCGACGGGTCCAAGATTAAAGAAAGAGTGGCCGCACCCAAGTACGCGTTTGCCGTCGTTATAGGTAACCGTGCACATGCCGGTGACGCTCATGTCGCCGGAAACCAGGACACCAGAAAAAGCGTCTCCCGGCTGCAGCGATTTCTGCCAGCCGGCCACTGGTTTCGAATCGGTCAAGGTGCTGGAAGCGCCGCCCGCGGCGACGGTTGCGCCCATTTGCTGGAATAGCGGTCCGAACTGCCGAAGGACGTTCTCGTTGAAACCGGCGAAGCTCAGCGGCGTCGCGATCGGCTCCATCGTGAAATCGGTGCCGGAGGATTTCGACGCGCCGGCCGAAAGCACTTGAGCCAGCATTCCGGAAGGAACCGACACAGTTTCCTTCGCGACGCTCTTGTCCGGCGTGCGCGCGTCGGCTGGACGCGATTGATCGAAATCGTTTACTTCGAGCATCAGCTCGATGGGCGTGATCCCACAAATTGCGTCCGGCGAGAATACGCTGAATCGTAGCGCCACAGCGCCGACCAACTTGCCGTCGATGTAAACCGGGCTGCCGCTCATCCCGCCCGCCACGTTCGTACGAATGGCCTTGCCGCCCATTTTGCCGAGAATGATGTCCTGCTTGGGACCCCATTGATTCTTGAGGACACCCATGATCTCAACCGGAATGGGCTCGGGTTCTGAGCCAGCGAGCACCGTCCACGCATAGCCCTTCATTCCGGGTTTGAGATCCGCCTCTTTGAAAATCTGGACTTTACCGGCCTTGGGACGAATGGGGGGCGCAGGCTCCTGGCCGAAGACGACAAAAGAACACGCAAGAGCCACAGCGAGTGCGGCAAACTTCTGCATGGGACCTTCCTTGTACTGCTGATGGAGCACCTTAGTGCTGTTCCTATTATCGTCCAGATTTTCGATCTGTGGGAGACGCTAGTACTAGAAACCAGTTCTAGGGCTGCGGAATGACGTGATTTGCGTTGTAACCGCCTCCAGGGTCCTGATCCAGCTCGGCGGACTTGGGAGGAGTGAGCGTACCGACGGGCGGGGCCTGTTCAGGTGGCGGAGCCGGTGGCGGCTCGATTTTGTGGGTTCTCTTAAAATCATCGATGATAGGCTGAACGACCGATGGTGGAACGACGGGTGGTTCAACAACTGGGGATTGCTCGGGTTTCTTGTGCACGGCGTACTTCCTTTCTAGCTGGATTCTACGCGCGCCTTCCGGCCTGCAATCAGCCGCGCACAGACAAATCTAAGTAAATGGGGAGCAAAAAACTCTTACTGGTGCTGTGATTCGGGCTTGGGATCGCCGGGCTTCATTTCGAGTTTGGGGTAGTACGCGTGCTCGGTCTTCTGGAACCTCTCCAGCCAGTTCTTATCGGCTTCCTGAGGCGTGAAGCTCCACTCCTGGCGATAGTAGTTCCAGTCGTCCGGATTGAGTTGTTGGGCGCGAACGAAGTATTTGGCCGCCAGTTCCTTGTTGCCGTTTTCTCGAAACCAAACCGCCAGCTTGAAGCTCGCTTCCGCCTCCATTTCGGTGGGCGAACGGGGTTTCACGCGGCGCGCGAATTCTTCGTCGGATAGCGCGTAGGCGCTCTGCTCGCCGTTTTTGACCCAATCGCGGAGCGCGGCAACATAGAGCTGGCCTTCGGTGGCGAGGCTCTTTCCGCCGAATTTCATGGACTGGGTGGTAGTCCAGGCAGGCTCGGCTGGACGCACCACGCGCCCGCGCTCATCGATCCAGATGCCGGTCGGGACGTTTATAAACTGGAACGCCGAACTGACGGCGTGCGGCGCATCGATCAAGGTTGTATATGTCGCGTGGGCCTTGTCGTACCACGGTCCGGCGGCAGGTTCCCCGTCGATATCCTGGGCGGCGGCCACGATCTCGAAATTCTGGTTCTTCAGCTCTTCGTAGACTTTCTGCCAGCCCGGCAGATCGAAGCGGCAGCCTCACCAGGAGGCCCAAGTGACCACCAGCACTTTCTTGCCGCGGAAATCGGAAAGATGAACCACGCGCCCTTTGCGATCGAGAGCGGCGAAGTCGGGCGCCATCCGGGAATTGTAAAAGCTTCCCCGCACCACCGGGATCTCACCGAAGCTCCAGACGCCTGAATCGGTGACAACGGTCTCGCCTAGTTTGCGCGCGAAGCCGCTGAGATTGAACCATTCGCCCGACCTCAGGCCTTTCGCGACTGGAATGCACATATCCGCGCGGCAGGCGCCTTCCGGTTTCAGCTCGAACTCGTTGATGCGCGGAAGATCGCCGGTGTGCACCCACAAATCCGCGTCGGGCCGGATTTTGTCCAGTTTGGTCGCATGATCGTTGTACAGAACCGTTGCCGTCGTGGAAGTGGAGGGAGCAGCGAAAGCGGCCGCGGCACCGGTGGAAGTAAGCAGAAAATCCCGTCGTTTCATGTAGCTTTTATTCTAGACCGATACAATAAAGCCATCCTTATGGCCACCATGCAACGCATACTTCTACGCGATCTTGCGGCTCGGTTGGGCTGCGAACTGCGGGGCGACCCGAATCTCGAAATCACCGGCGTCGCGGGAATGGAACAGGCCGGCCCTACCGAACTTACTTTCCTCGCCAACCCGAAGTACGCGCCCAAACTGCACCACACCCAGGCCGCCGCGGTCCTCGTTTCCGAGGCATTGGAGGACACGAAGCCGGCCAGCCTGGTATCCCGCAATCCCTATCACGACTTCGCTCGCGCTCTGGCTCTGTTTTATCAACCGCCTCGGCCCGCGCCCGGGATTCACGCCCTAGCCTCCATCGCCAGGACTGCCAGGATTGGCGAAGGCGCCTCCATCGGCGCTTTCGCAGTGGTTGGCGAGCATGTTTCCATCGGCCGAAACGCTCTCCTGCATCCACATGCGGTGATCTACGAGGGCGCGCAAATCGGCGACGATTTTTGTGCTCATTCGCATTCCGTAGTGCGCGAATACTGCCGCGTGGGCAATCGCGTGATTCTGCAAAACGGCGTAGTGGTGGGAGGCGATGGTTTCGGATTCGCCAAGACTTCCGAAGGCACGCACTTCAAGATCGTACAGTCCGGTGTCACGGTGATTGAAGATGACGTGGAGATACAGTCGCTCACTTCCATCGATCGCGCAACGGTGGGCGAAACGCGCGTCCGGCGCGGCGCCAAGATCGACAGCCTGGTGCAGGTGGGACATGCCTGCGTGATCGGGGAGGACAATATTATCTGCGCGCAGACCGGTCTGGCCGGCAGTTCGATTCTCGAGAAAAATGTATTGCTGGCCGGCCAAGTTGGCATTTCCGGCCACCTCACTATTCATGACAACGCCATTGTTTACGCGCAAAGCGGCATCGGCGGGGATGTGGAGAAAGGCGCCAGGGTGTCCGGATCGCCCGCGTTCGAAGCTAGGGAATGGCTGCGCGCCATCACCGCTTTTCCGAAATTGCCTGATTTATTGAAGACAGTGAGACAATTAGGAAAGCGTCTCGAAAAACTCGAGGGCTCACAGGCAGCTTCGCAATGATCGAAGACAGTGAAAATCACGGCCGCCGGCCGGTCGCCTATCTCAACGAAACGTTTCTCGAAAGCCCGGACGCCCGGGGCTTGCGGATACTTTCGGAATATCTGGAGCCCTTGTCGCACTTTCGCGACGAGAATATCCAGGACACCGTGGTTTTCTTTGGTTCGGCGCGGATTAACCCGGAAGGCCCGCTCAGCGAGTATTACCGCGATGCTCGAACGCTGGCACGCTTGATGACCGAGTGGTCGAGCAAAATCCAATCTTCGTCTCACCGGTTCGTGATCTGTTCCGGCGGCGGACCGGGGATCATGGAAGCGGCCAACCAAGGTGCGGCCGATGCAAACGGCAAAACCATCGGGTTGAACATCGGTCTGCCGTTCGAGCAGCGTCCCAACCCATACATCACGCCTGAGCTGTCATTCGAGTTCCACTATTTCTTCATGCGAAAGTTCTGGTTCGCATATCTGGCCAAGGCGCTGGTGATCTTCCCCGGTGGATTTGGCACCTTGGACGAACTGTTCGAGATTCTGACTCTGGCGCAGACCCGGAAGCTGGAAAGCAAGATCGTGATCGTGCTGTATGGCTCCAAGTACTGGAAAGAGGTGTTGAACTTCGAGGCTTTAGTGCGCCATGGCACCATCGATCGGGAGGATCTGAACCTGTTCCAGTATGCCGACAGTCCGGAAATCGCGCTGGCCATCCTGCAGGAGCAATTAACGAAGTATTTCCTGGAGCCGGAGAAGCCTCTGCCCGAACCCGTTCCCGAGACGCCGCAAATCGCAAAATCGCGGGTGTGACGGGCGATCCGTGACCCTGGACCTGACATCCCGCTGGAAGCGATTGGGCAAGCTCGAGAAGCTGTTCGTCATTCTCGCTGGTTTGTATCTGGCCCTGACCCTGCTCACTCCGAACAGTGGTTACACCCTGTTTCTGCAGTTCGTCGTATACGTTTTGGGCGCGTGGGAAATCCTGCGCCTCACGCGCATTGCGCTGCGACTAGCGATCTGGCGGCTGCGCAACCGGCTGATCGTGACGTACCTGCTGATCGCCGTGGTGCCGATGCTGCTGATTCTCACTCTGGTCGGCGTGGGTGGTTACATGATGGCCAGCCAGGTAGCTATCTATCTGGTGCGGTCGGAGCTCGACCGCGGGGTAACGTCCGTGCAGTCAGCTGTGGAAAGCTTGACGCGTGCAAAACCCGGCAACCGGCCGGAGAGCATGCGCCAAACCGGCGAGATATATGCCAGGCGCTTCCCGGGAATCGCGTTCCTAATCGAGGATCACGGTTCCACGCTGCGCTGGCCCAGCAGTGCCGCGGTAACAGCACCTTCGACGCTCCTGATGAATAGCGGTGGCATCACGTTGCTGGATGGCCGTTATTACATTTGGGCGAGCGAGGATCAAAACGGCGTGCAATTCATTGCAGTAATGCCGCTCACGCGCCGGTACCTCAGCGATATGGTCCCAGGATTAGGGGAAGTGTATCTTCGGCCCGGGGAAGTCAGCAGAGGAAAACTTACAATCGCTCCTGCCAGCTACGAGCCGGGCACAACGTCGTTACCTCCTCCGGTCAATCGTTGGGACTTCGCTGTCGCCTGGCCTTCGCTCATCCGGGTTACCGACTGGGCTCATCCGGAAGGCAGCCAATCCGCCTTCCTGGTGGTGTACACCCGGTTGTCCGCGCTGTTTCAAATCCTCCTGAGCCAGAAGGGAGACGAGTTGCAGGGCCTGCCGCTGATCATATTTTACGCGGTGGCCATCGCGTTCCTGGTGGTCGGGATCGTGGGTTTGGCGATCGGGGGCTCGCTTTCGCGTACCATGACCGGCGCGGTGCATTCACTCTACGAAGGGACCCAGCGCGTCATGCGAGGCGACTTCTCGAACCGCATCCACGTCTCCGGACGTGACCAGTTGGCCGAGCTGAGTTCGTCGTTCAACACCATGACCGAAAATCTGGAGCGGTTGCTGGTGGTGGCTAAAGAAAAGGAGCGCCTGCAGGCCGAAATCGAGATCGCTCGTGAAGTGCAGGAGCAGCTATATCCGAAGACCGCTCCCGTGATGAAGTCCCTGCGTATTACCGGCATGTGCCAGCCGGCGCGCATGGTCTCGGGAGATTATTACGATTACCAGGCTGTACCGGGAGAGAGGCTGGCGATTGCGATCGGGGACGTGGCCGGAAAGGGGATCTCGGCTGCGCTCCTCATGGCGACCATCCAAGCCGCCTTGCGGATGGAGCTGCGCGCGTCATTAGAACGATTGGCGGAGCTGGCGGCGCCGTCGCATACAACCGTAAACGGCTTTCGGCTCTCGACCGCGCAGATGGTCTCCGATCTGAACCAACAGCTGTACGCCACCACTTCACCAGAGAAATATGCGACGTTCTGCTTCGCCCTGTATGACGAGGAGAGTGGAACGGTAACCTACACCAACGCCGGACACTTGCCGCCGATCCTGATTCGCAATGGGGCGGCCACCAGCCTGGATGTGAACGGAACCGTGGTGGGCGCGTTTCCTTTTTCGAAATACGAAGAAAGCAAGATCCAGCTTCAGACCGGCGACCTGCTGGTGTGCTACACCGACGGCATCACAGAGCCGGAAAACGAATACGGCGAGATGTTCGGCGAAGAGCGGCTCATCGAGCTGGTGTCCAAGAATGCCGAGCGCGAGGATACCCAGATTATCCAAACCGTGATGGAAGCCGTTCGCCAGTGGACCAACTCGCCGGAATTGACGGATGACATGACGGTCGTAATCGCCCGCAAACAGTAATCTGTTCCGCAGCGGGTAAAATAGCGACAGCATGCGCCGCTTCCGCAACCGGCTGATCCTGATTAGTACCGCACTGGTTGCGATCCTCGCCGGTGGAACCCTGGGATTCATCTTCATCGATGGCTACCCGCCCTTCGATGCGTTCTACATGACGTTGATCACCGTGAGCACGGTAGGATACGCGGAAGTGCATCCTCTGAGCCATGCCGGACGGATTTTCAATTCCTTTCTGATACTCTTTGGCGTTACGATCATGCTGCTGGCGGTAGGCAGCATGACCCAGGCCATCATCGAGCTGGAGCTGAACCAGTATTTTGGAAAGCGGCGGAACAAGAAAATGATAGACAAGCTGAACGACCACTACATCGTCTGCGGCTTTGGCCGCGTGGGGCGAGGCGCCGCCAGCGAGCTGCAGCGCGCCGGTGTGCCGTTTCTGGTGGTCGACAAGAATGAAGACCGTGTGGAGTGGGCGATGAAGGCGGGTATGCTGGCGGCGCTGGCCGACGCGACCAACGACGAAACGCTCCGCGATGCGGGAGTCCTGCGCGCTAAAGGCCTCATCGCGACTCTTTCGAGCGACGCCGATAACCTGTTCGTTATTCTGTCGGCCAAAGCATTGAAGCCGTCGCTGCTGGTTTCCGCGCGCATCGCTACCGAAGAGACGGAACGGAAAATGCGCCTCGCGGGCGCGGATTATGTCTTCGCGCCTTATGACATGACCGGCTATCGCATGGCGCAGGTGATGTTGAAGCCGCACGTTTTCCAATTCATCGACTTCACCACCAAAAGCATCGGCCTGAATGTAGGGATCGAACAGGTGCGTGTCCCGTCGTCCAGCGAGTTCGTTTCCAAGTCTTTGGAGGAGACGCAGATTCGCAAGGAACTGGGTGTCATCGTCCTGGCCATCCGGAAATCCGACGGCCGGATGCTGTTCAATCCACCGGCCGACGCTGAGATCCACGGCGGTGATTTCCTGATCGTCATGGGCGAAAGCGCCAATCTGCAGCGGTTGGAACAAATGCTGGCCGAGGTGCGCGCGTGAAAATTCTGACCGCCGCGCAAATGCGCGAGGTGGATCGCCGCACCAGCGAGCTGGGCGTGCCGGGCCTGGTCCTGATGGAGAACGCCGGGGAACGAGTGGTGGAGTTTCTGGCGCATCAGTATGCCCCGCTAAAAGCGCAGCGTATTGTGGTGCTGTGCGGCAAGGGCAACAACGGCGGCGATGGAATGGTGGTGGCTCGGCAGCTTCACACCCGCATCCGGCCGCAGGCGTTGCACGTTGTGCTGGCGGGTGACCCCGGTGAGATGAAAGGCGACGCGGCGGCAAATCATCGGATGCTGCAGGCCGTGGGATGTCCCATTTCTTTCGAAATCAAGCCAGCCATGGAGACTGCGACGCTGATCGTCGACGCGCTACTGGGCACCGGCCTGCATGGCGCCGCAACTGGAAAATCGCTAGAGATGATTACGGCCGTCAATGAACGCTTTCCTTTGGCCGAAGTCGTTTCGGTAGATATTCCTTCGGGCCTGGATAGCGATTCCGCGAATCCTCCCGGTGCGGCGGTGCACGCCAACCATACCGTCACGTTTACCGCGCCCAAACCTTGCCAGGTGCTTTGGCCGGCGTGCGAGTTGGTGGGGAAGCTGCGCGTCGTACAAATTGGCAGCCCGCCGGAGTTGTACGAGAAAGACGCGGCTATTTTTCTGGCGCTCTCGGAGCCGGCGCTATTCGCGCAACTGTTCCGTCCGAGAGTGCCCGATTCCAACAAGGGGTTGTATGGTCACGTGCTGGTGATTGCCGGCGGGCGCGGAAAGACGGGCGCAGCGGCCATGACGGGCTTGGGCGCACTACGTGCTGGAGCTGGACTCGCGACCGTGGCGTCGGCGGAATCGGCCATCGCGCAAATCGCATCGCACGCACCGGAAATCATGACTGAACCGCTGCCCGAGGCCGGTGATGGTTCGATCTCGTTGCGAACGCTCGACCAGTTGAGCGCGCTGATGGACAAGAAAAATGTGGTGGCGCTGGGTCCGGGAATGGGCCGCAATCCTGAAACCGCTCAACTCATCCGCAGGCTGGTGAACGAGCTGCCCCGCCCGATGGTGGTGGACGCGGACGGGTTGAATGCCTTGGATGCGAAGAGTCTGCGCGGACCTGCGGCTCGCATTCTCACGCCGCACCCTGGCGAGATGGCGCGGCTAGCGAGCAGCACTGTCAAAGATGTGCAAGCCGATCGCATCGGATGCGCACGCGGCTTCGCCGGGCAGCGTGGCGTCTACCTGGTGCTGAAAGGCAACCGTACGGTGATCGCCTCTCCGGACGGTCGTGCTTGGATTAATCCGACTGGGTCGCCGGCCATGGCCACCGGGGGCACGGGCGATGTGCTTACGGGCATGATCGCGGGCCTCCTGGCGCAATTTCCCGATCAGCTCGAGGCGGCTTTGCTCGCCGCAGTTTATCTGCACGGCCGTGCGGGCGAACTAGGTGCTGCCCGGTTGGGAGAGAAGTCGCTCATCGCCACCGACCTGTTCGAGTTTCTGCCCGAGGCCATGCGTGAAGTCGCGGATCTTTCACACCCAGTCTGAAGATGAGACGATTGCGGCCGGTGAGAAACTGGCGGCGGAGTTGCCTCCCAAAACGGTCGTGCTGCTGATCGGAAATCTGGGCGCCGGCAAGACCACACTCGCGAAGGGCATCGTGAAGGGCCTAGGCGCGGCACAGCCCGACGAGGTCTCGAGCCCAACCTTCACGCTCATTCACGAGTACAGTCCCAGCGTTTACCACATCGATCTCTACCGTCTGGATCGCGAGGACCAAGTGGCGACGCTAGGCCTGGACGAGATCTTCGATCGTACCGCCGTAGTGTTGATCGAGTGGGGCGAGCGTTTTCTTCGACTGATGCCTGAGGAGCGGATCGAAATTCGGCTGCGTGCGACCGAAGAAAACTCTCGCGAGATTGACGTACGCAGTACAATGAGAGTGTCCTCCCCCCGCACGAGCTAACGCATGAGTTCCGCATCGCCCTTCGTACACCTGCATTGTCATACCGATTATTCTCTGCTCGACGGCGCCTGTGAAATCGGCCAGTTGATGGATCTCGTGGTCCAGCAGAAAATGCCTGCCGTGGCCATGACCGATCACGGAAATCTCTTCGGCGGAGTGGAGTTTTACAACAAAGCCAAAGAAAAAGGCGTGCACCCGGTGATCGGCTGCGAGGTCTACGTTTCGCAGCAGGGCCTCACGACGCGCAGTGAGAGTGATCGCTACAACCACCTGGTTTTGTTGTGTGAAACGCAGGAGGGTTACCGCAATCTGCTGAAGCTGGTCTCAACCTCGTTCTTAGAAGGCTTCTACTACAAGCCGCGCATCGATAAGAACCTGCTGGCCCGTCATTCCAAAGGCCTGATCGCGATGTCGGCCTGCCTGCGCGGCGACATCAATGAGACCATCATGGCCAATCGTTACGAGGAAGCCAAGCGTCTGGCGTATGGTTATGCCGACATGTTCGGCAAGGATAATTTTTTCCTCGAGATTCAGGATCATGGCCTGGATCAGGACAAGGTAGTCGTGCCGCAGATCCACCGGCTATCGCAGGAGACGCGCATTCCCCTGGTTGCCACCAACGATTCGCATTACATGCGGAAGGAAGATGCGCGGGCGCACGAAATTCTCCTCTGCATCCAGACCGGCAAGACCATGAGTGACCCGCAGCGCATGCGTTTTTCGCAGCCCGAGTTCTATCTGAAGACGCGTGACGAAATGCTGGCCATGTTCGGCGAGTTGGAGGAATCGCTCGACCGAACGTGGGAGATCGCCCAACGCTGCCAGGTGAATCTTGAAAAAGTGAAAGAGCCGTTCCCCAAGTTCACCGTTCCGGCGGAGCACACCACCGACACTTATTTCGAGTACGTTGCCCGCCAGGGGTTCGAGAAACGACGGTCACGGCTGGAAAACATGCGGAAGACCGGCGCGCTGAAGCATGACTTGGCCGAATATGTGGAACGCCTGGACCGTGAAATCCGGATGATCCAGCAGATGAAGTTCGCCGGCTATTTCCTGATCGTGTGGGACTTCATCCGCTTCGCCAAATCGCGCGGGATTCCGGTGGGCCCGGGCCGCGGCTCGGCAGCTGGAAGTCTGGTCAGTTATTCGATGGATATCACCGATATCGATCCGCTTCAGAATGGGTTGCTGTTCGAGCGCTTCCTAAATCCGGAGCGCATCAGCATGCCCGACATCGACATCGATTTCCATACGCGGCGGCGCGGAGAAGTGATCCAGTATGTCACAGAGAAGTACGGGCGCGAGCAAGTGGCACAGATCATCACCTTCGGAACCTTGGGGGCGCGTACGGCCATCAAGGACGTAGGCCGGGTGCTCGACATCAGCTTCGGCGACGTAGATCGCATCACTAAGCTGATCCCCACCACGCTGAACATCAAGCTCAAGGAAGCGCTGGCGCAGGAGCCGGCTATCGAGGATGCGGCCCGCAAGGATCCCCGTCTGAAGGAAGTTCTGGAGGTCGCGCTCAAGCTGGAGGGCATGGCGCGCAACGCTTCCATGCACGCGGCCGGCGTGGTGATTTCACCGGTGCCGCTGCAGGAATTGGTCCCGCTTTACAAGACGAACAAAGACGAAATTGTCACGCAGTACGACATGGTGGGCCTGGAGAAGCTGTCGCTCCTCAAAATGGATTTTCTGGGCCTCACCACGCTGGATATTATCCAGGATGCGCTGGCCTTGATCGAGCAGAATCACGGCGTGAAGCTGGTGATGGAAGACATTCCTCTGGATAATCCGGCCACTTACCAGATCTTCTGTAGAGCCTTCACTAGCGGGATCTTTCAGTTTGAGTCCCGAGGCATGCGTGACATATTGCGCAAGTACCAGCCTTCGCGGATCGAGGATCTGTGTGCCCTGAATGCGCTCTACCGGCCCGGTCCAATCCAGGGCGGCATGATCGACGACTTTATCGACGGCAAGCACGGCCGCAAAAAGGTAACCTACGATTTTCCCGAACTGCAAGAAGTTCTGGAAGAAACCTACGGCGTGATCGTCTACCAGGAACAAGTAATGCAAATTTCCAATCGCCTGGCCGGCTACTCGCTGGGCGATGCCGATATCCTGCGCCGCGCCATGGGTAAAAAGAAGGCCGAGGAGATGGCCGCGCAGCGAGCGCGCTTCCTGCAGGGCGCCAAGCAAAAGGGTCTTCCACAGAAGAAGGTCGAGAAAGTATTCGACCTGATGGAGAAGTTTGCTGGCTACGGTTTTCCGAAGGCGCACTCGGCCGCGTACGCCTACCTCGCCTATGTCACGGCATACCTCAAGGCAAATTATCCGCTGGAGTTTTTGTCCGCGCTGCTGACTTCGGAGATGGGCAACACCGACAAAGTGGTGAAGTACATCAACGAGTGCCGTGAAATGGGAATCGCGGTGCTGCCTCCCGATGTAAGCTCGAGCGGCAAGGACTTCAAGCCCGATGGACAGGCGATTCGCATGGGTCTGTGCGCGATCCGCAACGTCGGCGCCGCGGCCGCCGATTCGATCATCGAAGCGCGGAAAACCGGAGGACCGTTCCAGAATCTTTACGACTTGTGCGAGCGTGTGGATCTGACCTCCGTCAACCGGCGCATCCTGGAGAATCTCATCAAGTGCGGCGCCATGAACAGTATGGCGGGCAACCGCGCGCAATTGACGGCTATGCTCGACAGCGCGATGGAATCCGGTCAGCGGGCATGGAAAGACCGCGCCAGCGGCCAGGCTGGTCTGTTCGGAATTGTGGCGGACCAACCAGCGCATGAGGAGCACCCCTTACCGCTGCTGTCCGATTGGACACCGCAGCAGAAGCTCGCGAACGAGAAAGAAGTGATCGGGATCTACGTCACCGGGCACCCGCTCGATTCCTACTCCGACAAAGTGGCCGAACTGTCGACACACGCTACGGAAACACTGGAGGGGCTCGAGCGCGGCGCCGAAGTCGCGATCTGCGGCATCCTCACCGGCATCCAACGGAAGCGGAACCGGGAAGGCAAGCTTTGGGCTGCCATGCATCTGGAAGATCGGACCGGCAGCGTAGAAGCCATGGTTTTCACTACGCAGTACGATCGCCTGCTGGCCGCCCTGGTGGAAGATCAAGCCGTCCTGGTGCGTGGTTTAGTATTGCCGGAGGACAACGGACCGCCCAAGATTTCCGTGCAAGAGATCGTGCCGCTGGAGGTGGCGCGCCTCAATCTTCCCACGCTGATCTCGATCCGGATCCCGGTTGGCGTGAATGGCTCCATCGACAAGGCCGAAGCACTGAATCAGCTCTTTGCCCGCAAGCGCGGCGAGACCGAGGTGCGGCTGCGTCTTGAGAAGCCGCGCGATTTTTCCGTTATTCTGGATGTGACCCTTAAGGTCCGCCCGGACAAGGAATTCTGGGCGGAAGTGGAGCGGATCTGCGGACCGGAGTCGGTCGAGATCCTGGCAAGTTAACCCGTCGCCGCATTCGGTTGGCCGCGGGCCGATCACAATCCGAAATGGCAGAACACTTAAAATCGCCCACGCCCGGTCACAATGCGAACGATGGGGCGGCGCGATCCACCAATGCCACTTGGGAGCGCGTGTTGCTGGCGCGGCATCCCAAGCGGCCGCACACGCTGGATTATATCAATCGAATTTTTACTGGTTTTGCGGAGTTATATGGGGATCGCTTTTTCGCGGATGATCCCGCGGTGGTGGGCGGCATGGCCTCTTTTGAAGGCCGCCCGGTAATGGTGATCGGCCATCAAAAGGGCCGCGATACCAAACAAAAACTGCATCGAAATTTCGGCATGCCGAAACCGGAAGGGTATCGCAAGGCGATGCGCCTGATGAGAATCGCAGACAAATTCCGCCGGCCGATTGTCACCTTTCTCGATACACCCGGCGCCTACCCAGGCATCGACGCCGAGGAGCGTGGTCAGGCGGAAGCGATCGCTGTGAACCTGCGCGAGATGTCGCGGCTGGGCGTGCCTGTGGTTTCGATCGTCATCGGCGAAGGCGGCAGCGGAGGCGCTCTCGGCTTGGGCGTGGCCAACCGCGTCTACATGCTGGAGAACGCCTATTACAGTGTCATCTCGCCGGAGAGCTGCGCCGCCATCATCTACCGGGATTCCGGCAAAGCCGCGGAAGCCGCGCGCGCTCTACGCATGGCCGCCTCGGATCTGAAGTCACTGGGATTGATCGATGGCATCATCCCCGAACCGCCCGAGGGCGCCCATACCGATCCCGACAAAGCCGCCGAGTTTGTCAAACAGGCCATCCGGACCGCGCTGGATGAACTCTCGTCGCGAACCCACAAAGAACTGATTGATGATCGTTACAAGAAATTCCGGGAAATGGGGAATTTCTTCGCGGAGGGCAAAGGCGCGTGAACAAGACCGTTGTCCTGGGCGTCGGCTTCGTGATTCTGGTGCTGGTATTCCTGGTCTACTCGAGCATGCACATCGCTAAATACCGGGTAGAGGTGTGCGTGGCCTTCAAAGGAAGGAGCGATTGCCGCACCGCTTCGGCCGACACACAAGACCACGCGCTACGAAGCGCTCAGTCCAACGCCTGCGCGTTGCTGGTCTCTGGCGTTACCGAGGTGATGCAGTGCGAGCATAACAACCCAACCAGCGTGAAGTGGTTGGAGACGAAGTAGCGGGAAAAAGCTAAAAATACTGAGTGGCAAGTTCCGGCTTGGCTTCCACAGCCTTACGCCAGCAGGTGCGCGCTTCCTGATCTTGTCCCAACGCCTTGAGCGCGTGCCCGAGGTTCAGCAAGGCTTCAGCGAAAGCGGGCTTTTCGTCCGTGGCGCGGCGATAAGAGCGAGCGGCTTCTTCATGCAGATTCGATCGCTGCAGCAGGATGCCGATGTTGTAGGACAGCTCCGGCATGGTCTGACCTAGTTCGCCGAGCTGCTTTTCGATGTCTAGAGCTAAGATGTAATCACCCATGTCAATGACCACGGCGGCCAGAGTGCGCAATGCATCGGTGGACTTGGGATGACGAGCCACGGCCTGCACCAGCGTGGCCTTGGCGGCTTCCAACTGACCAGTGCGCCACTGCGCCAAGCCCAGATTGATGAGCGCATCCAGCCAGTCCGACCGTTTGCTGACGCAGGTACGGAACGGCTCGATACTGCCGGCATAATCGCCGCGCAGCAGCCGGTAGTAGCCTAGCCGGAACCAAGCGTCCTCACGCTCGGGCTCGTTCTCGAGCAGCTTCTCCATGGCCTTTTCGGCCTCTTCGTTGTTGCCCAGCCGCTCGAAGACGTTGGCTAAATTCCACAGTGCGCCGGTGTGGCCAGGCGCCAACTGCAAGGCGCGCTCGTAGGCTTTTCGGGCCGCCGGCACATCACCGCGTTCCTGCAACGTAGCGCCGAGATTGGCATAGGGCAGTCCGCTATCGGGACGGATCTTAATGGCCTCGGAGTAAGCTTGACCGGCCTGTTCCAGCCGATTCGTTTTCTGATAAGCGATGCCCAGGTTAAACCAGGCCTCGAACGAATCCGGCGCGATCTTCACTAGTTGGGCGCCTTGCTGGGCTGCGGTTTTGAAGTCTCCGCGAGCGATCGCGGCCGCGACCAATCCTTCGAAGGCCGGACGCGCCCCAGGCTTTACGCGCAGCAGCTTATCGCAATAATCCCGAACCTTGGCGTCGTCTCCCTGCTTTAGTGCGAGGCCAATCATGTTGGCCAGCAGATCCGCATTGGCGCCATTGGTGGGAAGCAGCTTGGTATACAACTGCATCGCTTCGTCGGCTTTTCCTAAAGACTGCAGCGCGATGGCTTTGCCATAGAGCGCCTTGTCGTAGCCGGGCTTGGCAGTCAGGCAGATATCGAACGCCGCCAGTGCCGCTTCGGGTTGTTTGAGATGGAGCCGGCAGACAGCCACGCCCAGGTTAGCTTCCTGAAGTTTCGGATCCAGCTCGAAAGCCTTCTGAAAAGTTTTGGCAGCGTCTTCAAACTTATCCAGTTTCTCCAGGCACAGCGCGGCATTATAGATCGCCGCCTTATGATTGGGATGCGCGCCCAGGACCTTTTCGTAACCCTGCAGGGCCTCTTGATATTGGCCCAGCTGAAACTCCAGGTGCGCCTCGGCCCAATCGAGCTCGGGCACCGTTTCACCTTTCTCGATAGCCGCCCGAACTTCGCGCAAGGCCTGCTCCGTCTTGCCTTCCATGTTGAGTGCCAGCGCTTTGACCAGTGCTGCGGACTGCACCGGCCGCTTCTCGCTCTTCGAATCGAGAGTGTCGTGCCGCGCCAGGGCCTCCACCAGTTCGCTATCAACGAACCATAACCATTGATCGTTTGTTTGTTCCATCGAATTCTTCGTCACTTGGTTCCCCCGGACAGGTAAGACAGCGACACCGACTTTACCTTGCCGCGCTCGCTTCGTTCATTCAGAAAGCCGACCCCGCCTGATCGAAGTTGATCGTCCGTCCAGACGTCCACCGGCTGGCCCTGTACGTAGGTATTGAACTTGGGGCCTCGGACATCCAGCCGAATGCTGAAGACTGTGTCGGTCTTGACCGGAACGTCGATCGGGACCCTGCCCGCCTGCACCTGCCGGCCCTTGAGGACCAGGTACTTGTAGAGTTCAAGCTTTAAGGGCAACTCCTGCGATACCAATTGCAGCTTCATGGCGTAGTAGTTCTCCGGATCCGCTGCCCGGAAAATCCAGCCGATGCTTTTGTTCTCAATCTGCCCCTGAAATTCGAAGCGGTAATCGGCAAGTTTTAGAGAGGGGCGATAGATGGTGATCTGCCGGGCGTTATGCAGGCCGCTTGGATCACCGGCCCAGCCTTCCACCCAGCCGCCTTCTCCCACCATAATGCTCGGCCCCGCAGCGTCGCTCGCTTTGACAGGATAAGCAGTTTTCGATTTACCGCTGGCCACGATGTAAGCACCAATCGACAGCACTGCGATCAAAGAAGCCAGTCCGACCTTGACCTTGAGCGAACCGAACATGGATGTGTTGACGGCAACGCCGAAATTCGGCACGGTATGGTAGGTGGGCTGTGCGGTAGCGACCGCGTCTTTCTTCGCTGCCGGTATATTCTGGACGGGTTCACTTTTGACCGGCGAACTGGCGATGGTGGCGGCGGCAGGTTCGGCCTTTTGCGGTTGCGGGGTTTGGGGCTGCGCCGGTTGCGGCTTGGCAGGGGCAGGGGCGCTCTTAACTGGAACCGTTTTGGCCGGTTGTTCTTGTTTGGGCTGCTCTTGTTTGGGCTGTTCTTGTTTGGTCTGCGGCTGAGACTGGGCTGGCTGAACGGTCTGGGTTAACGGAGCGGGTTGTTTCGCCTTTGGAGCTTCCACCGGCTGCGCAGTCTTCTTTGCCGGTGATGGTTGCAATGGCTTCGGAACCTCGGCGGTCGGTGCAGCCTTAGAAGCTTGCGCGGGCTGGGCGGGTTTCTCCGCTACAGGCGGTTTCTGCGGGGCTTCGGCCCGAGCGGGCGGGCTGCTTGGCGCCGTCTTGGCCTTAGGTGCCGCAGGCGGGTTCTGAACGGCTGCGGTTTTCGGTTGCGGGCTGAATCCTCGCGGTGCTGGCGCTACCTTGGGGCGTAGCGGCAAGGCTTTGAGCCGCGGGAGCAGAGGATGCCCATGGCTTAAGAGAACGTTCGCATCGATTACCGGATTCGCCTTGGGCGGGGCAAAGCTCTTAAGCGAGATGGCCAGCATTTCGCCGGCTTCGCGCGGTGCCGGTTCGGTCGGCTCTTCAGTGGGTTTTGCGGTTGACTCAGGAGCGGCCTCCGTTACCTCCAGTGTGGCTTCGGCCGCGGGAGCGGCCGGGGGACCGGGAGGCTTCGCCTCTTCACGGTCTCGCATGTCCTGATGCAGCTTCGACAGAGCTTCGAGCGCCGCCCGCGGAGTTGCTGCTGATGTTGGTACGTTGGCCGGCTCGACAGGAACTTCGGGACTAGGGGCCTCCTGTGGAATCGCGGGAATGAGGATATCCACGGGCGCATCGACAAACCCGTTGGTCCAGGATTCAGCTACGGTCACATCACAGTCTTCTGCTGGATAGGCGATGCCTGCCGATGGCAGCTCTAACAGTTCGACGACTTGTACTCCAACTGAGTAAGAGAAGTCAAGAGCCCCGTTCAGGCTCGCGTAACAACTGCTCTCCGATGGACGGGGCGCAATTTCAATGGCGACCGACCCACCCGCCTGGAATTCGTGGGATGACGCCACCGTCAGTGGCATGCTCAGGTTCACTCTCGGGTGGCTTACCTCCTGGGGCGCCACGTTAATGTCCATTGATGGATAACCACTCTCGCAAACGCCAGCCTGAAGCTCCAACGGAAGCAACCCTGCCGAGGGTAATGTGAAAAACGGGTCTTGGCCAGACAGGCCTTCCAAGCCCCAGGCAGGCAAGGACGGGAATGGCGCGCCAGCGGGCTCATCGTCGAACCTCCAAGGTTCCAGATCAGATACAGGCTCCGCAGGAACCGAAATGGACGGTCTTTCCATCACAAACCCGGCGAACGCAGGCGGGGGAGGTTCTGGCGGCGCGGCTACCACCGGTGGCGGTGCTGGCCGTGGCGGTGGCGTAACCTTCACTACCGCGATTTTTTCCACGGCGGGTTCCGCTACGGCCACTGGAGCTGCTGGAACTGGAGGCGCTTTCTGCGCGGCCTTGCTCTCAGCGGCGCTGGTTCGGGCCTGTAGCAGGCGACTGAGGCCCAAGCGGTTGTACTCCTCCTGGTAGCTTTGCTTGTGAGCATCGGAACAGAACTCACCACCCCCGGTGAGTCGTTTCAGCAGCGCCAGTTCCTTGCCACAGTACAGGCAACGCATATGCGTGTAATCGGCTCTTAGGGGCGAATCATGAAGAGCGACATTAGGAGTTTCTATACGGTAAAGCGCTTATCGATGCTTTCTAAGGTGACTACCCTACGACCATCGGCTAATTGGGAGCTCTGTCTACAGGCTTGCGCTGTAAGTATGCTCAACGGCAAGGGCATCCCGGCTCGACCGCCGTATTTGAAGGGCGGTCGGGTCCTGCCAAAAAATAGTGTGTTTATCGGAATGCCGGTCTAAAGTCGGGGCCTTAACCAAACGATCTTTCTAGTAGCGCGGGAAACGCTGACTGGAACCTGATCCAGTCCCGCGTTTTCGATGTGGCGGGTGCGGATCTTTCATCCGGCATCAGCGAGGATGAACGCCGGGAGTTCCTTGTGTCGCAGTCGGAGGAACGAGCGTGAGGCTAGGAGAATTTTATGGTGAAACACGAAGCTTTGAAAACACATCTGGAAACACTTCGCAATTCGATCCCGGAGCTGCGGGGTGTATTACTCGCGTCCATTGAAGGCTTGCCTGTGGCTCATTCGCTATCCAATGGTACAGATCCGAATCGGGTTGCTGCCATGGCCGCCGCCGCGTCGGGCCTTGGACGCCGCATCAGTGAAAGCATGGCTACCGGAGCGCTATCGGAAGTGAGTATACGAGGAGACGATGGAGTGCTCTTTGTGTACTCGGCTGGTCCTAAGGCCGTGCTGGCAGTAATGGGTCCCATGGGTTCGAACGCAGGATTGATTCACCTGGAAGCGCGCGGAGTTGCGAAGGAAATCGGCGAGCTGTTCTAACCTGGATATAGCCGCACGCTCCCGCTGTATGGCGTGCACGCGGGTGTCGCCCAAAAAGCCCGCCGACGAGTCCCGGCTCTCGCAGTTATACTGGTTTTCAGCGCGCGCCCTTCAGCTGTTTCCCTGTGAAGTGACGCCCGGCTTAAAAGGTCGGATTGGAAACCCTCGCCTACCAGTCGCTTCTCGACGTCTCTCAAGCTATTCTGCAGCACCGCGATCTGACTGAATTATTCCGCGACCTCTCTACCCGCCTCCACTCAGTTCTGCGCTTCGACTTTCTCAATCTCGTCCTGCACGATCCGCGCCGCAATCTCATGCGGCTCCATATTCTCGAAACCACGACGGGTTCCACTCCGGACGTGCCGGATCTGGAGTTTACTCCCGAAGAATCGCCTTCCGGCTGGGTATTTTTACATCAAAAGCCGCTGGTGATTTCCGACGTCCACCGGGAAAACCGTTGGCCCACTATCATGCAGCTCCTGCTGCGAAACAATATTGTGACCTCCTGCTGGTTGCCGTTGACTACCGCCCAGCATCCCCTGGGGGCGCTGGTGTTTGGCTTCGGCTCTCTGATCGACACCGAACCGCTAATGGATTTTATGCTGCAGATCGCGGCTCAGGTGGCAGTCGCGGTCGACAATACGCTGAATTATGAGAAGGCCGAAAAATATCAGCGGCAGCTGGCTCGGGAGCGCGACCGTCTGCAAGCGCTGCTCGAAATCACCAACGCCCTGGTGTCGGAGTTAGACATCCACGACCTTTTCCCCACTATCACGGCCTGTCTGCGGCGAGCAGTCCCGCACGAATACTCGAGCTTGGCGTTGCGCCTGGCGGGCACCGACCAACTTCGCGTCCATGCGCTTATCTTTGAGGGCAATCCCGGGATTCAAGAAGGGGCCACAGCCGCAATGGATGAAACGCCGGCGGGCCAGGCGATGGAAATACGGCGCGCCGTCATTTTGGACGACGCAGCCTTACGAAAATTTCCGTCTCACGCCGTGCAGCGGCTGGTGGATGTGGGATTGAAATCGGTCTGCTGCGTGCCACTCATCACAAGGACCAACGTCCTAGGCACGCTCAACGTCGGAAGCACGCGCCCGAATGCGTTCTCTCCGCCCGACGTCGACTTCCTTACGCAAGTGGCCGGCCAAGCCGCCATTGCCATTGAAAATGCCACGGCATACCAGGAAATCGAACAGCTTAAGGATCAGTTGGCTGAAGAAAAGCTGTATCTCCAGGACGAAATCCGGACCGAGCGTAACTTTGGTGAGATTGTCGGCGAGAGCCCAGCCTTCAAGCGCGTCCTGGAGCAGGTAGAGACTGTCGCGCCCACCGATGCTTCGGTTCTGATCCTGGGTGAAACGGGGACCGGCAAGGAATTGATCGCCCGCGCGCTCCACGATCTGAGCAGCCGGCGCGACCGGACGTTCGTGAAGCTGAACTGCGCCGCCATCCCCACCGGGCTGCTCGAAAGCGAGCTGTTTGGCCACGAGAGGGGGGCCTTCACGGGAGCCATCGCGCAGAAAGCCGGACGATTCGAGCTGGCCAACAAGGGCACGCTGTTTCTGGATGAGGTCGGCGATATCCCGCTGGAGCTGCAGCCCAAGCTGCTCAGAGCATTGCAGGAGCATGAATTTGAGCGGCTGGGGGGCACGCGCACTATCAAAGTGGACGTGCGCCTGGTGGCGGCTACCAATCGCGACTTGGCGCAAATGATCAGTGAACGCCAGTTCCGGACCGATCTCTATTACCGGCTGAGCGTCTTTCCAATTTCAATGCCGCCGTTGCGTGAGCGCCCCGAAGATATTCCCAAGCTGGTTCGCTATTTCACGCAGAAGTACTCACGACTGATGAATAAGCGAGTGGAGAACATTCCCGCCGACGCCATGGAGGCCTTAATCCGCTACGGATGGCCCGGCAACGTGCGGGAACTCGAGAATCTGATCGAGCGAGCGGTTATTTTGTCGCGTGGGTCCATTCTTCAGATTCCGCTCGCGGAAGTTCGCGTCGCGGCCCCCGAAACCGTGTTGCCCGTGACCTTGCAGGACGCGGAGCGCGACCACATCCGCCGCGTATTGGAGAAGTCGAATTGGGTGATCGGAGGGCCCAACGGGGCCGCGACTCGCCTGGGAATGAAGCGCACCACGCTTCAATCGAAGATGAAGAAATTGGGAATTGCGCGCTGATCGCCGCCGAATTCTAAACCGGTATGGCTTCCTGCTCCAGGAACTGCCGCAAGCGCTCCAATTGCTCAGCGATGCCGGACTCTTCCTGAGAAGCGGCGGCGACTTCCAGATCTCTGCCAATGTTCTCTAGCGGCGGGAAGCCATAGCCCCGCGCGGTACCCCGGAGATTATGCCCAAAGCGCCGGACCGGTTCTAGATCATGCACCAACAGACGGCCCTGCGCCTCCTCCATCTGTTTCCACTTAGAAGCCAAATATTGGGGGACCAGCTCTGCGACATCAGGTGCAATTTCTTCGACGGTATTTTTCCCGCCTTGTTCGACCAGCTTCGCCACATCATCGGAGACGGTATGGCGATAGATGGCCTCGATCAGGACCGCGCGCTCGACCGGCTTGGCCAGATGCTCATTGCATCCGGCTTCCAGGCTGGCTCGTACCAGCTCCTGAAGGGCGTGTGCCGACAGGGCAATGATAGGCGTGGGTGGAATGCCTCGCGAGGATTGCCATTCCCGAATCTGCCGGGTGGCTCCGTAGCCATCTAACACCGGCATATCCAAGTCCATCAGGATCAGGTCGAATTCCGCCCCCTCCAGAATCAGGTCGACGGCCTGCCGTCCGTTTTCGGCGAATTGAACGGTGACTGGCTCGCCTCGCAGATAATGCTGCAGTAGCGAGCGGTTGTCTTCTCCATCTTCAGCTACCAGCAGGCGCAGGCCGGCAGTTGCTGGGGTGCGCCGTACAGATCGCGCGACAGCCGGCTTCGCTACTCCGGGCCCCGCAGCGACTAGTGGAACAGTGAAATAGAACGTGCTGCCAGAGCCGAGTGCGCCAGTCACGCCGATCTCGCCGTCCATGAGCTTCACCAGCTCGCGGCAAATTGTTAGGCCCAGACCACTGCCGGGCAATGAGGCCAGTGCCTGGTTTGGCAATTGCGTGAAGGGTGAAAAGATCTTCTCCCGATCCTCGGAACCAATCCCTGGACCCGTATCTGAGACCTCAAAGCGCAGTTGGCGGCAGGCCTCGCCGGCAACTACAAGCGCCCTAACGTCCACGGTGCCGTGGGAGGTGAACTTTAGCGCGTTGCTCACCAGATTCATCAGCACCTGCTGGATGCGCAGTGGATCGCCGAGCTGCCATTCAGGGACATGCTCGGAGACATCAAGCTTGAGATGAACCTCCTGCCGGGCGGCGGTCTCGGCGAAGGTGTGAACTGCGTCGTACACCGCCTGGCGGACTTTGTAAGGCGACTTATCTACCCGCAAGGCGCCGGCTTCGATTCGGCCAAAGTCGAGAAAGTCGTTAATGAGCGCCACCAGCCGCCGGCAGTTCCGCTGGAACATGTCCACGTAATCCGCCTGGTCGGAGTCGAGCGAGGTACCCGAGAGCAAATCGGCAGCGCCCAGAATCGCGTTCAGCGGGGTGCGAATGTCGTGGCTTATTTTGGCGAGGAAGTCGCTCTTGGCTGCGTTGGCCGCGACGGCTGCATCCTTGGCGCGAATTAGTTCGGCTTCGGTCTCCTTTTGAGAGCTTATATCGCGCAGGAGGACATAACATCCGTCGCTACGGTCTCGGCCGGCGCGCAGGAAGGCAATGGAAGCATCCGATGTCGAACCGTCCGGAAGAGTGATTCGAGCCTCGGTCTCCCGCCCGCGGACCGACATTTCTTCGAAGGACTTAACTACTCGGGCCCGATCCTGCGGGTGAATGATCTCGATCACATTACCGTCGGGCGCCGAATCCGATAGGCCGGTCAGCGTTGCGTAAGTCCGGTTAAACGACAAATGACGTCCGCTCGAGTCCACCCGCGCTACCCCGTGCAAAGCGAGCTGAAGAATCTGGGAGGCTTTGAACACTCCTTGAGTCAATACCCCGATTTCGTCATGACCCTCCGACGTTGGATCGAAGAGCCCGCCGGTGGCGAGCTTGGTCAGGTTTTCCTTCAGCCTTTCGATCCGGATGGTGATTCCGGACGCGAAGAGAATGGAGATAATCACGCCACCGGCCACTCCGAAAATGACGCATATCACGGAAATCGATTGAACGCCCGAGAGCAG
>Ga0070713_100000366_pt1 | contig 29131 bp, 26 predicted proteins | sample LARL82metaG_FD_65465 | JGI IMG/M metagenome (GOLD analysis project Ga0070713, IMG submission 65465) | Corn, switchgrass and miscanthus rhizosphere microbial communities from Kellogg Biological Station, Michigan, USA - LAR L8-2 metaG | ecosystem: Host-associated > Plants > Roots > Rhizosphere ... | reverse complement strand
GATCGTGAATGGCAAGGCGCAGAACGATGGCGTGGCGCAGTACTGGGTGGATGGGGTGCTCTACATCGATCGCCACGATTTGCAATTCCGCACGGGGGCGCACCCGACCTTGCAGTTCAACCAGTTCCTCATGGCACCCTACATCGGCGACGGCTCGCCCGTCAGCCAGACGCTCTGGTATGACGACCTGGTGGTGATGACGGCGCCGCCAAGCCCATAAGGCAGGCCCCGAGACAGAATGTCGATGAAGGCCGACGTGAAGACGTCGGCCTTCTCATTTGTAGCACTGGCCGTGCGCAAAGAGTTGAAACCCGACGTGCGAGGCTCCCGTATGGGAAGCCCATAGGAGGCTGATCTCGACGCTTGCGCGATCGGGCTGCCCGCCGTAGCCTGGTATGGGAAACCCATAGGACCTGCATCATGGCCGAGAAGCTCGAAGTCCACCAGGGAACGCTCGCCCTCATGATCCTCAAGACGCTGGAGGGACTTGGGCCGCTCCACGGCTACGGCATCGCCCGACGCATCGAGGAAGTCAGCAAGTTCCGACTCAGTCTCAATTACGGCACCCTCTACCCTGCCCTCCTCAAGCTCGAGCAGGAGGGATACATCAAGGCGGAGTGGCGCCAATCGGAGAACAATCGCCGCGCCAAGTACTACGGGCTCACCCCTGCCGGCCGCAAACAACTCGCGCGTGAAACCCGCGAGTGGAACCAGACGGCGGACCTGATCGCGGCGTTCCTCGCACCCAAACGGGAGGCACCGTAGTCGCCATGAGTTTCTTTTCATCAGTCCGCGCCGCGCTCCGCCGTGTGCGGGGGACGATCGATCCCGGCAGCGGCAGCGACGACGACATCCGCGCCGAGCTCGACGCGCATCTGGAGATGGCGACGGCGGAGAACATTCGCCGCGGCATGGCGCCGGACGAAGCGAGGCGACGAGCCTTGCTCGACTCCGGTGGACTCACCCTGGCCTCGGAAGCGGTACGCGACCAGCGCGGCCTCCCGTGGCTCGAGAGCATCGTCGCCGACATTCGGTACGCGTCGCGGACGCTCCGCCACGCGCCCGTCTTCACCGCAATCGTTGTCATCACGCTCGGATTGGGCATCGGCGCGAACACCGCGATCTTCAGCGTCGTACGGGGCGTCCTGCTCAAAGGGTTGCCCCATCGCGACGCGAACCGGCTCGTCTATCTCCGTCAGTCCACGGACAAGCCCGACGGCGCAAACCTCTCCTTTTCGGTACCGGAGGTGCACGACCTCCGCAGCGGCGCGCCAGCGTTAGGCACGCTCGCCGAGTACTCCCCGATGACCTATACGCTGGAAGGCGAGAACAGCGTCCGCGTCAATGTCGGCCTCGTCACGGGAAACTTTTTCGAGACGATGGGCCTGTCGGCGATTCTGGGCCGAATGACACGGCCGAGTGACGACGGCCCCGGCGTACCACCCGTGATGGTCCTCACCGAGCAGTTCTGGCGGCAGCGCTTCGGTGCTGACCCCAATGTCGTCGGCACGACGGTCAAGCTCGACGGCCAGTCGGTCCCGATCATCGGCGTCGTTCAGGCTGCGCCATGGTTTCCCGACGCCGTCGATGGCTTTCTCAATATGGTCGTGAGCCCACATCACCTGAGCGCACAGATGATTCAGGGGCGTACGCATCGCATGACGCAGATCGTCGCACGGCTTGCACCGGGGGTGTCGCTGCGGGATGCCCGCACGCAGGTCGGTTCGGTTTACGCACGGATGCAACGCGACCATCGCGAGGCCTACGACTCGACGTCGCATTATCGCGTCGCCGTGATTCCGTTCAAGGAGGCACTTGGCGAGCGCGCGCGGCTGACGCTCTGGCTGCTCATGGCCGCCGCGGCCTTTGTGCTCATCATCTCGGCGGCAAATGTCGTGAACCTCACGTTGATGCGGGGCGTGCGACGCGAGGCGGAGCTCGTGGTGCGTGCCGCGTTGGGCGCCGGCGTTGGCCGCCTGCGGCGCCTCCTCCTCGTCGAGAATCTCATCCTCACCGTCATGGGAGCGATCGTCGGCGTCGCCCTGGCGTTCGGCGGGGTGAAGCTCCTCGTGGGGCTGGCCGCGCGCTACTCGCCGCGCGCGAGCGAGATAGGTGTGGACTACGTGGTTCTGGCTTTTGCGCTCGCGTTGTCAGTGCTGCTCGCATTACTGCTCTCCTTCGTTGCCTTCGTGCCGCGCGAGGGCACGCTCGCCTCGATCGTGAACGCGGGCCTCCGGCGGATGGCCGGCAGTTTGTCCCGCCAGCGGGTGCAGCGGGCGCTCGTCGTGGCCCAGGTCGCGGTGTCGGTGGTTCTACTGGCCGGTGCCGGATTACTGACACGGTCGATGATCGAGCTGTCCGACGTCTCGACTGGATTGCAGAGTGAGCAGATGCTCACGTTCAGTCTGACGTTGATGAAGTTCGCCGCTCCAGCCGGAAACACCGACAACATGAGCTTCTTCCGCAGCATCCTCGCCGCGGACGTGCATGTGAAGCAGCAGTACAACCAGATGGAGCAGGAGATCCGCGCGTTGCCGGGTGTCCTCGACGTCGGCATCGGCTCGCAGGCGCCACTGCGCGCGTCCGACCAGTGGCTGATCAAGTTCGACGGTAAGCCGACCGCCGTGGGGGAGGCACTTCCGAGCGCCGACATGCGGAGTGCCGATCCTTCCTACTTTCGCGCTTCCGGTATTCCGTTGCTCCAGGGACGCGAGTTCAACGACACCGATCGGCTAGGCAGTGAGCGGGTCGCGATCGTCAATCGCACATTCGTCGAGCGGTATTATCCGAACGAGACCCCGATCGGCAAGCATATCGCCCTGACGGGCGAGGTGCTGCAGTTCACGCCGTTGAGCGGCGATTGGCGCACCATCGTCGGCGTCGTCGGCAACACACAGGACGGGGGCTTGGATCAACCGCCGCGAGCAGCGATGTTCTTCCCGCGCGCGCAGGAACTGTCATTCGGCGGGAGCTTCGTCATTCGCTCGAATGGAGATCCGTCGCTGCTGAAGCCCGCCGTGACACGAATCGTCCACGGTATCGCGCCGACCGGCGCGATACAGAATATGATGACCGTCGCGCAGATCAAGGATCAGAGCATCGCGCCACGACGGTTGAACGCGGAGCTCATCTCGTCGTTAGGTATGCTCGCCGTGCTCATCGCGACGGTCGGGATCGCCGGCGTCCTCGCATTCTCCGTGAGCACGCGGACGCAGGAGATCGGCATCCGTATGAGCCTCGGCGCCGACCGCGGGCGAGTGGAGCGGATGATTCTCTGGGAGGGTGGCCTGCTCCTCGTCGTTGGACTCGTCCTCGGTATCGCCGGTGCGTATTTCGGGACGTTGGTATTGCGTGGCTTGCTATTCGGCGTGGCGCCCCACGACCCGGCGACGTTCATCGGTGTGGCACTGGGAATGGCGGTGGTCGGACTGACCGCGTGCTGGATTCCGGCGCTCCGGGCGTCGCGTGTCGATCCGGCGGTAGCAATGCGCGGAGCCTGAGAATGAGAGGAGTCTAGACGGCTGGACAAGAGGGCGTTCGTTCGACATTAGTGATCGTCAACATTCGCAGCCCAAATGACGAACCCCTCTCAGTCCATGCCGACCGCGTCTCTTGCACCCGAGGCGACGGCGGCGCCACATGCGGGTGCGGTGGCGCGCGTCTTCGCATTCATCGCCGCCGCCATTGTGCTCCTGGTCGGAACGGTCTTTTCTGTCGGCGCCGCTGTCGCCGCACCCGTCGCGATGGCGGTCGCGGCCTGGCTTTGGCGACGCCGCGGCAAGAGGCTTCCCGCAATCGGACATTGGGCGGCGGCGATGTGCGGAGTGGTTGTCGCAGTGGTGATCTACGCGGGGCTGGTATCGGCCTTGGTGCCATCGGCGACGTGGAAGCAGATTCAGCATGCTGCCGATTCCGCGCAGACTGCCTCGTCGCGGACGCCACCCCCGGCGTGGCTGGATCGCATCGCTCCGGGGATGGCACAGCAGCAGGCAGCGAGTCGTGCAGATCAGTCGGACCGTGCCAAGTCGATGCTAATGGCCTTCGGCCTCGGCATGATGGCTATCATGTTCGGCCTGTTTTTCGGAACGATCGGTTGGGTGGCGGGCATGCTGTTTGGCCTTTCCGTGAATGGACGGTGGCCAGGCGCAGTCGGTTGAGCGCACTTGGATCTGACCGGGCTGCCGCAGTTCAGCATTCTCGAAATTCGCCCTCCGCACAGGGAGGGCGAGCCTACGGTGCTCGTGGGCCGATTGTCTCACCTCGAAGGCGTGCGAGACAATCGCGGCTCGTTGTATGGCAGTCGTGACCAGTATCAGATCAACGGCTCGCTGTCTCGCATTCCGGCCTCGCCCGATGAGATAATCGAATTTGCAACGTGTGACGCCGAGTACGAGCCCGCTCTCGCGCCAGGCCAGCTCTTTCCCTACATCGACTCCCACTGGCAGCGCTATCACGTCGACATGATTCTCGCCGGCCGCTGGGAGCCGCGCGCTTTTACTAGCGGACCTGCGCGCTACTTTCGCCTCGGAAAGGCCATCGGCTGGCAAACGCCGGACGCGGAGTTGCTGGAGGGAGCAGTCGATCTCGGCATCCGCGAGGGAGCCTGGGACCATGAGCATTGTGCGTTGTGCAATGCACATATCGACGCCGAGCATCCTCGAGGGTATATCGATCTCAAGGAGAATTGGCTCTGCCCGAGTTGCTACGACCGCTATGCGGTGCCGCGCGATTTGTCGTTCGTGACGGAGTAGGGACGTTCAAACACCTTCAGAAGACGCTCATAGGCCCGGCAGCTTGGTCGCTGGACTGACCCGATCGAGATGCACATATCCCTCAGCCGCGACAACTCCCGCCTCGCGGCCGCGCCACCGCGCCATGATCTCATGGTGCTCACGCCAGATGCCTTGACCGTCCTGACTGACGTGCGCGAAGAGCGCGCGTTTCTTCTGCTCGACCACTGACGAGATGTCGACGTAAGTGTTCGGGCAGAAGCCTTCCGTCTGGCTGCCGCTGTTCACCTCGAAGAAGTAGAGTGCAGGGGTCCGAAGCTCCATCCAGGCGCGGATTGTGAGCAGACTCGCAACCTGATGGTCCATGTGTGTATCCACAGGCCAGTGCGCAAAGAGCACATCTGGCCGCTCGCCCGCGAGAAGCTTCGTCATCGAATCCACGTGCGCGTGGTTGAGCTCCGTCGCGCCATCGATCTGACCGAAGAAGACGGGCTTCGCTCCGATGATCTTGCACGCCGCCTCGGATTCAGCGGTGCGAATGCGCGCTGCTTCGTCGAGCGATCTGCCATCGATTCCTCGCTCGCCGCGCGTGAGATATACAATTGTCACGGCGTGCCCGAGTGCTGCGTAGCGCGCGAGCGCACCACCGCAACCGGATTCCGGGTCGTCGGGATGTCCGCCGACACAGACAATCTTGAGAGGCGCCGCACTCGAGCCAGAGTGCGGACGCAGGCCAAGGAGAGTTGGTGCCGCGGTTACAGCAGAACGCTGAAGAAACGCGCGACGTGACAGCTCTGTGTCGTTGTGCATCGTCAATCGGAGCGTAGCGCGCTCGCCGGATCGATCCGGGTTGCGCGGTGGGCCGGGACGTAGGCAGCGGCGATCGCGACGAGAAGGAGGACGACCAACGCGCCAATGACCGAGAGCGGATCCTCGGGACTCACCTGGAACAACAAGGACGACAGCAGGCGCGAACCGAGCAGTGCGACAACCAATCCGACAGCCGCGCCAGCACCGGCCATGCCTAACGCCTGAGTGAGCACGTCCCGCCGCAGGCGCTCGGGACTTGCCCCCAGAGCGGCCCGAACACCGATCTCACGCGTTGCCGCCGTCACGACCGCGGCCATCACGCCATATAGACCGATAGCGGCCAGCAGCATCGCGACGCACGAAAACGCGCCGAGGAGCAGAGCGCCCAGGCGCGGCTGGGCGAGCGGTCCAGCGAGCAAGTAGTCCATGGGTAACGCCTCCCAGACCGTCAATACCGGATTGACTTCGTGGGTCGCTCGGCGGATCGCGGGAAGTACTGTAGCGACGTCGGCCGACGTCCGAATCGCGAACGATCCCTGCCAGTATGATTGCCGCCATGGCAGGTAGATCGTCGGCGTGGCCTCGCGCAGCGATCGCCAGCGAATGTCGTCGGCGACGCCGACGACGGTACGCCAGCTGGCCGTGTCCGCGGACCAGTAGTGCATACGCTTGCCGATCGGATTCTCGTTAGGCCAGAGCCGTTGCGCCGCTGTCTGGCTGACGACGGCCACATTCGGCGCGTCTTCGCGATCGGCGTCCGTGAAGCCACGGCCGCGCAGCAAGCGAATGCCCATTACACGGAAGTAGTCGGTTCCACCCGCTTCGACGGGCATGTCGGGCGCGGATCGGTCCTGCTCCGGCGTGTTGCCTTCCTTCTGCGCCGGGCCAACGAAGATGCCGGCGCCGAGAAATGGCGGCACCAGCGCCGGCGTGACGGCGATGACACCCGGCACCGCCCGCCACGCCGGCACGAGCCGGTCGGCCACGTCGTTGAGCTTTCTCTGATCGACCTTGCCGGTGATCCCTCCGTATTCGTTAGGCGTGAAGCTGACGTCGATGAGAGTGAGGTGCTCCGGGTTGTAGCCCAGCGCGATGCTGTGGAGGCGCTCGAGACTGCGAGCGAGCAAACCGGCGCCGGACAGCATGACGAGTGCGAGAGCGACCTGCAGTGCGACAAGCGCCCGACGCAGTTGTTGTCCGCCGCGCGTCGTTCGCCCGGCGCGCGAGTCGAAACGAAGCGGCGACGCGAGCTCGGTGGACGATCCGAGGACAGCGGGCACGACGCCGAAGACGAGCACCGCTCCGATCGTCACCAGAAGCGCCATCCCGAGCGGCGTGCCGCCTACGGCGATGTCGTCGAGGCGAGGCAGCTTGGGCGGCGCGGCGGCAACCAGAACCTTGATGAGTGCGGCGGCAGTGACGAGTCCCAGCGCTCCACCCGCAATGCCGAGCAGTGTGCTCTCGACCATTAACTGCCTGACGATCCTCCCTAACGAAGCACCGAGCGCGCGCCGGATCGAGAGCTCGCGCGCACGCCCGGCCGCGCGGACGAGAAGCAGATTGCCCACGTTGACGCACGCGATCAGGAGCAGGAAACCGACGGCGGCGGCGAGCGTCACGAGTGTCGGCCGCACGTCCCCGACGACTGCCTGAGTGAATGTGCGGATGTGAACGCCCCTGTAGTCGCGCACCCCATCAGCCGGCTGGCGGCGCATCTTCGCGAGGAACTCTTCCTGGGCGTCGCGCATGGACGCGCCGGGCGCCAGTCGCGCGACCGCGATGACAGAAAGTTGGTCCGTGAGCTCCGCGGCTGGCATCCAGATGCCAATACCCATTGGATAATCCAGGCCGGCTGGCGCGACTCCGATGATCTGGTAGGCGCGCCGCGAATACGGCTCGATCAGCTTTTTGCCCACGACGTGCGGGTCGGCGCTGAAGAAGTGGGTCCAGGTGCCATAGCTCATGACCAGCACCGGCGCGGCACCGGACAAGTCGTCACTCGCGCGCATGAAGCGGCCGAGCAATGGCCGCGCCCCCAGGACGTCGAAGAAGTTGCCGGTGACGAATGTTCGCTTGATCACCAGCGTGCGATCGCCTTCCAGAAAGGGCGAGGTCGTCGCGCCCCAGTGCGCGAAGCCGGCGATGTCGTGCATTGTGAGGCTACCGCGCGCCACATCGCGTACATCGCCGCGCAGCAGGTAGTAGTCGGTGTTCGGATTGTCGCGATAGGGAAAGAGCTCGACAACGCGATCCTGCGCCGGCACGGGCAAATTGTGGACGAGCACCGCGTCGTAGACGGTGAACATGGCGACTGCCATGCCAATGCCGATGGCCAGGATCGCAATGGCGGTGATCGTGAACGATGGCGTGCGGCGAAAGCCGCGGAGCGCGACGCGAAGGTCCTGACGCAGGCGATCCATCGTGCCTCGGTAGTTGGCCTCTCGGGGAAATTAGACACGCGTCCGGCGCCGCGCCCCTACCCTCGCCTCTCCACGCCATCCGGGTTTCCGGGCTACGTCAAATCGGGCTAGCGACTACGTCATTCTCCCGATGAGAGCGCGGCGTGCCAGAGGGCATTCTGCACGTGTCCTGAACGACGAGGAGACGGATGCGGTCAGCAAGCCGGGCACGCCCCTTTGGGCGCGCGTCATTCACATTTGCCATCGCACACGGCGACGCCATCGCCACCGACATCCTCACGCCGGCCGAGCGCCGCGAATACGACGCACTGGGCTACGACGTGCGTCGTCGCGATTGGCTAGCCGGACGCTGCGCGGCGAAGTGCGCGGTCGCGAGGCGACATGGCATATCGATCGATCGGCTCTGCCTCGAGACCACCACGAGTGCCGCTCCCTCCTGCTCGCGTCTGGCGCGTGGTTCGTGGTCACCCTTGCCCCTCACATTGTCGATCGGCCACTGCGCTGGCGTCGCCATTGCCGCCGCCACCGACCTAACGATGGCCATCGGCGTCGACATCGAACGCGAGGGAGCCGTCGATCCTCACGAGTGTCGTCTCTTCGTTGGTCCGGGCGAGCAGCAGGCGCTTTCCCGCCTCGACGCAACGCTCGCCTGGGTGCTCAAGGAAGCTGCCTGGAAAGCGCTTCGCCTTGGCGAGGACATTCCCTTCGGGGCACTCGAGCTCGACCTCACGGACGACGCGCGCCTATTGCGGGGCATGCGCGTCGGCGGGCAATGGCGGCCGGCTCACGCCTTCGTCGTGCAGCTGCCACGCGCCCTAGGTATGCGCGCCGCGGTCATTGTCGCGGAGGCGGCATGAACACGGGGTCGATCGGCATCAGCGGCATCGCCTATGTCCTGCCGCCGACGCGACGCTCCTTAGATGAGCTTCACGCACTCGGCGAGTTGGAGAGCGAGCCGCGCATGCTCGCGCAGCTCGGCTTCGCGGAGGTCACCGTCGCTGACGAGGAGGCGCCATATGACCTCGCTCTTGCCGCCGCGTGGTCGCTGCTGCGCGAGCAATCGATTGCGCCACAGAGTGTCGACGCCCTGATCTATTGCGGCACAGCGAGCGTCGCCTTCGCGCGCGCCGGCAGCGCCGCCGACGCCGCTGGCCAACTCGCGACGACGCGCCGCTTCCAGTATCCGGCGACACGGCTCCAGTATGACCTCGACCTCGATCGGGCGTCGGTCCTCGCTCTCGATCAGGCTGCATGTACGTCGCTCTTTGCCGCGGTGCGCGTCGCGCGCTCACTCATCTCCTGCGGCGAGGCGAAGCGGGTGCTCTGCGTTTCGTCCGAGTTCTTCCCCAACTGCGCCGGACGCGAGGCAATCTACAACTGCACCGCCGACGCCGCGGTCGCGCTACTCGTCGAAGCCGGCTCCGACCGCAATCGCATTGTTGCAGCGTCGCACCTCAGCAAGGGCTACTACTGGGACGGCGACGCCCTGAAGAACGAGATCGTCGCTTCGTACTTCCCCACGGCGAGACATGTAATCGATCAAACAATCACCAGTGCCGGCTGGACACCTAACGACGTGTCGTGGGTGCTCCCCCACAACGTGAGCGTTCGCAGCTGGGAAATCCTGCTCAGCCTCTCGGGAATTTCACGCGAGCGGCTCTGGTGCGGAAACGTCGCGCGCATCGGGCACACGCTCGCCGGTGACAACTTCATCAATCTTCGCGACGCGCTCGAGGATGGCAGCGTACAGCCGGGCAATCGCCTCCTCCTCTTCTCCTACGGCTTCGGCGCGCACTGGACCGCCCTCGCCATCGAGGCATGACCATGCAAATACGGCGCTCCATCCTCCTCACGGGTGCAACGGGCTTGATCGGTCGCCAGCTGCTCGCGCGGCTCGTTGCCGCCGATCGGCGAGTGCGCGTCTACGTGCTCGTTCGCGACTTGCCGCGATGGTCCCTCGTCTCCCTCGCCGTGGACGAGCCCGGACGTGTGATTCCCGTTCAGGGCGATCTGTGCGCGATTGGCCTCGGCCTCTCGCATAACGAGCGTGCGACGCTGCGCCGCGAGCTCTCGGCGATCGTTCATCTCGCCGCCGACACGACATTCTCGAACTCCCTCGACCGGGCGCGAGAGGTGAACGTCGTTGGAACGCAGCGCATTCTCGAGCTCGCGGACGAGTGCGCGTCTGTGGTGCAGCTTGGGCACGTGAGCACCGCCTTCGTCGCCGGCCGGCGCACTGGCACGATCGAAGAGGACGCGAGCACCAGCGTCCATGGCTGGGTGAACGCATACGAGCAGTCGAAGCAGGAAGCGGAGCAGCTTGTCCGCAAGCATGCTGCCAGCTGGACGATCTTCCGTCCAAGTACCGTCGTCTGCGACGACATCGACGGTCGGATCTCGCAGACGAACGCCGTGCACCGCGCTCTCAGACTGCTTCATGCGGGCCTCGTCGCCATGATGCCGGGCGTGGAGGGATCGACGATCGACGTCGTGACGACGGCGTACGTCGCCGGCGCGATTGCATGTCTCGCCCTCGATGAACGAGTGCGCGGGCGCATCGTGCACCTGTGCGCCGGCAGCCGCGCGCTCCGCCTTACCGAGCTTCTCGATCTCACGTATGAGAGGTGGGCGCGCGATCCTGACTGGCGACGCCGGCGAATTGCGCGGCCCGCTCTCGCCGAACTGTCGACGTACGCGCTGTTCGAGCGCACGGTCGAAGATGTCGCCGACGCTTCACTCAAGCGCATCACCCGTGCGCTGTCGCACTTCGTGCCCCAGCTCGCTCTTCCGAAGCGATTCGTCACGAACACCGCTGACACCCTGCTCGGCTATCCCGCACCACCCGTCGCTGAGTTCTGGCCGGCGATGCTCGATCGATTACTCGCCCCACGCGCTGATAGTCGCGCAAGGAACGCCGCATGAGCACCCGCATGGACTATCCGACGTTCGTATCGCGGACGGTCGACTGGATCAATCGAACGCTCGTTCCTCCGGGAATCACGATCGACGCCGACACCCCGCTCTTCGCGGACGGACTGATCAACTCCATCCGGATTCTCAAGCTCATCGCCTGGACGGAGCACGCACTCGACATCCGCATCCCCGATTCGCTGATTCGCATGGATCACTTCCGAACCGTTAGGCACATCGCCGAGCAATTCGTGCCCCGCACGCGGGATCTGGGAGGTACGGATGTGGCCGCGTAACCAGGTCCTTGCGACGCTGAGCGCACGCGGCCAGCTGTGGGAACCCGTTCCCGGCGTCGTGGCACTCCGCGGCGATGTCGCGCAGCTCTCGCGCGTCCTCGAGCGCACCATCGCTGCGCTTTGCGAAGCGGAGAGCACCGACGATTGGCGCGTCCCGCCAGCGATCGACTTCGCATCACTCACGCGCGCCGAATATTTCACTTCTTTCCCACAGTGGCTCACCGCGGCGTGCCATCTGAGCGACGATGTCGACGCATTGCGCGGTGTCGCCGAGCATGAGGACCCGTCGTCGGCGGTACGCGAGGCACTGGCGCCTCCCAAGGCCGTGTTGAATCCCGCCGTGTGCTACCACGTCTACGCGGGTCTCGCCGGTAGCATTCTCGATGCTCCACGGCTCGTGACTGCGCAAGGCGCCTGCTGGCGGCACGAGAGCAGCCACCGGCCGTTGGAGCGGGGCTGGGCCTTCACGATGCGCGAGATCGTCTGCCTCGGTTCAATGAACGAGGCGCGCGCGTTCCTCGTGCGCACCATGGACCGGGTGTGGGAGCTCATGCGCGCGCTCGGGCTGCAGGGTGCCGTCGAGGTAGCCAACGATCCTTTCTTCGCCCCGGCGGCTCGCGCGAAGCAGCTGCTCCAGCAATTGATGGAGCTCAAGCACGAGTTGCTTCTGCCTATCGACCCACGCCGTCGGATCGCCGCGACGTCGTTCAATCTGCATGGTTCCTTCTTCGGCGATGCGTTCGACATCACCCTCCCAAGCGGCGAGCCGGTCACGACGGCCTGCGTCGCATTCGGCATCGAGCGCTGGCTGCTGGCGTTTCTCGTTCAACACGGACCGGACGCAGCCCGCTGGCCTTCCCTTCCTGTAGATGACAACGCGGTGCCACATGCGTGAGCTCACGAGCCCCCTGTACGCACGACACGCGCGCGCCGCCGATCGCGGCGCTTGGTCTGCGGAGCGTGACATCCGCTGGAGCGAGATCGACGCCGCGCTCGCGCTCGGCCAGCCGGATATTCTCGGCAAGCTGCGCGACGCCGCGCTCATCGAGTCGTTTCATCCGGTGAATCTGTCCCGTCTCATTCGTTTCGCCTGGGACGATGTGGATGCAGGTGTCGTGTTCTCGCTCGAGATGTACGAGGGGTTCAAGCACTTCCACGTACTGCGCATGTACCTCGATGCGGTCGGCTACCAGCCCCGCATCACCGACGCCGAGCTGCGTGATATTCGCCGGCACGCGAGCAGGGAAGATCTCGATCCCAGCGATCCAGTGTCTCCGCTCGTCGAGTTCATGCTGAGCGAGCATCTGGCTGCGTACTTCTTCAGGCGACTCGGTGAGCAGGCGCGCGAGCCGCAGCTCCGTACGCTGCTGGCCTATATCGCGGCCGACGAGGTTCGTCACGCGCAGTCGGCATCCGACCTCATCGCGCAACGCATCGCGGCGAATCCCGAGCTCATTCCAAAGGTACTTCGAGCGAGCGCGCATTTCCGTCACTACGGCGAGGAAGTAGTTGGCCAGGTCCCAACGGCCATGCAGGGCGACGAAGTCGCCATTGGCACCTTCGCCAAGCGCATCGAGCGCCTGTGCGGCATGCGCATCGTCGATCACCTCAAGACCGAATTGGAGGTCTGACATGGAAATCACCGATCGCGAGCTCACGGTGCTCAACTTCTACCGCGCATCCGAGCTACAGGGAGGCCTCATCCTCGGCCGACTGGCTCAACACGTCCGCGACGCCGATCTCATCCTGCGCCTAACGGCGCACAGTGCCGAGGAAGTGCTCCATGCTCAGCTGTGGACGGAAGCGATTGTCGACGTCGGTGGTCGGCCGAGTCCGACGACCGACACGTACCAATCGCGCTACGCCGCGGCAATCGGAACGCCGACATCACTGCTCGAAGTGCTGGCGTTGACGCAGGTCTTCGAGCGCGGAGTCTATCGTCACTTCATGCTCCATTTGCGGCGACCGGGTACACATCCCCGCGTCCGGGCAACGCTCCGGCGAATGCTTGCGGACGAGCGCGGGCACCTCTCGTGGGTAAAAGAGTGGCTCGACAACCAGACCGGAACGCGTCGCTCGGCGATTCCAACTTTGTTGAGACGCTATGGCGCCGTGGATGCCACGATTCGCAAGCAGCTCTTGAGAGAGTATGGATGGCAGGAGCTTGCATGCGCCTGACGCTGCCCGCCTCTCTCGATGGCCGGCTCTTCTTCGCCCAGGTCCGTGAAGACCCGCGCCTGGAGCTCGAAAGCCTCGACCCGGGACCTGACGATTCGATCGTCGTCGTGGGCTCGGGTGGCTGCACCGCGCTCTCGCTGTTGGCGGCGGGTGCGGGCCGGGTGACCGCGGTCGATCTCAACCGGACGCAGAACCATCTCATCGAGCTGAAGCTCGCGGCGATCGCGACACTCGGACATCGTGAAACGCTCGCGTTTCTCGGCGCGACAGATGGCCCGCCGCTCGACCGAATCGATGCCTACGCGATTCTCCGGCCGAAACTCACGGCGCCAGCGTGCGCGTACTGGGACGCTCGCGTGCCTGACATCGCTTCAGGAGTGCTCGGCGTCGGTGTCACGGAAAAGTTCGTTCGTCAGCTTGTGTTCGCGTTGCGATTGTTGGTGCATCCGCAATCGCGAATCGACCGTATGCTTGGCGCGACGTCTGTCGGCGAGCAGCGCGAGCTCTTCGAACGGGAATGGAATACCGGACGATGGCGTTTGTTCTTCCGGCTCCTCCTCAACCGCGGCGTCTTTCGGCGCAAGTACGATCCGGCGTTCTTCGCTCATCTCACTCATCCGAGCTTCGCGGAGCATTTCCGGAGGCGCGCCGAGCAGACTCTCACCGATATTCCGGTGCGAGATAATTACTTCTTGCACCACATGCTCACCGGGCATTATCCGGTAGATGCATTCGACGGCACGCCGCCCTATTTGAGTCGCGCCGGACACGCCGCGGTTGCGAGTGCCGCCGAGCGTCTGCAGCTGGTTGACGGCACCGTAACTGAGTACCTGCGCACGCTGGCGCCGCGGACGGTCACCGGGTTCGTCCTCTCGAACATCGGCGAGTGGCTCGATCCCAACGAGCTGGACGCGCTCTTTGGCCAGGTTGCAAGAACTGCGGTGCCTGGCGCCGCTCTCTGCTTCCGCAACTTCGTCGGTTGGACGGAGGTTCCTCCTCAGTACCGCGACGTCATCGTTGAAGATCGCGAGCGGGGCGAGCTCATGATGCCCCATGAGCGAAGCGTGGTGCAGCGGCGTATCGCGGTCTGTCGCGTCTACGGCGAGAACGCCGCATGAGCGCTACGACGATCGCTCCACCCAGAATCGCCCTTCGCGACGCTAAGCCCACAGACAACGACGCACTCATTGCCGTAGCCGCGGCCTGTTCGATGGAGGGCGACATCGGCTTTCGCGTGGCGCGCGAGCCGGACTTCTTCCAACTCGCGCGCCTCGAGGGTTCGACCTGGAGAATCGGTGTCGCCGAGGTCGATGGACGTGTCATCGGTTCCGTCATGGGCGCGGTACGAAACGCGTATCTGCACGGCGCGCCGCAGGCCACACTCTATGCCGGCGATCTCAAAGTGCATCCGGCGGCTCGCCGCGCTGGAGTCGCAGACGCATTGAGTGAATGGGTCAGATGCACGCTGGCCGCCATGGGCGGCAGCGATATGCCATTACTGCTCACCATTCTCGCGGGCAATCGCGCCATGGAGAATCGCACGCCTGGCCGCGGCCGCGTGCCACCCTTCGCTCGCTTTGCAACCATTCGGGCATTCTCGATTCCACTTCTCTTCCCATGCGCTGAAGCAAAGAATGGTCTCGTTGTCACCCACGCGCGCCCAGCAGATCTCGAGGAAATGGCTCAGCTCTGGAGTCGCGTGGCGCCGTGTCGTCAATTCGCCCCGATATTCGACGCCGACTCTCTCGCCACCTGGATCGATGCGGCGCCCGGCCTGCAGATCACCGATTATCGCGTCGCGCGCGATCGTCGAGGCCGCATCGTCGGGTTCCTCGGCTGGTGGGATCAAACATCATTCAAGCAGTCGCAGGTAACGCATTACTCTCCGCGACTGCGCGCCGTGAGAGCAGTCGTCAATACGATCGCGACGCTGACGAGCGGTGCGAACCTACCCGCGATCGGTGGCACTCTACGATATCGTACCGCCGTTCACGTATGTGTGGACCCAGAGCTCCCATCCGTTCTTCGAGCCCTCGTTCGACGCAGCCACGCCGAGCTGCGCGCTGAACGTTACGCCTTCGCGACCATCGGATTCGATGTGCACGACCCGCTGTGCTCCGCGCTGAACGGCCTATTCGTGCAGCCGACGGATGTCAACGCGTACGTCTGCACGCCGGGGGGTCAATACACAGGCGCTTCGCTTGCCGACCGGCCGCTCCACTACGAGATCGCGCTCGTATGAGTCTCGCCGGCCATAAAGCAGCGCTCGCGACGGCACTAGTTAGGCGCCGCGGACGCGTCGCCTTGTTCTGGGCTCTCGCCTGCCTCGTGTTGCTTCCGGCAGCGCGACGAATCGAAGCGGTGCTCGGTGTGGCCGCTCGCGTCGGCGGCAGTGAGTCGGCGGCGGTGGACCAGCAGCTCTTACGCCGATTTCGCTCGCCGTTCGCGCATCCGCTGGTGCTCGTGGTATCGGGTACACCATCACCGTCGACGCCCGATGGAGTGGTGGTGCTCCAACTCATCGCCGATTCTGTGCGCCAGATTCCCGGCGTCGCGCGCGTCGTGACGTATCTCGATGGCCGCGACTCCATTTTCCTCGGCGCGAGGACCGGCGATACGTTTCTCGTCGTTGGCGCGAACGAGCAGCGGGCTCCGGATCAGCTCCTCGATCGCCTGCGGGCGGCGACGACTCGTCTTGCGGTAACACTCCGGCCACGCTTGCCGACTGTCACGCTGCGGTGGACCGGTGAGAGTGCGCTCAACGCCGACCTCCGGAGCACGAGCGCACGCGATGCGCGAAATGCCGAGTGGCGCGCATTGCCAGTAAGCTTTTTCCTGCTTCTCGTTGCCTTTGGCGCCGTGATCGCCGCGCTGCTCCCGGTGGGCACTGCGTTGCTCGCGATCGGCATTTCGTTAGGCCTCGCGGCAATCGCGGCTCACTTCTGGTCGCTCTCGATCCTGCTTCAGAACGTTGTCACGATGATCGGGCTGGGCCTCGGCATAGACTATTCGCTGCTGATGATCCAGCGCTTTCGCGCCGAGTTTGCACGCGCTAGCCCGAGTGACGCTGCTGCACGCGTGACACTCGTCTCTGCCGGGCCGACGATCCTGCTCAGCGGGACGACCGTTGCCATCGGTTTCGGCGCGCTCGCCATTCTTCCCGTCAACGAGTTGCGCGCCGTTGCCCTCGGCGGACTGATCGTGACCCTCGTGTCCATGCTGTTGGCGACGACTCTTCTCCCAGGCGCCTTGGCGATCCTCGGGCATCGCGTGGACATCGGTCGCGTCACACTCAATCGGCCAAAGGAGAGACAGACGTCGCGCTGGCGATCGTGGGCCAACTTCGTCACCCGGCGGCCAGCGCTCGTGCTTGTCGTCGCGGCGGTGCCGGTCTGCGCGCTGGCGTGGCAGGCACGCCGGCTCGTGGTCGGGCAGCCGCGCGGTAACTGGCTGCCACCACAGATGGAGTCCGCGGCCGGACTGCATTCGCTGGAAGCGATGGGTCGCGGTGCCGTTGTTCAGACGCTGCGTATCACCCTCGAGCTGCCTCCTGGCATCGCCGCGCTCGACGACAGCGGTTGGGCCGCGACCACGCGTCTCGCCCGCAGACTCGTCGCTGATCCGGCCGTTGCGCGTGTCCGTTCACTGCCCGGCCTCGTTGCGCCGTTAGGCAGCACTTTGCCTCGCTCGGCAATCGTCGCTGCCGTACCCGAAGAGGTGCGCGAGTCGTTCGTGAGTCGTGACGGCCGCATGGCGATGCTCGAGGTAATTCCGCGCGACCGCGCGACGGCCGTCGCGCTCGGGGAGCTCGTCAAACGCATCCGGGCCGCCGAGCCCATGCTCTCCACTCCGACTGGCGTTGCTCGGGTGCGCGTTGGTGGGCTACCGGCGCTGAACGTCGATTACCAGGACGCCGTGGCCGGGCCGAGACGATTCATGCAGGTGGTCGTGATTATCGTCACCGCCACCTTCCTCGTGCTCGCGATCGGCTTTCGATCTCTGCTCGTCCCTCTTAAAGCGATCGCGCTCAACCTGCTCGCTGTCGCGGGCGCCTTTGGTGCCGTAACGCTCGTCTTTCAGGACGGAATTGGCTCACGCTTGCTCGGCGTTGCGGCACCACTCGATGCAATCTTTCCGGCGGTGCCGGTACTCGTCTTCTGCGTCGTGTTTGGGCTGAGCATGGACTACGAGGTGTTCCTCGTCGCTCGCATCCGAGAAGCACGCCAGCGCGGGACCAGTGAGCGCGCCGCAATCGCCGACGGTCTGGCCCATACGGCGCGTCTCATCACGAGCGCCGCCGCGATCATGATCGTCGTCTTCGGCGCATTCATCTTCGCCGACTTTCTGCTCGTGAAAATGCTGGGCTTTGCGCTCGCGATAGCCGTGCTGCTCGATGCCACGGTGATGCGCCTCGCTGTCAGTCCAGCGCTGCTCGCCCTGGCCGGCAAATGGAACTGGTGGCCTGGCTACCGCGTCACGCCATCTCCCATCCCTTCGCGCGGCCAAGCGCTCGCTCCCATCCACCCGCAATCCGCTTCCGCTCCGGCCCCTTCATCGCGGCCTTGAACTCGCGATCGACCTGCCACTGACGCGCGATCTCCGCCGTCGATTTCCAGTATCCCACCGCCAGACCAGCGAGATACGCCGCGCCTAACGCGGTGGTTTCCGCGACCCTTGGCCGGACGACAGGCACACCTAACAAGTCGGCCTGCAGCTGCATCAGCAGGTTGTTCGCGCTCGCGCCCCCGTCGACTCTGAGTTGTCTGAGCTTGATGCCGGCGTCTGCCTGCATCGCCGCGAGCACATCCATCGTTTGCAGCGCGATCGACTCGAGCGCGGCGCGCGCGATGTGAGCTTTCGTCGTGCCTCTCGTCAGGCCGACGATGGTACCGCGGGCGTACTGGTCCCAGTGTGGCGCACCGAGTCCCGCAAATGCCGGAACGAGATAGACGCCTCCTGTGTCGGCAACGCCGCGCGCAAGCGCCTCGACGTCTGGTGCGGCACGGAAGAACTCCAGGCCGTCGCGTAGCCACTGGACCACTGCGCCGGCGATGAAGATGCTGCCCTCGAGTGCGTACTCGGTGCGGTCACCAATTCGCCATGCGACTGTCGTGAGCAGATTGTTCTTCGACGCGATGCGCTTCGTGCCGGTGTTCATGAGCATGAAGCAGCCCGTGCCGTACGTGTTCTTTGCCATTCCGGGCTTCGTGCACGCCTGGCCAAAGAGCGCCGCCTGTTGGTCCCCAGCGATCCCCGCAATCGGAATCGCGTTGCCGAGCAGGTTCGTTTCACCATAGACCTCGCTCGACGATCGGACTTCGGGTAGCATCGAACGCGGCACGCTGAAGATCTTCAATAGCTCATCGTCCCAGGTGCCCTTGGAGATGTCGAAGAGCATGGTTCGCGACGCGTTGCTCGCATCGGTCACGTGCACTCGGCCTCCCGTGAGCTGCCACACCAGCCACGTGTCCACGGTGCCGAAGGCGAGCTCGCCGCGCTTAGCGCGAGCCTTTGCGCCTTTTACATTCTCTAAAATCCATTGCACCTTCGTCGCCGAGAAGTATGCGTCGACGACGAGTCCCGTTTTGCGACGGATCACCCGGTCGAGCTTCCGCGCTTTCAGCCGGTCGCAGATGCTCGCCGTCCTGCGATCCTGCCAGACGATCGCGTTGCATATCGGCTCGCCCGTTGCGCGATCCCAGACGATCGCCGTCTCCCGCTGATTCGTGATGCCGATTGCCGCAACGTCGCCAGCCGCGACGCCGGCCTTCGTCAACGCCTCGGCAGCGACACCCGCCTGAGAGGACCAGATCTCGCGCGGGTCATGCTCCACCCAACCCGGCTTCGGGAAGATCTGGGGAAACTCCTTCTGCGCCACGGCAACGATGGAGCCCGAGTGGTCGAAGACGATCGCGCGGGAGCTGGTGGTGCCCTGGTCAAGGGCAAGGATGTATTTCATGTATTCCAAATCCTCTGCAAGAACGACTGTTGATTCATGAACCGCAGCGCACACAGTCTCCCGATCGTCATGTCTTCCAGAGGATATGATACAAGACGGCCCCCAGCACTCCTCCGATGATCGGGCCCACGATCGGAATCCACGCGTAGCCCCAATCCGAATCCCTCTTGCCGACGATCGGGAGCACCGCATGCGCTATTCGCGGGCCGAGGTCGCGCGCGGGATTGATCGCGTAGCCAGTGGGTCCACCTAACGATAAACCGATAGCGGCAACGATCGTCCCGACCAGGATCGGGCCGAGTCCCTTCGCCAACTCCGAGCCCGGCACGAAATTGCCGGGTGAGATTACCGCCAGCAGCGCGAAGACGAGCATGAACCCGCCGAGCGTCTCGGATATGAGATTGGCGCCGGAGCGACGAATCGCCGGCATCGTCGAGAACACCGCGAGCTTCGCATCGGCATCCGGCGTGGCGTTCCAATGCGGCAGATACTGAAGCCACACGAGAATTCCGCCGATGAAGCCGCCGATGATCTGTGCGACGATGTAGCCGGGTACCTTCGCCCAGGGGAAGGTACCGATCGTCGCCAACGCCAGCGTCACCGCTGGATTGAGGTGCGCCCCGCTCACGCTCGCGACACAGTACACGGCTATCGTGACGGCAAGTGCCCACCCGGTCGTGATCACGATCCAGCCGGAGTTGTAGCCCTTGGACCGTTGTAAAACCACATTGGCGACGACACCATCGCCGAGGAGAATGAGAATCGCGGTGCCGAACAGCTCAGCGAGGAGAGCGGACATTGTCGGTAGTCGGGCTGTGATCGGTAGTCGGTGCTCGGGCACCGTGATATGGCGCGGCTATTCTCGCTTTTACGCGTTCGTTCTGCCAGAGGCTAGCTGTGAGCATCCGCCGCAAGGAGCAGCGAAGGAGCTCACCTCTTGCACTTCTACAAGACCATCCCTATCGTCTCCTGTAGAAGCAGAAGGCATCCCAGGTAGCGCTCAACGACAAGCACTCATGCTTACTGAACTCTGGAGCGACCTGCGCTACCGGTGGCGAGCGATCTTTCGCCGCACGGACCTCGAGCGCGAGCTCGACGACGAGCTGCGCTTCCACCTCGAGCGCGAAGCCGACAAGTATGTGCGCAATGGGATGTCGCGCGGCGACGCCATGCGCCGAGCACGCATCGCCTTCGGCGGAATCGACAGCGCCAAGGAGCAGAGCCGCGACGCGCGGGGCACCGTGCTCATTGACATACTGGCGCAGGACATTCGCTACACCTTCCGCGGCATGCGCGCGCGTCCGCTGTTCGCCGCCGGTGTCGTCGTCACCCTCGCCCTGGGCATTGGCGCCAACGCAAGCATGTTCGGCATCGTCGACCGATTGCTCCTGCGACCGCCGGCATTTCTCCGCGACGCCGAGCACGTGCACCGTGTCTATCTCAGGCACACAAGGGACCGCGTCATCCGCACTGACGACGGCTTTCAGTTTCCACGATATCTCGATCTCGTTCGCTGGAGCCATGACTTCTCGGCGGCCGCGGTGTTCACGTCACAGCGACTCGCCGTTGGCGACGGTGACGCGGCGCGCGTCCGCCAGGTAGTCGGCGCATCGGCCAGTTACTTTGATTTCTTCGATGCCAAACCCGTCGTCGGCCGCTACTACACGACATCCGAGGACAGCATCCCGTTAGGCACGCCGGTCGCCGTGATGGGCTACGGATTCTGGCAATCGGAGTTCGGCGGCCGAACCGATGTCGTTGGCCAGCGGCTTCGCGTCGGCCACACATTGTGCACGATCATAGGCATCGCGCCACATGGCTTTCATGGCTTCGAGGAGGAACACGACCCCGCGGTGTACATCCCGGTCACGACCTTCGGCATGGACGCCCGTGGCACGAGCTACGTCGACAACTATGGTTTCCACTGGATCAGTGTCGTCGTGAGGCGAAGAGCCGGCGTCGGTATTGCCGCCGCCAACGCGGACTTGACGGCCGCATACCAGCGAAGCTGGCTCGCGGAGCTCGCTGTCGAGAAGGAGCAGACGCCGCTCGCCTCCGCTCGCCCCATCGCCATCGCTGGCCCGGTTCAACCGGAGCGCGGACCGCTAGCTGGTCCCGAGGCAAGGGTCGTGACCTGGGTCGCCGGCGTCACGCTCGTGGTGCTCCTCGTCGCCTGCGCGAACGTCGCCAATCTGCTGCTTGCCCGGGCGTTAGCCCGCCGCAGGGAGATCGCGCTCCGCCGCGCCCTTGGCGTCAGCAGCGGCCGGCTATTTCAGCAATTACTCACGGAGAGCGTCGTGCTCGCCACGCTCGGTGGCCTTCTCGGTCTGGCGGTCGCGCAATGGGCCGGCGGCTTGCTTCGCGCTCTGTTCCTGCCGCCTGACTTCACGGCAGCCGTCGTCACGGATCACCGAACGCTCGTCGTGACTCTTGCCCTCACGCTCATCACGGCCGTCCTCACCGGGATGGCCCCGCTCTTCGATGCGACTCGTGCCTCATTATCGCCGATGCTCGTCGGAGCCGGACGCGATACGGGTCTGCGCTCGTCGCACAGTCGGAGCGCGCTGCTCGTGCTCCAGGCCACGCTATCCGTCATCCTGCTCGTTGGCGCAGGACTCTTCGTACGCAGTCTGCAACATGTGCGCGCGCTGCGGCTCGGCTACGATGTAGATCCGCTGCTTCTCGTTATGGACGAGAAGCGTGGCGTCGTGCTGACGCGTGAGCAGCAACTCACACTCGAGAACCGTCTGGTCGAGACGGCGCGCGCTATTCCTGGTGTCGTCGGCGCGTCGATCGTCAGCTCGGTGCCCTTCTACGGCTTTGAAGGACGCGCACTCTTCGTCGCCGGCATCGACAGCATCGACCTCCTCGGCAACTTCGACATGCAGGCGGCGAGCCCGGATTACTTCCGGACACTGGGAACGCGGCTCCTCCGTGGTCGGCCATTCGACGCACACGACGATGCGCAGGCACCTCGCGTCGTCGTCGTGAGCCAGGGAATGGCAAACGCGCTCTGGCCCGGCCAGGAGCCGTTAGGCAAATGTATCCGTATCGCTTCGCGCGACTCGTCATGCGCGACGGTCATCGGCATCACGGAGGACCTCCGCCTCCACAAACTCCGCGACGCACGCGAGTTCGTGTACTACATCCCGATTGCGCAGCATGGCGAGCCGGAAGGCATGCTGTTCGTTCGCGTGGCTGGTGAAGCGGGTGATTATGCCGAGAAGGTGCGACGCCAGCTGCAGCGCGCGATGCCGGGCTCCGCATATGTCGTCGTGGAGCCCTTCCGAAACATCGTGGATCTCACGGTTCGAAGCTGGAAGCTCGGCGCGACGATGTTCGTTGCGTTCGGTGGCCTCGCGCTGGTGCTCGCCGCGATCGGCCTGTACAGCGTCATTGCCTATGGTGTCGCGCAACGGAGGCGTGAGCTTGGCGTCCGCATCGCGCTCGGCGCGTCGGCAGGCAATGTCGTGCGACTCGTCATGCACGGCGGCATCCGGCTCGTGGTCGTGGGCATCCTGCTGGGCGCCGCCATCGCTCTCGCCGCTGGCCGCGCCATCACATCGCTTCTCTTCCAGGAATCGCCGGCTGATCCAATGGTGTACGCCGCGGTCGCGGCGTCCCTCGTCGGTGTCGCGCTCGTGGCGAGCGTCGTCCCCGCCGTCGCGGCAGCCCGGGTCGACCCCAGCATCGCACTCCGGTCCGACGCGTGAGGTAACCGCGCCCCGCCGGTGACCCCCTATCGTCGCTCCCGGGCAGGCATGGCCCGGCAGGGGTTCGATCGGGTGGTTTCGGAGCGCCTGGCCGAGTCGTCGATTGTGTGGAGCGGGGGTGAGTCCTCGCGGGCCCGCTGTCCAGCGCGACGATGGCGCCGTGACGTTTTGCCCGCCTAACGAGCGAGCGCGATGAGCAAAGGTGTAGACTTTCGCATTGAGTTCGACGGGCCTGAGGCCGCCTCGGCGCTCCTCCCCGCCGCTGTGTACACGATGGTGCGCACGGTCGCCAAGCTGCTGACGACGCTCGCCCCGATGAGCGCCTCCGCGGCCTTTCTCACGAGCCTTCTGTGGCTCGTCGCCGCGGTATATGTATTCGCGGTGGTGACGTGGTTCCGCGACGACAGCTGGCTCGCCGCGGGAATGATGATCGCCCTCACCGTTTTATTCGGCGGCGTTGTCGCCGATCTCGCCGGCCGCCTCGTTATGCCCGCCGGCATAGTAACAGCCCTGGCCGGCGCCGCCTCGAATACCGTGACTCTGCTGATCCGCGCGCTCATTCTCATGCCGCTCGCTGGCGGAGTCGTGGCCGGAGCTCGCTGGCTAACGAACGAGTTGAGGCAGAGTGGGGCTTTGAGTTCGTGACGTTGCACTAACGCCAGATGGCCTATCGCCGGTGATGGCTCAACCCGGCCACTCTGCGCCTGCTCGACCGCCACGATCGCGGCATCATTGTCCATTGTTGGTCGTCGCGCCATAAACGGGACATTTCCCGGCGCTTGTCGCCACGCACCCCGCGCCACGCACCCCGCGCCACGCCTTGACGGGGCCGTCGAAAGACCTCAACTAGTAGCCGTATGGCAACTCAGAATCGGGAGACGACCGCGCTCGGCGCGGCGTACAGCCCGCATCCCACCGTCCCGCCAAAGTCGATTGCGCCGACTGCCTACAGTGGCGAGACGGGCCGCACGTACCATCTCGAGCAGCTCATCGGCAAGGGCGGCTTCGGTGAGGTGTATCTCGCGACGGTGACACCGGCGCAGGGATTTCCGACGAAGGTCTGCGTCAAGGTCAGCGAACGACTCTCGGCCTGGCTACGCGAAGCGTACTTCGCCGAGTTGCTCGACCGCGAACCGCGCGCGCTCCGCGTGTTCGACCGATTTCCGATCGTCGATGGATTGCGCACGCGCTACTGCCTCGCCATGGAGTACGCCCAGCACGGCGACCTGGGCCAATGGCTGTCCAGCGCCGGTCCGCAATCCGAGCGATTCGTCCGGCGCGAGATCGCCGCGATTCTTCGTGCCCTCGACGCGCTCCACCGCGGTCAGGCGCTGCATCGCGACCTCACGCCATTCAATGTCTTCGTTTGCGAGGACGAGCAGCTAAAGCTCGGCGATTTCGGCATCGCCACGCATCAGTTGAGCCGACGCGGCGTTACCGCTGACGCATTCAACATCCTCAACGCGCCGACCGAGATTGCATGGGGGAAGATTCGTCGCTGGCAGCAGCGCGATGACATCTATCAAATCGGTCTCATCGCCGCGATGCTGCTTCGCGGCGAGATCTCGAAGCCGATGCGCAGTAAGGACGTCCGTCGGCTGCCCTGCAGCGATCATCTAAAGGAAGTGATCCACCGCTGCCTCGGCTCGCGCGGCAAGCGCTACGAGGCCGCCGGCGAGTTGATCGCGGCGCTGCATCAACGCATTCCGTCCCCAGCTCCGACCGGACGTCTCAAGAGCCTTACGGGCAAGCGTATCTCCTTCACGGGCTTCCTGAGCCGGCCGCGAAGCGAAGCCATCATCGCGGCCAAGAAAGCGGGCGCCGTCGTGCAATCGAAGCCGGGCCAACTCACGGATGTTCTCGTGCGGGGGCGGCCGAACGCGCTGCAGGTCGCCGGCACAGTTGGTGGCACCAAGATCATGGAGATCCGCCGCCTCGCCGCGCTCGGGCACGCCGTGACTGTGATCGGGGACAAGCAATTCTGGCGTCTGGTGGATGATGCGAAGACAACGCGGAGGACGCGGGGTGCACCAAGGACGCGGAGAAAAACAGCCCGTTAAACGTGAAATGCCTGATTCTCCCGCAGTATGAACTATCGCTGCGTGTCCCCTGCGTTCCTCCGCGCACTCCGCGTTAGTCATGCGTGACATTCGCGTGGCCAGCGTGCAATTCCAGCACGCTCCGGGCGACAAGACTTACAACCTCGGCCGCGTTAGGCACTACGTGAACGACGCCGCACGGGCTGGCGCGGAGATCGTCGTCTTCCCGGAGATGTGCCTGACCGGTTACTGGCACGTCCGAAATCTCTCCCGCGATGAGGTCGAGGCTCTGGCAGAACCGGTACCCGACGGGCCGCTGATGCAGGAGCTGCTGCGACTCGCGCGCGAGCGGCGTATCACCATCGGGGCGGGCCTCATCGAGCGCGCCATGGATGGCCGATTGTACAACGGCTACGTCGTCGCGATGCCTAACGGCGAGTGGGCACTCCATCGCAAGCTGCACGAGTTCGTGAGCGAGCATCTCTCGAACGGCGATCGCTACACCGTCTTCGATACGCCCCACGGCTGTCGTGTCGGCGTACTCACCTGCTACGACAACAACATCGTCGAGAATGCGCGGGCCACCGCTCTCGGCGGCGCTGAGATTCTTCTCTCCCCGCACCAGACAGGCGGCTGCAATTCGCTGAGCCCGAAGGCGATGAAGCCCGTCGATCCGGCGATCTGGGCCCGGCGGCACGAAGATCCGGACGCAATCCGCGCCGAGCTCTGTGGACCGAAGGGACGCGCGTGGATCATGCGCTGGCTGCCGAGCCGCGCACACGACAATGGAATGTTCCTCATCTTCAGCAACGGCATCGGCCCCGACGATGACGAGATTCGCACCGGGAACGCAATGATCCTCGATCCATATGGCGAAGTGATCGCCGAGACGAGCAAGCCAGGTGACGACATGGTCGTCGCGGATCTCGACGCCTCGCTACAACCGTTGTCCTCTGGACGGCGCTGGCTGAGAGCGAGACGGCCGGAATTGTACGGGACGCTCACGCAGCGGACAGGCCAGGAACGCGAAACGCGGCAGGTTCGATTCGGGACGAACGACTCTTAAATTGGTTCGAGTCGTCCCACTCGGAGCCGAAGATGCGCGTTGCCCTTCTCGCCCTCGTCGCGGCCATGGTTATCGCCGGCTGCAACACGGATACGTCGACTGGCTGCTGCTCGTTAGGTGGAACCCCGTCCCTGCGTATCGTGAACGGCTTTCCCGGCCCGGTCGACATCTTCATCGATGATGTGATCGCCGCATCGGCGGTCGCCCCGGGCGCAATCGATACTCTTGGCCCCGAGCCAGGCAGCCACACGCTGGTCATGCGGCCCACCGGCGGCAGCTCGCCGATCACGCAGGCGTTCGCCGCGGCGAACGGCGCGCTGGCCACGATCGCCGCCGTCCGCTCGTCCACAGGCACAATCTCCGCCGCGGTTCTCGACGACACGAACGAAGTCGTCCCCGCCGGTGCGACGAAGCTTCGCGTCATCCATCTCGCGCCGAACGCGGGGACACTCCAGGTCTATCGCACCCAGCCCGATTACCAAACGCCGATCGCCTGGCAGTTCCCGTTCAACTATCAGGACAACCCGACGAGTCTCAGCGCCCCTTTCCTTCAGAGCACGGTCGGAACGTGGGAGGTGCATATCTGGCAATCGCCCGCCGACTCGTCAGGCTGGTCGACAGCGCCGCTGAAAGTGAAAGTACCCCTCCTCAGCGGTGAAAAGCGAACGATCCTCATCCTGGATGCCGTCGGCGGCGGCGTACGGGTACAGGTCATCTGATTGTCAGGGCGTTGATTTCACGAGTTTTTGCAGGTCCTGGTAGCGGATCACAATCACATTATTGTCCTTCAGCGCCTTCCTGAACTCCGCGCTGTTGACGACATCGTAATCACGCTGCCGCCATGCCGCGCCGTACGGCTCGTGGTTCACCGTCACCGCCTGCAGCTCGCTGTCGTCGTGGCCGAGGTGGACGATGATCTCGTTGAGACCCGGCTTCAGCTTCGCGATCGTCTCGAGGTAGAACTCCTTCCAGTGATCGCGCGCAACGTCGGGACTGGCGACGATGACATCGTCGAAGACGATATCGTTGGGCCCGAGCGGCACCCGCGTCACTCCAGGCGGATTGCCGCGCATTGCGAGGAATGGCAGGTGATACTCGCGCGCGATCTTGATGTACGTCGCGATGAGATCGTTCGTCACGAACAACGCCCCCATGTGGCTGTCGAGGTGCGTCGGGTGGATGCCCATCGCAAGCGCGCGCTCGACCTGTGCCCGCAGCTCGCGCTCGACTTCCGCGGGCTTTGCGCGAGCGGCAACGGGCGGCACGTCGCTCGGAAAGGTTCCGTCGGCGTCGAGGAGACTCGGCACCTGATCCTTCGACGCGACGCTCCCCCAGCGATACGTTTCCCATTCGCTCGTCAGGGTGAGATGCAGGCCCAGGTCGGCATCGGGGTGCGCTTTCGCGTATGCCGCAACCTCCGTCACCCACGGCGTCGGCATCATGATGCTCGCCGAGCTGATCGCGCCTCGATCAATCGCGTCCAGACTGGCGATGTTCACCGAGTGGGCGACGCCGAGGTCGTCGCCGTGCAGGATGAGCAACTTCGAATTGGCGGGATAGCCGAGTCGTTGCGCGACGTTCATAGGTTGGGCAGCCAGCGACGATGCGGACATCACGAGCGCCGTCGACCACGAGAGCAGGCGATTCATCGTCCTCTCCGTCATATCACGACAGGAACTGCCGCAGATAATCCTCGGGCGGAATGTAGAACGCGTTGGGACGCACCTGGCCGTTCAGGATCACGTACGGATGCGTGGCGATGATGTCTGCCACCATATCCCCGCGCAGCATTTCGAGATTGTACACGCACATGAACGTACAATCGAAATCCGGCACCAACAGGTTCATGCGCGACTCGTACTCCATGACGCGTCGCAAGTCAGCCGGCTCGCGTGACAACCAGTCCATCCACCCCGCCGTGCGTACTCGACGGCCATGGTGCGCCGACCTCGAGAGCTGGTCGCGAACGAAATCCACCATGCGTCTCATCTCGAAACGGCCGCCCGCGAGATACGTCTGCTCCGACGCCGCGATCGACACATGCCCGTCCGCGACGCGAATGCCGCCCGCGTCGAGTCGCGCCCGATGATCGGCAAGCCGCTTTTCATCGATGACGTTCAGAACGTCTTCACCTTCGTCCATCCCTTCCTTCAGATACGGGATGAGCGTCCCGTACTCCTCCTCACGACTGCTGAAGAAGGCACAGATGTGACCCGGCTGATCGACGTCCTGCCCACACAAGCGAATGGATCGACGTGCCACGACAACCTCGACGCTGCTGTTACCCCTCAGCGCTGCCTAACGAAGTCGAACGGTCCACCACCAAAACGAAAGTAACCGGTCAGCGTATCGCCATGTAGCTGGCCATCGAACACTTCGATCGTGTCCCTTGCCGACCAACCATCGAACATCGCGAGCTCGACCTGGCTCCCCCTCGCCGTGCCCAGAAACCCACACACTGGACATCCATGATAATCGATACGTGGCTTGGGAAAGTAACGGCCGCTCAGCGCGTCCGACTGTCCGCTCCGTGCCGACGGCGATTCGATGTAGATATCGAACGAGAGATAGCGCACGGCCAGTTCGTCGAAGGACGAGCCGCTGAAGTTGAAGGTCCCCTCGATGGGCTGTGTCTTCGGAGCAGTCACCTGTACGAAGTCGTCCTCCAGCAGCACGAGGGAGCCAAATACGCCAACGCCACCGGTGATACGATTGATCAAGCCCTCGCCGGAGATCACGTCGTTATGCGTGCGGAACCAGTCGTAATAGTTCGAGTCCACGGCGGCGACGGCTATGTTTTGCGCATAGCCGGGGAAGAACACGTGCGGCAGCTCTGCCACGGCGACGTTGCGCAGCATCCCCGGCAGACTGACGGAGGTATCCTGGGTGAAGAACTGTCGCGGCCCATATGGCGTTTCGATCCGCACCAGATAGCTCTTTGCCGTCGCTGACGCGGGCCACGCGACGGCGAATGTCTCGGTCGTTCGATCGAAGGCTGTGCGGTAAACCA
>Ga0070713_100000365_pt1 | contig 29146 bp, 30 predicted proteins | sample LARL82metaG_FD_65465 | JGI IMG/M metagenome (GOLD analysis project Ga0070713, IMG submission 65465) | Corn, switchgrass and miscanthus rhizosphere microbial communities from Kellogg Biological Station, Michigan, USA - LAR L8-2 metaG | ecosystem: Host-associated > Plants > Roots > Rhizosphere ... | reverse complement strand
GCGCTGCGCGCGTGCTCCCGTCCTTACCGAGTGGGCTGATCATTCGCGCTCCCGGCGATGGAGCAGGCCGTGGATCACCGCGTCGTCGCTCTCCAGGAGCGACTCACGCGAGCCACGGGCAATGATGCGGCCGCCGGCGAGAATGTCGATCTCGTTCGCCGGAGCGTACGCGTGCCGAACTTCATGCGAGAAGATCACGATGCCGAAGTTGTATCGCCGTTGCAGAGCCTGAAGGGTCTCGTCGAAGTCGTGCGCCGCCTGCGAGTCGAGTCCCAGCGTCGGTTCGTCCAGCAATAACAGACGCGGATGGAGTGCCAGCGCGCGCGCGAGGGCGACCCGCCGCTGTCCCGCTCGCCCCAACTGCACCGGCATGGTGTCCGCCTCGACCTCGATACCGACCTCGGCAAGCAACTCCTGCGCCGCGTCGCGCGCATTCGACCGTGAACGGTGTTGGTGCTCGAGCAAAGGCAGCTCGACGTTCTCAACGACACTGATGCGGCGGAGCAGAGCCGAGCCCTCGAAGACGACACCCACGCGCGTTCGGAATTTTCGCAGCGCCTTCTCGTCGGGTCTTGTCGGGTCGAAAGAGAAGCCGTCCACGGCGATCGATCCCGTAGACGCACACTCGAGCCCGACGAGATGCCGCATGAGCATCGATTTGCCCGATTGAATCGGTCCGAGCACCAGCACCGTCTCGCCGCAGTCGACGAAGAGATCGATGTCGAAGATGAGCGGCGAGCCTGCCGGGCCGCTCAGGTGGTGGACCTCGAGCGCGCGCTCAGAAGACGAGGGCGGGGATGAAGTAGAAGACGGCATTGATGAGCGTGTCAGTCGCGAGTACGCCGAGCAGGCAGTAGACGACCGCGCGACTGGCGGCCTCACCGATCGCGGTGACGCGTCGATCGATGCCGAGGCCTTCGTCCGACGCGATGATGGCGATGACGAATCCGAACAGAAACGACTTCGCGACGCCGATCACGAGATCGGAGGTCGACAGCGAAGTTCGAATTTGCTCGAGATAGAAGCGTGAGTTGAATCCGAGAAAGAAGGTCGTGCCGACCCAGCCTCCGAGGGTGATGAGACCGTCGGCGATGATCGTGAGCGCCGGCAGCGCGAGACACATGGCCGCGAGCTTCGGCGCGACGAGGTACTTCACGGGGTCGAGGCTCATCGCGCGCAGCGCGTCGAGCTCACCACTCGTCGCCATGGCGGCGAATTCGCCGGCGATCGCCGACGCACTGCGCGTCACGACGAGCAACGCGACGACGAGCGGGCCAACCTCACGAGTGGCGAACCATCCGATCGCGAGCGCGCTCACCGACTCGGCGCCATACTGCTTGAGCTGGTACGCGACCTGGAATGTGGCGATGAGCCCAACGAGAATCGACGCGCTCGCGACGAGTCGTAAGGCACCCACCCCGAGGTTATCGAGCTCGCGGGTGACGCCGCCGCTGACGACGGATCGTGGCGAGACGATGATCCAGCCGAGCCAGTGCAGCGCGCCGACGGCAACGCGGCCGCGGCTGAGAAAACGACCGCCAGGACGAAGGCCGCGCGCCGGGCGCACGGCCCACTCGCGGGTGACGTAGGAGTTGCTAACTCTGCCCTGGGCGCTGTCTTGCAGACTCATCTTGTGATGAGGGTGCAAGACGGGGGCCCGGTGCTGCGGGCGGCGGGCGGCGGGCGGCGGGTGAACAGCAGATCCTTCGCTTCGCTCAGGATGACAACTTGTAACAGACTCAACGCCCAACGCTCAACGCCCAACGCCCAACGCCCAACGTCCAACGCCCAACGCCCAACGCTCAACGCCCTCAGTCCGGTCTCTTCAGCAGCATCTTCCTCATGCCCGACGGGTGCCCATCGACCATGAGTTGGTACATGTACACCCCCGGCGCTGCATCTCGGTCGGCTTTCGTGAGCTTGCCATCCCAGCGCGCGACGTAGCTGCCACAGGGCAGCTCGAGGTTCAAGAGCGCGCGGGCGTTCGACGTCGGCATGGATTGATCAGCGTTGCTGCTGTCGGCGAGCACGGCGATCGCCACGACCTGCGACAGGATGTTGTAAATCCTGAGCGTGACGGTGTGACGCTCCGATCCGGTCGCGCAGCTCGCGTCGCCGACGGTGAACGGAATCGTCGTGGACTGTGAGAAGGGATTCGGCTGATTTTGTCCGAGCAAACCCCGCCGATGAGCTCCTTCGGCACGCCGGTCGGTCGCCTGGCTCGACGCTCGCGACGCGAGAAACGCGCACGCGAGCAGGCCGAGGGCAGGTGAAGCCCAGCGGTGGACCATAGAATTCTCCAAGACTGACGAAACAGGACGGTGAGTCGAGCTCCTGCTACGGTGGACGGTGGACGGTGGACGTGGTTGAAACTTACGTGCCGTGCCACGTACGTCCACCAGCGCGGCGCTGGGTGAGGCCAATTCGATCGCAGTACTCGAGAAAGGGGATGAGAAACTTGCGCGAGAATCCCAGCAGTTCGCGAAGCTCGGCTGGCGAGTATTCGCGTCCGGACGTCATGCCCTCGCGCAATCGATTGACGAGTGCCGCGACGCTCGTTTTCGAATAGAAGCGCTCCACCTCGACGGCGACGACCTTCCCCTCCCGCTCGAGCACGCGCAACAAGTCCGCGACCTGGGCCCCGAAGCGCGGCTCCAGCTCCGTTACACTCGGCGGCTCGCTGTTGGCACCGCGAAGCGTTTCTTCGATCTCGGCCATGGCTTTACGCTGCGCATCCGTGAAATGGGGCGACCAACCGGCGGCGCACACGATGCCGCCCCTCACCTCGATCGCGCCGCGACTGACGGCTCGCGCGAGCACGGCGTCGACAAGCTCGGTCCGTGCGCCCAGCCGTGAGCGGAGCTCCTGCAGCGACACTCCGACGTCCAGCGGCCGGCCGCGATGAGATTCCGCGATGAGCTTAACGAGGCGCTGCTCGACCGTGTCCGCGACCGCGGCATCGAAGACACGCTCGCCGAGGCGCAAAGCCCCCGGTGTGGCCAGGAGCGAGTCGAGCTCGGCGGGTGGCACGCCGAGTCGCACCGGGAGCGAGGGGACATCGATCCCCGACTCACCGGCCTCTCGTAAGGCAAGGGCGAGCCGTTCCTCCGGCGGCGACTGCGCGTCGACGGACCAGGGACGAGCACGGCGGCTGGCGAATGGGTCGATCACGGTGCCACCGCCGATGGTAGCTGGCGGCGACGCCGCCCGCAACACGAAGCGATCGCCGGCGCGAAGAACGACCGGCTCGTCGAGCATCACACGGGCAACCTTTCTGTCACCTGGCGCGAGCGCACCATCGCCGGTGACGATGCGTGCGCCGACATCCGCGGTGCCGATGTGAAAGCGTACCGCTGTGCGCGGACCTAACGAGCGTGGCGCGTCGTCGAGGAGCACGACGTCGGCTCGAAGAACCAGCGATGGATGCCATGAGGCATCCGAGACGAGAAAGCTTCCTCGGGTCACATCGCTCACCTCGATGCCAGCCAGGGCGATCGCCGTGCGGTGGCCGGGCTCGGCGACCTGGACCTGATCGCCATGCGTCTGCAGTCCGCGAACACGCACGACGCGATCGGCGGGCAGAACGCGCACGCTCGCCTCTCGCGTTAGGCGACCGCTCCACACCGTGCCGGTGACGACGGTGCCCGTTCCCTTGATCGTGAAGGCACGGTCCACCGGCATGCGAAAGAGATCGTCGGCGGCGCGGGCGGGAACTTCGCGCGCCGCCTCGGCGATCGCCGCGCGCAACTCGGCGAGACCGGTGCCCGTCGTCGCGGAGGTCGCGATGATCGGCGCGTCGCGAAATGGCGTGTCGGCAAGCAGAGAGCGCACGTCCTCGACCACGAGCTCCTGCCACTCGTCGTCCACCAGATCGCACTTCGTGAGAGCAACGATGCCGCGCGTCACGCCAAGCAGCCGCAGAATCGCGAGATGTTCGCGCGTCTGAGGCATCACCCCTTCGTCGGAGGCAATGACGAGGAGAGCGAGGTCGATCCCGGTCGCGCCGGCGAGCATCGTGCGCACGAATCCTTCGTGGCCCGGCACGTCGACGACGCCAATCGTCTCGAGGCCGTCGAGCCGAAGGGGAGCGAAGCCCAGCTCGATCGTTATACCGCGACGCTTCTCTTCCGGCAGCCGATCGGTGTCCACGCCAGTGAGGGCGCGGACGAGTGCGGTCTTGCCGTGATCGATGTGGCCGGCGGTGCCGAGAATCAAAGCGGTGATCGGTGAGTGGTGGACGGCGGGCGGCGGGCGGCGGGCGGCGGCGTTACGGTAAGCCTGCCGCGACTGGGGCGGCGTGCATTGGATCTTCCTCCCACATCTCGAATGCGCGGAGCGGCCGATCGTCGTTGAGGTGTTCGCGCAGGAATTCGCGGAGCAGGCGCTGATGCGCGCGAACCTCCGGCTCGCCGGTGAGCGCAGCGTGGTCACCGGCGATCCAGGCCCGCAACGCATCGCGCGCGGCCGATGGCAATAGGCGTCCCGACGGCGCGCGCCGCGCACAGCGCCCGCAGACCGCACCACCAGCAGGATGACTGAAGAACACTGGCTCGTCAGGCACCAGCGTCGAGTGACACTCGTTGCAGTGGTCGATACCGGGCGCAAAGCCGAGCGCCGCGATTATCCGCCATGCGCCCGCAATCGTTGCTTCACGAGTCTCCACGGGTGTGGCCGACGCCAGGTCGTCCAGTGCGACGGCGGTGGCCTCGAAGAGCTCCGGGTCGGCCGCATCGCGTCCAAAGCGGAGGGTGAGCTCCGCGATGACCGCGGCACCGGTGAAGCGGGAGAGATCCATCCCGATTGCCGGCCTCGCACGCTCGACGTCGAAGCGACCCAGCGTATCGAGATCGCGACCGGGTTTGACATGCAGCTCGGCGTTGCCCTGAGCGAAGAGATCCAGGGCGCTCCCGAAGCGCCGACTCGATTTCCGAGCCCCCCGAGCCAACACCGACCGCACGCCGACCTCGCGAGTCACCAAACGCAGAATGCGAGAGGACTCGAGGTAGTCGAAGACGTGCAGGACGATGGCGTCCGTGACGATCGGGGACATGGGGGAAAGATACGCCCGGGGCGGAGGCCCTGCCCTCCACCCTCTGCCATCAAAACACAGCCCTCAAACCGGCGGTAAGAACTCTCCCTGGCGTGGCATAACCAGCCACGCTCTGATACTTCGCATCGGTCACGTTGTCGGCACGGAATGTCGCCGCGATGGGAGCGAGCTCGCGCCAAAAGATGCGAAGCGGAAGGTTGAGTGTGAGATCGATTTTCGTATACGCGTCGAGCGTCACATTCTCGGTGTCGTACGTCGGCGCGCCATGGAAGAGCTGATCGGGCCGTTCACCGACATAGGTGACGCGGGCACCAAGGGTGAAGCCATTCACGATATCGTAACTCGCGCCCGCTGACGCCGATTGCTTTGGACGGCGGAGCAACGGGCGGCCTTCGCCGAGAACCGCGAACGGCGACGAATCGAAACCGCTCTTGAGCACTTTGGTGTCGAGCCAGGTGTAGTTCGCGTCGCCGCTGAATCCATGGACGGGAGCGACGCGGAGCTCCGCCTCGGCGCCCGCGGCTCGCGCGAGCGCGATGTTGTCGTACTGGCTCTGCGCGGGATTCGCGACGTCGTAACGATAATCGATGAGATCGACGAATCGCTGGTGGAAATAGGTCGCTCCGATCGTCGCCGCACCGGACGCGATATCGTGCTCGAGACCTCCCTCCCAACTGGTCGTGCGCTCGGGTCGAATGTTGGGATTCGCCGTCGAGAAGGGAGTGTCGAACGATTCGTAAAACGACGGCTCGCGAAAGGCGGTGCCGATGCTCGCGCGAACGCGAAAAGCCGCGGGCAATACGCGTGACGCCGAAATCCGATACGTGCCGAAATCACCAAAGGTGCCGCTGTGATCGAGACGCGCGCCGATTGCCGCCGTCGTGAGGCCGGCGGAGCGAACGAGCTCGACATAGCCCGCCGAATTGTGGCGATCGTCGTCAGGCGACGATTCATGCTGGCGCTCGAGCATTCCGCCGGCAGTGAAAGTCATCGCCGAAGCGATGGGAACCGCGATGCGCACGTCGGCTGCCTGACGCAACACGCGGGTGCGCAGATCGTTCTCGACGTCGCCAGCAACGTTAGGCGGATCGATGCTTGCCTCGTCGGCGAGGTTCGAGGTCACGCCGACAGTCGCGCGCGCTCTCCAGATCCGCTGCGCGAGCTCCGCGCCGAGCATCGTGCGCCTCTCGGTACGGTACGCATTCGGATCGATCGGCGCGCCGGTGAAGTCGGTGGGAAAATGCGCGAGGGCGTCATCGTAGCGGCCGGTGCCGACGAATTGCGCACCCTGCCACGGTGCGAAGGTGAGCTTTGCGTTCCCGACGTCGTTTCGGTACCGGCTGTTGAAGGCATAGATGCCGTTCGTGGTGTGATGTCCTTCGCCGATGTCTATGCTGCCGCTGGAAAAAGACGAACCAGCGGTGACGTCCATGTCGTAGCTGTCGTAAGTGCCGCCGCGTGCGTCGAGCGACGCGTGGGGCTTCTCCGCTCCGCGTCGCGTGAAGATCTGCACGACGCCGGCGACCGCGTCGGAGCCATAGAGGACACTCGTCGGTCCGCGAACGACCTCGATGCGCTCCACGTCGTCGAGCGTGAGGAATGCGAGATCGAGAGCGCCGCCGGGATCGTTGAGCGGGACGCCGTCGACCAGCACTTTCGTGTAGTTGCTCTGGGCACCGCGCGTGAACAGCGACGTCGGTGCGCCGTAGGAGCCCGACTGCACGATCGCCATTCCGGGCACCTGGCGCAACGCGTCGGCAACGTGCGTCAACCCTTCGGCGCGTAATGCGGCGCCGTCGAGAATCGTCACGGACGCCGGCACGCGATTGAGCGTCATCGGCGTGCTCGTGGCCGTTACGACAACTGGCGCAATGCGAGCGGTGTCGGTGAGGGTGTCTCGTTGTGCACGGGCCTGAGTCGCGAAAAGCAGCAACGCAGCGGCGATGAGTCCTGAAGAGGAATGAGACATTACGATGTCAGTCGTTAGGTGTGTCTGCGAACCCGAAGGGGCAGGAGCGCCGGTGCTCCGACCGCGGGATCGCGTGTGACGACGAGCGGCCACTCGTAGACGCGCTCGAGAACGGAGGCCCGCATCACGTCATCAGGCGTGCCCGAAGCGGCGATGCGGCCTTCATGCAGCAGTACAATCTCGTCGGCGAAGCGGGCGACGAGGTTCAGTTGATGGCTCACCAGCAGCACCGTCAGTCGCTCGGCGGTGAGCTCGTGCAGCAGCTCGAACACGGCCATCTCGTGCGCGATGTCGAGGAAGGTCGTCGGCTCGTCGAGCACGAGCGCCTCTCCTCCCTGCGCCAGCGCACGCGCAAGACGCACACGCTGCCACTCTCCACCCGACAGCTCCTGCAGTCGCCGGCCGTCTCGCGCGAGAGTGTCGACGCCCGCCCGCGTCATCGCCTGCGCGACGGCTTCACGATCCGCGGCACGCGCCCCGCGCCATCCACCAAGATGCGGAAAGCGCCCGAGCGCCACGTACTCGTCGATCGCCATAGGAAAAGCCAGCTCCTCACGCTGTGTGACGACGGCAACCCGTTTCGCCACATCCGCTCGCGACGCGCTGGCGATGGGTCGATCGTCGAGGAGCACCTGGCCACTCGCGAGTGGGGCGCGGCCCAGCAAAGCGCGGACGAGCGTGCTCTTGCCGCTGCCGTTCGGCCCAACGACGGCGGTGAGCCGGCCACGAGGCGCCGTGAAGCCCACGCCAGCGAGCGCATCGCGTGACGCGCGCGGATAGCGAACGACGACGTCGTCGAATCGGATCATGCAAGTCGTCGCAGTCGCGACAGAAAGAAGGGCACGCCAACAATCGCCGTCACCGCGCCTAACGGGAGCTCCGCCGGCGGCCGGATCGTGCGTGCCACGACGTCGGCCAGCACGACGAGGCTCGCCCCGGCCAGCGCGCTGCCGACGAGAAGTGGGCGGTGCCGCTGAAAGCCGATGCCCCGCACGATGTGTGGCACGACGAGCCCGACGAAGCCAACGAGTCCCGCGGCCGAGACCGTCGCCGCCGCGACGAGTGCCGCCGCGCCGTAAATGCGACGTGCCGCACGGTCGGGATCGACGCCAAGTGCCGCCGCGGTGTCGTCGCCCAACGCGAGCACGTCGATCTGGCGCGCCCAGAGCAGCAGAGCGCCACCGCCCAGCACGAGATACCCGACCAGCCAGCCACTCTGGGTCCAGGTGGCCGCCGCGACGGAGCCCATCATCCACCACATGGCGTCGCGAAATACGTTCGACGGCGCGGTGCCGAGCACGAGCATGATGACGGAGTTCGCGAACGCACCGACAACGACACCAGCCATCAGCAGGATCCGCGCGTCGCCGCCCGTACCGGCAGCATGCGCGACGAAGAACGCGATCACGACGGCGACGATCGCTCCGACGAACGCCGCAATCGGAACCAGGGTGAGGCTCAGGCCTAACGCGACGGCCATCACGGCGCCCACCGCTGCGCCGCCCGACACACCGAGCAGATACGGCTCGGCGAGCGGATTCCGCATCGTCCCTTGCAGCGCCGCGCCAGAGATACCGAGTCCAGCGCCGATGAGTGCCGCGAGTACCGCGCGCGGCAGCCGGAGCACCTGCACGACGGTGATTGCGGCCGGATCACCGCGCTCGAAAAGCGCGTTCCAGACAGCCGCCGGTGAGAGCGTAATGGTGCCGAGCGCCACCGCGAGCAGCAGCGCTACGATCAACAGCAGCACGAGCACTAGCCACCGAGAGGTGGTTCTGGCGTGCTGGGCGCGCCCTGCGCCACGCGTACTCATCACAGCACGCCCGGATGAAGGAGTCGCGCGAGCCACACCGCGGCTTCGCCGAGCTTCACCGATGGTCGAGCAACGAGGTTCGTGTCATAGACGAGCACGCGCCCCGCGCGCACGGCGGGGAGCGCCCGCCAGCGCGCGCTGGCGAGTATGTTCGCTCGTTCGTCAGGGCTGACGAGCACGATCTGCGGATTGCGCTGCAGAACATCCTCGAGCGTCACGACGGGCGACGGCGCCGGGAGAGAGTCGTAGATGTTGCGGCCGCCGGAGATGGTCACGAGCTCCGAGAGAAAGCTTCCGCCACCGATCGCCATGAGCGGCTTCTCCCAGGCGTGCAAGAAGACCGTGGGGTGCGGCAGGGGCGCTGTCGCGCTCCGCACGCGATCGAGTGTCGCCGTCACGGAGTCCACGACACGGCGTGCACGCATGGTGTCGTCGAGCAGCCGGCCGAGCAGCACCGCGACGCGCGCGAAGTCGGAGATTCTGTCCATGCGAAACGCCGCGGTGGGCACTCCGGATGCCGTTAGGCGATCGGCGGAGCCGCGGTCGGAGCCGCTCGCGTACATGATGACGAGGTCGGGATGGCGGCCCAGCACCGCTTCGAGGTTGGGCTGCATGCCGGCGCCGACGCTCGGCACGAGCCGCGCCGAATCCGGCCAGAAGTCGTACTGCGTTCGTCCGACGACGCGTGGTCCGGCGCCGAGGGCGAAGAGCAGCTCGGTGGTGGCTGGACTGAGGGAGACGATGCGTTGCGGCCGTCCGCCGAGCCTGACGAGGTTCCCGTAATCGTCGCGAACGCTGTCCGCCGCGGTGGCGCCCACTTGCCGTGCGCGGTCGCCGCCCGTGCAGCCGATAGACAGCACCGCGACGAGAGAGATCGCGACCCACCGCGCGTTTTTCGTCTCGAGAAAATGCAAGACGGGCACCCATGCTCGAGGAAGGTGCCCGTAACGACCAGCGCGCGATCCATCAGGTGCGCCGGCGCCACCAGTCCTCCCCCGAGGAGCTGAAGTGTGGCGCGGACGTGGGTCGTCTCCTGGCTTCGGGCCGGATGCTCGCCTTCCCGACCGACAGCGGTCAGTGGCCGATGAGCATTCGCTAAATCGAGACGCGCGATCCGCGCGTCTGCCCATTACAGTGGCGGGGCCGCACCGGCATCACACCGGTTTCCGTGGTCCCGCGTCCGCATCGATTGTGTGGCGAATCTTATCCGCGCTCTCCTTCCTCGGCAAGCGCTGCCGCCAACCGCGCTTTGAGCTCGGCTCGCTCGGCGTCGTATCGCGCGCGCTCGTCGACGCTGCCGTTGCCGTTCTGCTCGAAGTGCGTGTCGAGCCTGGCGATCGCCTGCAGCAGCTCGTGCGTTGCCGGAGCGTAGACGCGTGCGTCGAGCTGCATCGCCGCGACAGGCCGCCGGCGGCGTATCGCGAAAACAATCGCGCCGAGCATGGCCAGCGCGCAAACCAGAGCGATCGCGATGAAGTAGCGTGCGCGCGCGTTGCCGAGCCCGAACGGTATGTCGACGACGACGACCGCCCTCTCGGGAACGCTCTGCGCGAGGAAGCGGCGAAAGCTGCGGCCGCCGGTGGTTGTCGGCGCGACTTCGGTGAGATTGCCGCCGGAGACTGTCGCGCGCGGCTCCTCGAGCAGCACCTCGAGGACGCTTGTCGCCTGCTCGATGGGAATCGATAACGGCAGCGCCGATCGTGGCAGCTGATAGGCGTACGACAGCTGCCGCGCGCCGGGACTGATCGGCGCAAACAGCCTAACGATGCCATCGGTGAAGGTGATCGCCTTCGGCGAGATCTCTCCGTCTGGATTCACCTTCGCATTCGTCGAGCCGCCCGGGAGGCGGACCGTCCAGACGGGCCGTTGCTGTCCCCCGCTCACGCGTGTCAGAGTCGAATCATTGCCGAGCTCGAAGACTTCGACTGCCTGTCGCCGGCCGTCGGGGTCGGGCGCCCCGACGATGATGTGATGGCCGAGCACGTGAATGGGAACGGGACCCGACGTCGTGTCAAAGACGGTGATCTGCGCATCCTCGCCACGCGTCACCGCTTCACGAAGGGGTGTGCTGAAGTAGGCGATGCCGTCGTACGACGCCGAGACGAAGTACACGGCGTCCGGGCTGCCGGTGGTCCTGAATTGAAAGTGGTACGCGCCGCGCGGACCCGTCACCGCTGAATCGAGCGGCCCCGCCTGATCGGGCCCAACGCGATGCAGGACGACCCGCACCCCATCGATCGGGCGTGGGCCCTTGGGTTCGCCGTGCATAACGACGCCATCAACCCGGCGTGTCTCTTGTGCGCGCGCCTCTGGGCTTTGTGCGTGCAGTCGGGCGCCCGCCGCTGTGAATAGCAACGCGAGTGCGATCAATCGCGGAGGTCGCCGAGTGCAATCCGCGGTTAACAAAGTCTGCAGGCGGTTGCTAGAGATTGAACTTCCCGAAATCCTCTGGCCGAAGATTCTCGAGGTATTCCTTGAGCTGGTCGGCGCTGAGCTCACTCGTGTCGGTGCCGGGGCCGGGCGCGCTCGACGATTCCTCGCTCTGCTCTTCGACCTCGATGGAGGAAAGCAGCGACTCGCTCGCGAAGATCGGCGCCGCGAGGCGGAGCGCGATGGCGATGCTGTCCGAGGGACGCGCGTCGATCTGCACGACGCTCTCGCCGCGGTTGATGTGCAGCTCGGCGTAGTACGTGTTCTTCTCGACGCGCGTGATCTGCACTCGGCGCAGCGATCCCCCCAGGCCGAGGATCAGGTTCTTGCAGAGGTCGTGGGTGAGCGGCCGCACGCGCTTGATACTGTGAATCTGCATGACGATCGATTCCGCCTCGGGCTGACCAATCCAGATCGGCAGGAGGCGAGTACCGCCCTTCTCCTGAAGGACGAGCACGTACGACTGACTCGTACTATCGAGACCAAGACGCGCAACGACGACTTCGACCACGGGGCGATGGGCTTGGGGTTGTGAGCTTCACTTGGAAGGTATCGCGCGGGCCTTCTTGTGGCAGAGGGCAGTGTGGGGGTTGTGGGTAGAGGGTTGCGCGTTGTGGCTTGGAAAAAGGAAGACCGACGGCAAAGCCGTCGGCCATTCGGCGTCACCCTCTACGCTCCAACCCACAACCCTCCAGCCGATTTCACCTTTAACCCACAACCCGCAACCCGTTCTACCCCTTTACTGCGCGCTTGAGCTTCGCCGCCCGATCTGTCCGCTCCCACGTGAACGTCGTCGCCCCTTTGCGGCCATTGCCGAGGCGCTCGGGGCTGCGGCCGAAGTGGCCGTACGCGGAGGTCGCCGAGTAGATCGGCTTGCGGAGGTCGAGCGCTTCGATGATACCTCGCGGCGTCAGGTCGAACACCTCATGGACGGCACTCATGATGTCTGACTCGGGAATCACGGCGGTGCCAAAGCTGTCCACCATCACCGACACCGGCTCGGCAACACCAATCGCATAAGCCAGCTGTACCTCGCAGCGCCGCGCCAGTCCTGCCGCGACGATGTTCTTTGCGACCCAGCGCGCCGCATAACAGGCAGAGCGATCGACCTTGCTCGGATCCTTGCCGCTGAACGCGCCGCCGCCATGCCGGCCCATGCCGCCGTACGTGTCGACGATGATCTTACGGCCCGTCAGTCCCGCGTCCCCCTGCGGACCGCCGATCACGAAACGGCCCGTTGGATTGACGTGGAACTTCACCTTCTTCGAGCGGAGTTCCTCGGGAATGCTCGGCTCGACCACTTCCTCGATGATCGCGCGCTTGATCTCTCGCTGCGACACGTCCGGCGAATGCTGTGTGGAGACGACGACGGTGTCGACCGCCACGGGACGTTTGTCCTCGTACAACACAGTCACCTGCGCTTTGCCATCGGGCCGCAGCCAATCGAGCGCGCCAGATTTGCGACGCTCGGCGAGCGTCTTCGTGATCCGATGCGCGAGCATGATCGGCATCGGCATGAGCTCTGGCGTCTCGTCGGTCGCAAAGCCGAACATCATGCCCTGATCTCCGGCACCTCCGGTGTCCACTCCCATGGCGATGTCTGGCGATTGGCGATCGATGGTGCTCATCACCGCGCACGTCTGATTATCGAAGCCGTAGCTCGCGTCGGTGTAGCCGATACGCTCGATGGTGGCGCGAACGACGTCCGGGACGTGGACGTAAGTGGTGGTCGTGATCTCGCCCGCAACACAGGCGAGGCCAGTCGTGACGAGTGTCTCGCAGGCGACGCGCGCCCGCGGATCGTCGGCGAGGATCGCATCGAGAACCGCGTCCGAGATCGCGTCCGCGATTTTGTCCGGATGTCCTTCGGTGACGGACTCCGATGTGAAGAGATGACGGTCAAACACGGTGGTCGGTGGTCGGTGGTGATCGGTGATCGTTAATTCGGCACGTCCGGAATTCAATCGATGACGCTAATCAGATGAAGAGCGAACACGTTCAGGCGTCACCGGAAACTGGAGGAATAGTGTTAATCCGAACTTACAAGGGCCTCGACGCCTGGAAGGATGGAATCGAACTGGCAATCCTCGTTTACGAATGCACCGACGCATTTCCGAAATACGAGCGGTTCGGCATCTCCTCTCAAATGTGTCGGGCCGCGGTGTCCATCCCATCGAATGTGGCTGAGGGACAGTGTAAGTCGACAGCAGAGTTCCTGCATCACGTCTCACATTCCCGCGGCTCGCTCCAGGAACTGATGACATTGGCTTTGATCGCTCAGCGCCGAAATTATGGCTCTCCTGAGATGCTCGGCAAAATCGTGGCTCAGGGAGACCATGAAGCGCGGCTACTCTACGGACTTCGACGGTCGTTGGTAGTCCGCAGTGGGCGGTGCACTTGGGTGGTCGGTGAACAGTGGTCGGTAATCGGTAACCTGACAGCTACCGATCACCGTTCGCCCCGTTCACCGATCACCGTTCACCGACCACCCAAGTGCACCGACCACCGTTCACCGATCACCCAAGTTCACCGACCACCGTCTACGCCAATTGTTCTTCCTCCACCAATCCTAGTTGTGGCAAAGCCGTGCGCAGGCGGGTGCTCAGCTCGCGGCCCGCACGCTCCGCGGTCGGCGCGGCGAGGGCGGCGGTGGCGGCTTCTTCGGCGAGCGACACCGAGATTCCCCGCACGATCCGCTTCACGAGCGAGACCGAGCGCGGCGACACGCTCAGCTGCCTAACGCCGAGGCCGACCAGAGCGAACGCCATGAGCGGCTGCGAGGCCATCTCGCCGCACACGGCGACCTCGAGGCCGGCGCCTTCGCCCACCTCCACAGTGCGCTTGATGAGCCGGAGTACGGCGGGGTGCAGCGGCGTGAATCGGCGCGCGAGGCTGGCGTTGCCGCGGTCGACGGCGAGCGTGTACTGCACGAGGTCGTTCGTGCCAATGCTGAAGAATTGGACGTCGCCGTCGTGGGTGAACGTATCGGCCGCGACCGCGGCGGCCGGGGTCTCGATCATCACGCCTAACGGCACATCGCGTCGCACCGTGACACCGCGGCGCTCGAGCTGGCGGGCCGCTTCGTCGAGGAGCGCGCGGGCGGCGCGTACCTCGTCGAGCGTCACGACGAGCGGGAGCATGATGCGAACGTCGCCGTGCGCCGCGGCACGGAGGAGCGCCCGGAGCTGTGTCCGGAAGAGATCCGGCTGGTCCAGACACATGCGGATCGCCCGCCAACCAAGGAATGGATTCGGCTCGGCTGGGAATCCGCCGATCGGCAGCTTGTCGCCGCCGATGTCGAAGGTGCGGATGACGACAGGCTTGCCAGCGAAGGCTTCGACGACGCGCTTGTACGCACGGTACTGCTCGTCCTCGTCAGGCATCGTCGCGCGGCCGAGGACCAGGAACTCGGTGCGCATCAGGCCGACGCCGTCGGCGCCGCTCGATGCGGCGAGGTCGGCCTCTTCCGGCAGATCGACGTTCGCGCGCAGTGTGACCCGAACACCGTCCGTCGTGACCGACTCGAGCGAGGCGAGGTGACGCAACTCCGCCTCCTCCATCACCTCCTGGCGCTCCCGCTCGCGATACGACTCGATGTCGGCGTGCGTCGGGTTGATCGCCAGCACACCCGTCGCGCCGTCGAGAATCGCATGTTCCCCGCCCCGCAGCTCTTGCGTCGCGGTGCGGAGGCCGACGATCGCGGGCAAGTTGAGCGAACGCGCGAGGATGGCGACGTGCGACGTGCGCGTCCCGGCATCGGTGGCGATGGCGACGATCGACTTGCGGTCCAGCTGTACGGTCAGACTCGGCGTCAGGTCGTGGGTGACGAGAATCGTGCTCGCCCCCTTGGGTACGTCTTCCGGCGAATGATCGGGAAGATCGAGCAGCAGGGACAGCAGGCGGATATGGACGTCGGTGAGATCGCCGACGCGCTCGCGCACCATCGGGCTCGCCGCGCGCGCGAATCGCTGTCGCGACTCGAGCATCTGAATGTCGAACGCCTTCTCGGCGGCGATATTCTGGTGGATCAACTCCTCCACGCCGCGCGCAAGGTCGGGGTCCTCGAGGATCGAGAGCTGCACCTCGAAGATCGCTGCCTCCTCGCGACCTGCCGTGTTCTCGACCCGAGCCCGGATCTGGCGCAGCCGGTCCTTCGCTTTCTCGACGGCATTGAGAAAACGCTCAATCTCGGCGGGGATCGCGTCATCGGGGATGATGCGATGCGGGACATCCGGCACCTCCCAGCGCAGGAGTTGCACCGTACCCACCCTGATGCCGGGAGAGGCTCCGATACCGACCAGCTTCCGCTTCACGAGGTTCTCATCGTTCAGTTCTCGCCAAATTTGCTTTCGATGAGCTTCTCCAGCGCGTCGAGCGCTTCCGCCGCGTCCGGTCCTTCGGCTTTCAGCTGCAACGTCGAGCCGCACTCGGCCGCTAGCATCATGACGCCCATGATGCTCTTGCCGTTGACCTCGAGCTCGTCGCGAATCACAGTGATGTCGCTCGCGTACTTGGCCGCCAACTTCACGATCTCCGCGGATGGCCTGGCGTGCAATCCCGCCTTATTGACAATCTGAACGGTGCGCTCGGGCATCAGTGAGCTACGGAGAAAAGTGCAAACGCCACAAGGAGGAACAGGGCCAGCCTCCAGCCTTCGATACGGCCCTGTAAGCGGACGAGAACAAGTGCTCCGACGACAACGCACACGAGAACGCCGCCCAATAACACACGCCCCGGACCGATCACCCGATGGAGGGCGAGGGGGATGGCGAGTCCCGTCGCGAGCCCGGCCACCCGGGCGATCTGCTGCGGTCCATTCCGGAACACAGGATTGCCGAGCGCCGATGCGACGCGCATCCCATGGTTCCAGCCCGTGCGCAGGCCCCACAGGCGAAGCGCGAAATGGCCGATGTTGTACGAGCCCAGGAAGACGAGCAGCACAAGGCCGGCCCCGCCACCCAATCCGAAAACAAGCAGTGCCAGCAAGCTGCAGAAGGGTAGCCAGCCGGCCCACACCAGGCGATCGCCGACGCTGCCAAGTGGGCCGCAGAGCGCCGTTCGAAAACGCTCAATTCGTTCCGGCGGCTCCCCGTCCAGCTCCGCGCGCGCCAGCGCGCCGACGGCGACCGACGCGAGATACGGATGCGCGTTGAAGTACTTGCTCTCGCGCGCGAGCGCGTCCTTGAAGTGCTGGCTGTGAATCCCTTCGGGAAAGAGACGCAGCGCCGGCTCGACGCAGAAGCCGATGCCGTTGCCGAGCAGGATCTCGTAGTTCCACGAACCCTGAATCGCGAGCAGGCGCAGGAACATCGCCATCTGCGTCCGCAGGGGCAGGGCGGTTCGGCGCTCGGGCTGTGACATGGGGGCGATCGCGCGCGCCGTCATCGCGTGGCCATGATGACGAGTCCCACCGCGAGACCTCCGAGGAAAAACCAGCGCGCCCCACTCACGCTGTGAAAGATCTTCCACGCGGCACCGGCGGCGACGCTTGCCGCAAGTGTGACGACGACCGCACGCGAGATCCGCGCGTCCGTACCCCACTTCGTGATCGCGAAGGTCGTCAGTGGGGCGAAGACCGCGTAGGAGATCGCCGCGAGCAGCGCGCCACGGAGATAGTCGGCCGTCATGCACAGGAGCTGCAGCTCGATGACCGTCCCGCGCGCACCCGCATCGAGCGCAGCGCGCCGCCGCGCCGCCCATAGCGCGTTGCGCTCGCGCAGCTTGACCATCGTCCAGCCGCCGATCCACGCGGTGCTGAGCGATGCGATGATCGCAACCTCCATTGCGCCCGCGGGATGCTCGGGATGGGTGGCGAAGATCGCTCCGCCGACGACCGCGGCGGAGCCCCATTCCGGATACCGCGACGCACCGAATGGCAGCGTGTCGAGCGCTACGAGCTCCAGCGCGGCGCCGACGAGCAGCCCGCTCAGCGAATGACCGATCAGTGTTCCGGCGATGGTCGCGGCCACCAGGGGACGAGAGATCATCGCCTGCGGAAAGCTCACGACGTCCAGTCCGAGCAGTCCGCCAAGCAGCGCGATCGGGAGAAGGTCCATCCACATTACTTGGCGACTCCGCTGAGAATGTCGTCCAACGGAATCGGCCGCGCGTTGGGAACGTCCTGGGCCGTTACCGCGACACCCCGCGCCGCGAGCTCACGGAGTGCGGTCTCCTCGTTCTCGTTGAGAAACACGTAACGCAGGCGCTGCGAGCGGCCGGTGCGATGATGAATCCCGCCGAGATTGATGCTCGCGATGCCGCCGGCATCCACCAGTCGGCGCATAGTCTCGATATCGCCGGTGAGCAGCATGCCATGACGCGCGTCGGCACGGTATCGCGGCAGATTTTCAATCGCCGCATCGACGTCGAGAAAATAGACCTCCATCTCCGGCGGAGCGCCCATGCGATAGAGCTCCTGCTCCCATTCGCTCGCCGCCACGTCATCGTCGACGAGGACAATGAAGCGAATGTCGAGCGGCTGTCCCCAGCCGACCACGACCTGACCGTGGATCAAGCGATCATCGATCCGGTGCAAGACCAGTGTCACGCCTGCTTGACGCCTCCCCCGCCCGCACCCGCGCCCCCGCCCCCGCCCCCGCCGCTACCGGCAACGCCGGCTCCGCCCTTCGCACCCACGACCGTGATCGCGATCTTGCCGCGCTCCGCGGAATGACGCGCGGCGTCAACAGCGGGCATTTGTTCAGCAAATACAAAATCGAGCAACGTCGGAAGGTTCACGCCGGCGATGAGCACTGCGTCGTCCGCACCGCGCAGGATCTTGCGCGCGGCCATGGTGCAGCTGCCCGCCTGCAGGTCGGTGAAAATGACTTTGACGCCGCTCTCGACCATGCGCTCGCGAATGAGCTTCTCGATGTCCTCGGCACAGAGGCCGGGCACCGCGACGGGAATGAGCTGTGACCCCCGGCCGGTGATCACCTCGACGGCGGAGACGAGTCCGGCCGCGAAATCGCCATGACCGGCGACGATCGCGCGCTGCGCCGGCTTCGCGCTCTCCGTCGACCCAGATCCGTCACTCATAGTCCTCCTGCAAGTAACGGCGGACTTCCGACGCGGCGCGCATCGTCTTCATCAGCCGTTCGTTGAAGCGCTCCGCCGGATCGACGCCGCTGTACTTGAGCAAGTGATTCATCGCGATCACTTCCGCGATCACGGTGATGTTTTTCCCCGGGTTGAGGGGAACCGTAATCTTCGGAAGCGTCACTTCTAGAATAGTAGTACCCTCGCGGTCGAGCCCCGTTCGGTCGATGACCAGATCGGGATCCCAGTCCACGAGCTCGACGACGACCTCGATGCGCTTCTGCTGCCTAACGGCACGGATGCCGAACACCGACGGCACGTCGACGAGACCGACGCCGCGGATCTCCATGTAGTGCCGCTGGAGCTCGTGGCCGCGGCCGAGCAGTACTTCGGCGCCGCGGCGGGTGACCATCACGACATCGTCGGCGACGAGCCGATGGCCGCGCTCCACGAGATCGAGCACACACTCGGACTTGCCGATGCCGCTGCGCCCGACGAAAAGGAGTCCGACGCCGAAGATGTCGCAGAGCGAACCATGCAGCGTCGTCGTCGGCGCGAACTCTTCCTCGAGCCAGGGCTTGATGCGTGTATAGAACTCGTTGGTCTTGAGGCGCGACCCGATGATCGGGACGCCGGCGCTCGCGGCAAGGTCCGCCATCTCCGTCGGCGGTTGTTGCCCTTTCGTAATAAAAACCGCCGGGATCGGAAACGAAAAGAATGTCGTCAGGATATCCCGGCGCTCGTCGTCGCTGCGAGAGGTGAGATAGCTGATCTCCGTCTCGCCGAAGACCTGGAGGCGGTGCGCGGGAAAGCGCTCGACGTAGCCCGCGAGCACGAGCCCCGGGCTCGAGACGTTCGCGCTGACGATGTCGCGGTCCAATCCGGTGGAGTCGAGCGGCTCGAGCGCGAGGATCTCGCGCAACCGTTCGACGAGCCGTCCAACCGTGAGCTTTGGCTTCACGCGGGCAGGAGCTTGCGGCGCGTCGCGGACTTCCCGGCGCGCCGGCGCGAGTTCACCGACTTCGTCTCACTCCGCGTGCGCGCGATCTGTGCATTGAGCCTGCCTAACGCGACGGTCAGGGCCGGGCCAAAGAAGCGTGCCTCGCCCCGCGCCACGAGGCGCCGGCCACGAGGAGCATGGAGCACGAGCTCGACGCGGCGCGTGGGCCCGTCCTCCTCGACCCGGACAACCGCATCGACGGCGCGGCCGAGCCGCTGGACAGCGCGACGAAGCGACGACTCGGCGCGCTGCTGAAGGCGCGGCGATATGGCGGCGTGGTGAGCATGAAAGATGATTTCCATGTGCTCCTCGACCTGGCAGACGACACTAACTGCGGCGAGCCACGCGGAAGACGTGTGCCGACGGCGAGACGACGACGCGCTCCAGATGCGCGGCCGTCTCGCTGGCGGCCCGTTCCCACGTGAACGTCTCCGCGAAGGCACGCGCGGAACGCCCGAGCTGTTCGACGAGTGAGCGCGATGCCGCGACACGATCCATGTCCGCGGCCATCGCCGCTGTGTCCCCGTGCGGAACGAGATAACCGGTCTCACCGTTTCGTACGGACTCGCGAATGCCGGGCGAATTGGAGGCAACGACAGGCGTCGCGCAGGCAGCGGCCTCGAGGTTCGTGATTCCCCACCCTTCCTTGGGTGACGCAAAAACGAGAGCCCAGGACCGACGCAACAAGGCGAGCTTTTCCTGCTCCGTGATACGCCCAAGAAACCGCACGCGGTCGCCGAGGTCAAGCGAGTTGGCGAGCGCCTCGAGCTTCGGCCGATAGTCGCCGGCCCCGGCGATCTCGAGTATGGCATCCCGATTCTGCATCGCGGCGAACGCCCGAATGACAAGATGCACGCCCTTGTATTTCTTGAGGCGGCCCAGATAGGAGAAGGTGGGCGGCGCGCGGCGGGCGGCGGGCGACGGCGTGTACGTGCGCGTGTCTATGCCAGGATATATGACCTCAATGTTCGAGCGGGGGATACCGCGCTGGACGAGATCTTCCGCCGTGCTTTCGCTGATCGCTTCGAAGGGGACGCGCCGATAGAGACGACCGAGGGGGCGCTCGGCAAGCCAGACGGCGGCCGCGAGCGGCGCAGCGAGCTCCTGGAATACCGTTCCACCAAACAGATGCGGGACGAGTGCTACCACGCGCCGAATGCCTTTCCAGCGCGGCGTGTAGAGCGGAATCTTGTTCACGTCCTCCACGAGGACGTCGAGCGATGGAGCGACGTCGCCGAACTCCCGCTCGAAGTAGCGGCGCGCGAGGAAGGGGAAGGTGTGTCTCGTGCCGACGCGATGAACCTCGATGCCGTCGAGCCGAGCACGAGGAGGACTGCCCGGCCATCCGCCGCACAGCAGTGTGACCTCGTGTCCCGCCGAGGCGAGCCGACCGAAGATCTCGTGCATGTGAATCTCCGCCCCGCCCGCTTGCGGATTCTCGCGGTCCTGCCAGTTGACGAGCAGAATCCGCACTAGATTCTGCCCATGCGCCGAGCCAAGGCGTCGAGAACACCGTTCACGAACTTGGCGCTCTGCACACTGCCGTAGCGCTCGGCGAGCTTCACTCCCTCCTGAATCACGACACGCGGCGGAGTCTTTCCCCCGAGGAGCTCGGCGGCGCTCATGCGCAGGACCGAGCGCTCGACGACGCCGAGTCTATCGAGGCGCCAGTTGGTCGTGACCTCGGCCAATTCGGCGTCGAGCTCGCGCGAGTGCTGGGCGACCGTGTGAACGAGCGTGCCCGCGATGCGGCGCTCTTCCGGCGAGACTGCGAGGTCGTCCCAGATCTGCGTCGCGACGCGCTCCAAGCCTTCCTCTCCGCGCAGATCCCATGCGTAGAGCGCTTGTAAGACTCGAGCCCGAGCACGCGTCTCAACTCTCGTCCGCGGCATCGAGTCGGTCGAAGAGGTCCGCCATCTCGAGCGCGGCGAGCGCCGCGTCCCACCCTTTGTTACCGTGCTCACCACCGGCGCGCGCTTCCGCCTGTTCCATGTTGTCGCAGGTGAGCAAGCCGAAGCCCACCGGAATCTCGAACGCGGCACTGGCGTCGGCGATGCCGCGCGACGCCTCGCCGGCGACAAAGTCGAAATGCGGTGTGTCACCGCGAATCACGGCACCGAGGGCAACCAGTGCGTCGTAGCGCTCGGTGGCGAGCAGCCGCCGAATCGCCGCCGCCAGCTCCCATGCGCCGGGCACCCAGACAAGATCGACGTCGTCCGCCGCCGCGCCATGCCTAACGAACGCGTCGAGCGCGCCATCGACGAGCTTCTGCGTCACGGTTTCGTTGAAGCGGCTGGCAACGACGGCGAATCGTCGCCCATGGCCGGACGGCGCGCCACTGAATTCGGCCATTTACGAGGCGAGAAGATGACCGAGCTTGTCCCGCTTCGTTCGCATGTAGCCCGCGCTCTCGCTGTGTTCCGGCTGTACTATTGGCACCCGGTCGTCGACATGGAGACCATAGCCCTCGAGACCGACGAGCTTACGTGGATTGTTAGTGATCGGCCGGATCGATTTCAGACCCAGGTCGAGCAGGATCTGCGCCCCGATGCCGTAATTGCGCAGATCGGGCTTGAATCCGAGCTGCTCATTTGCCTCGACGGTATCGGCGCCCCGGTCTTGCAGCTCGTACGCCTTGAGCTTGTTGAGCAATCCGATGCCGCGTCCTTCCTGATCGAGATACACGACCACCCCCCGCCCCTCGGCAGCGATCATCTGCATCGCCGTATCGAGCTGCCAGCCGCAATCGCAGCGGAGCGAATGAAACACGTCGCCCGTTAGGCACTTCGAGTGCATGCGGACGAGCACGTTCTCGCCATCGCCGAGGTCACCGAAGACGAGCGCCACGTGCTCGTGGACGTCCACGTCGTTCCTGTAGCCAACGATGCGCCAGCTGCCATGCTCCGTCGGCAATCGCGCCTCGGCAATGCGATGCACCAGTCGCTCGGTCTTGAGGCGATGCGCGACGAGCTGCGCCACCGTGATGAACGCGATGCCATGCTCCTGCGCGAAGCGCTCGAGCTGCGGGCGTCGCGACGCCGAGCCATCCTCACTGAGGATCTCGCAGATGACGCCGGCAGGGGTGAGTCCGGCGAGGCGGGCAAGGTCGATCGCCGCCTCGGTGTGACCGACCCGCTGGAGCACACCTCCTTCCCGGGCGCGCAGCGGAAAGACGTGCCCGCCGTGGCGCAGATCCGCGCCCGTCGTGGCGGGATCGACGGCGACGCGAATCGTTGTCGCACGATCCTGCGCGCTGATGCCAGTCGTCACACCGAAGCGAGAGGACGCGTCGATGCTGACCGTGTATGCGGTGCGATACGCGTCGAGATTCGATTCAGCCATTGCGGACAGGCCGAGCTGATCGACGCGATCGCCGGTCATCGCGAGGCAGATCAACCCGCCGGCCTTCTTGATCATGAAGTTGATCATCGCGGGAGTGACGAGCTCCGCCGCGCAGATGAGATCCCCTTCGTTCTCGCGATCCTCGTCGTCGGCAACGATGACGAACTTGCCGGCGCGAATGTCGTTCAACGCGTCTTCAATTGAAGTGAAAGTCATGTAATGCCATGGATGAGACCGACGTTCACGGCCGGTAGGCCGCCATCAGTCGCTGTACATACTTGCCAATCATGTCCGCTTCGACGTGCACCTCGTCCCCTTCGCCCAGGGCGTCGAGCGCGGTGTGTCGAAGTGTGTAGTCGATGAGTGAAAGCTGAACGATGTCCGGTCCGGGCAGATCGTTGATGGTGAGGCTCACGCCATCCACCGCAATCGAGCCGTGCCGTACCATAAGGTCGGCGAGGCCGGGTGGTAGAGCAAGATCAACCAACCGTGCATCGCCGGCGGTTCGAGCACCCGCTACCCGGGCCACCCCGTCGACATGCCCCTGGACGATATGCCCGCCGAAGCGATCGCCCACCCGGATGGCCCGCTCCAGGTTCACGCGCCGGCCATGCGCCCACCCGCCCATCGTCGTTCGCCCGAGGGTCGTGCTGACGGCTGCCGCGGTAAACCAATGTGCCCCGCGATCGCGCACCGTGAGGCAGGCTCCATTGATGGCAATGCTCTCACCGTCGGCCAGATCCTCGTACCGGCAGCGCACACGGAACTCACGTCCGGCCGGGGTAGACGTGATGCGCTCGATGGTGCCGACGTCATCAACGAGTCCCGTGAACAAATTATCTGGCTCCCAATGCGTAGGTAGTCTTCAGGTCGTCGCCTAACGCCACGCGTTCGACGACGCGCAGCCGGCCAAGCGACTCGGCCATCGCGCCCGACAGCAGCTCGAATGGATTCAATGCGGCGGCGCCGAGTACGATTGGTGCCTGAAAGATAACGAGCCGGTCCACCATCGACTGGCTCAGCAGCGATGCGGCGAGGCGCGCGCCGCCCTCGACGAGCAGCGATCGCACACCATCGGTGAAGAGCGCGGCGAGCGCCGTTTCCAGTGTTTCGTAAACTCGAACGTCAACGCCGGCGGAGCGCAGCGCGTCACGTTTGGCGGCTTCGGCGTTACGGGCGATGATCGTCGTCGGCACGTCACGCGCGTTGCGCACGAGCGCGGCATCCGTCGGCGTGCGCAGCTCCGAGTCGAACACGATGCGCCGAGGCGGCACGCGCGGCGCGGGGGCATCGCGCACCGTCAACTGCGGGTTGTCGGCGAGTACGGTACCCACGCCCACGGCGATCGCATCCACGCCCGCGCGCAGTGAATGCACGTCATGCCGGGCCTGGGCGCCCGTGAGCCAGCGTCCGCGGGTGCCGCGCTCCCGCTTGGAATCCGCGATGCCGCCGTCGAGCGACATGGCCAGCTTGAGAATGATCCACGGCCGCGTCGCGCCAAACGCGTGAAAGAAGGGCGCGTTGAGCTCCTGGGCCTCGTCCGCCTCGACACCGACGTCGACGCGAATGCCGTGCTTTCGCAGATGCGCGGCGCCTCCCGCGGCGTCCGGGTTAGGATCTTCCGTGGCGACGACGACACGAGCCACACCCGCGGAAAGGACGGCATCCGCGCAGGGCGGCGTCTTGCCGTAATGCACGCAGGGCTCGAGGGTGACATAGAGAGTCGCGCCACGGGCGCGCTCGCCGGCGGCACGAAGTGATGCGACTTCGGCGTGCTCTTCGCCGTAGCGGGCATGGAATCCCTCGCCAACGACGGCACCGTCACGAACGACGACGGCGCCGACCATTGGATTCGGCGCCGTCTGTCCCCAGCCACGTCGGGCGAGGTCGAGCGCCCGACGCATGTACGCGCGATCGTCATCGCGGTCCGGCGCCGGTGGTTCGTTAGGCATTCAGTGTTCGTTCGATGAATTGGAAAGCGGCAAGCAGGCCGACATGGGGATTGATGCTTTCGGGGCCGCTGATACCACAGCCGCCCTGCGGGCGAACCCAGAAACCACTGACGGTCTCCTCTGCATTGAAGGTTCAGCGCACCGAATCCGACTTGTTCTTCTTTGTTGAACTGCCTCGGGTTGCTTCGATCGCCCTGAGAGACTTCCCGAGGCCGTAACCAAGAACAATGAAGTGTCTTGGCGTGAGGAGCTCTCTCTCCGCTCGGAGCAAATCAGCGGTATCAGGGCGTGTCAGTGGTATCAGCGGCTCTCAGAGGTTGCGTTGAACAGAGAGTTGCAGCGATGCAGCAGATCCTTCGCTTCGCTCAGGATGACAAGTCGTCAGAATCCAAGCCGGATTCCGACAGAACCGTAAAGCCGCGACTTGTCCGCGGCACCGCCGGTGAAGGCGTTGTAGGTCGTCGCGCTGCCGCCAGAAACCTGTCCAACTTCGGCGATCAGTTTGCCGATGATGAAATTGAGGGAAGCGTCCAGGAAATACGTCGTGCGGGTCATCTTCTGGTCGAGTGGAATCTGCGATGACGAGACGGTCGTCGCGGGCGACGTGTGCACAGTGCCCTGCACCGATGCGCTCTCGTCGTAGTGATCGCGGCCGACACCGGCGGCAAGGCTGAAGAGCAGCAGGTTCTTGCTTGCCGTTAGGCGCAACGCATCGGTTTTTACCGACGCATTGGTGACGTTGACGTCCACGCCGGATGACGTACCAATGATCGACGTCGTGGGCAGGTCGCGACGGAGATAGGTGACCGCCACGCCCGGAACGAGCAGCGATTCCTGTAGGATACCCACACGCGCGCCAAAGCCGAGTTGCAAGCTCTGGTTCGGCTTCACCTGCACCTCACTACCACTACTGCCATAGCTCGGGATGTACGCCGCGTCCACGAGCAGATCGACACCGCCCACGTTTGTAAGACCGAGCGGGATGCCCTTGAATATTCCGATTGCCGCATCGACAGTCGGGAGTCCGACGATCTGGGTCTTGGTGGGAAGCGTGTGTGGCGGGGACACGGTGCCGGTCGTACTTGGCTGCGGAAAGTTTTGAACTTGCGGAAGATCACCGGCGAGCACGTTTGCGCGTGCCTCGATCGTGAAGTGGCCGAGGCCGCCGAGCGTGCCACCCTGGCCAAGCGTTGGATTGCCGCCTGCGAGCGCGACACCGAGCTGCGGCGCCATGTATTTGAAGACGTCGACCGCCATCTGGCAGGCGTCCTGAGTGATCCGGTTCGGATCGAGGCTGCCGGTGCCGGCCGGGCAGGTGTTGGCTTGCGCGCCCGCACGCGTGCTCGCGGCAACCAGAGCGACAACGAGAACAAAACGAAGTTTCATCTGCATCTCCTAATTGAGTACCACTTGCCCGGTTCCCTGAATGACACGGCCGAGGCGCCAGGCCCTTACTCCTTCTGACTGTGCTGCCCGCAGGATCGTTTCACCCTCGGATGGTGCACAGATCACAACCATTCCTACCCCCATGTTGAAGGCGCGGAACATTTCTTCACGCGCCACGCCGCCCGCGCGCTGCAGCTGCGTGAAGAGGTTTGGGATCGTCCAGCTGCGGGTATCGATCTCGGCATCCAGGTTCGATGGCAGCGCGCGGTTGACGTTGCCGGGCAGGCCTCCACCGGTGATGTGGGCCATAGCGTGAATCGTGCCGAGCACGGGACGCAGCGCAGGCAGGTACGAGCGGTGAATACGAAGGAGGACGTCGGCCGTCGATTCGGATTCGCCCGGGAAGGGATCACGCGGCCCGAGATGCATGCGGTCCGTCACAATTCGCCGCGCGAGTGAGTAGCCATTGGTGTGAAGGCCGCTGCTCGCGAGGCCGATCAATACATCACCTTCGCGCACGCGCTCGGAGCCGATGATCGCGTCCTCCTCCACCCAGCCGACCACAAAACCGGCCAGGTCATAGTCCGGCGGCGTGTACACTCCAGGCATTTCCGCCGTCTCGCCGCCGATGAGTGAACACTCATTCTCACGGCAGCCGGCGGCGACGCCGGCCACGACCGCTTCGGCCACGGCCGGATCGAGAACGCCAAAGGCGACATAGTCCAGGAAGAACAGCGGCCGCGCGCCCTGAACGAGGATATCGTTCGTGCAGTGATTCACGAGATCGTGTCCAATCGTGTCGTGTCGTCCGGACTCGATCGCCACTTTGATCTTCGTGCCGACACCGTCGGCGCTCGCGACGAGGACTGGCTGCCGGGCGTCGGCGGGCATCCGGAACATTCCGCCAAAACCGCCGAAGCGTCCCCGGGCGCCGGCGGTGAAGGTGGATTCGACCAGACGCTTGATGCGCGTCTTCGCATCGTCGGCGGCGTCGATGTCGACGCCAGCCGCGCGATAATCGAGCGCGCCACCGCGTTCGCGCATCAATCCATCTCCTGCTCGAACGTCACGAGGCGATGGAATTCGCGAACGCGATCGGCGACGTCGGCGGGGCCGACCTCGAGCAGCCGCTCGATGGAGAACTTCTCGACCGCGAACGAGCCCATGGCGGATCCGTACACGACCGCTCGCCGAAGATTGCGCTCCGAGAGATCGCCGCTGCGCGCGAGAAAGCCCATGAAGCCGCCGGCGAAGGAGTCGCCCGCGCCGGTCGGATCGAACACGTCTTCGAGGGGGTACGCCGGCGCGAAGAAAATTTCACGTTCACTGAACATGAAGGCGCCGTGCTCGCCCTTCTTGACGATCACGATCTTCGGCCCACGCGCCATGATCCAGCGCGCCGCCTTGATGAGATTGTACTTCTCGGTGAGCTGGCGCGCCTCACCTTCGTTGAGAGTGATCAGATCGACACGCGACAGAAGCTCGAGCAGCTCGGGGCGGCGACTCTCGATCCAGAAATTCATCGTGTCGCAGGCGACGAGCTTCGGCTTCTCGACCTGCGTCAGCACGTCCAGCTGCAGTCGTGGATCGATGTTGCCGAGGAAAACGAACGGAGCGCGACGGAACTGGTCGGGGATCTTCGGCCGAAAATTGGAGAAGACGCCGAGATGGGTCTCGAGCGTCTCGGCGACATTCAGATCGTGACGATAGCGCCCGCGCCAGCGGAACGATCGCCCCTCGGCGCGCTCGAGCCCCGCGAGATCGACGCCTCGCTTGGCCAGTGGCTCGAGCTTCTCCACGGGATAATCGCTGCCGACGACACCTACGACCTGCACACCGCAGAGATGACTCGCGGAGGCGGAGAAGAACGTCGCGGATCCGCCGAGGACGTCGTCCGCTTTACCGAAAGGCGTCTCGACGGAATCCAGCGCGACCGAGCCTACGACGAGAAGTGACATGCGTTGAGCGTTGAGAGTTGAGCGTTATGCGTTGAGCGTTGAGCGTTATGCGTTTGCATGAGGGATTTCTTCGCCCAACGCCCAACGCCGAACGCCGAACGCGACGCCCGTCACATTCTCTCCGGCGCCGAGATGCCTAACGCGCTTAGTCCATTGCGAATGACGATCTGGGCGGCGCGGGCGAGCACGAGGCGCGCGCGCATGATGGCTTCCGGCTCGTTGAGGACGTGGGCGGTGTGGTACCAGTAATGGATCTTCTTCGCAGTCTCGTGCAGATACGCGGTCAGGCGCTGCGGCTCCAGCGCTTCGGCCGCGCCGCTGATGACTGACGGGAAGTCCAGGAGCATCTTCATCAGCTCCTGCTCTTCCGGCAGCGACAGCGCATCGAAATCCACATCTTCGGCGCGAATCGAGTCGACGTCGATCTCACCGACCCGAAAGATGCCCGACATGCGCGCGTGCGCCATCTGCACGTAGTAGACGGGATTCTCATCCGACTGCGAGCGGGCAAGATCGATGTCGAACGTCAGCGGCGAGTCGCCCTTCCGCATGAGGAAGAACCAGCGTACCGCATCACGTCCCACTTCCTCGACGAGCTCGCGGATGGAGACAATCGTACCCGTGCGCTTCGAGAACTTGACCTCTTCGCCACCGCGCTGGAGCGACACCATCTGGTGCAGCACGTACTCGGGATAGCCCGCGGGAATACCCATCTCGAGCGCCTGGAGGCCGACGCGAACACGCGTCACGGTGCTGTGGTGATCGGCACCCTGCACGTTGATGGCGCGGTGGAAGCCGCGCTCCCACTTCGCCACGTGATACGCGACGTCGGGAACGAAATAGGTGTAGTCGCCCCCGAACTGCGCGCTCTTGCGCATCACGCGATCCTTGTCGTCGCCGAAATCGGTAGTGCGCAGCCAGAGCGCGCCGTCCATCTCGAACGTGTGCTTCGCGCCGATGAGACGCTGCACGGTGTCATCGACGCGGCCGTCTGTGTACAGCGACGACTCGAGATAGTACACATCGAACTTCACGCCGAACGCCTGCAGATCCAGATCCTGCTCCTTGCGCAGCTCGGCGACGGCGAAGCGTCGAATGGCCTCGAGATTATCGCCATGCCGGTCTTCGGCATGATCGGCGACGTACTTCTCGGCGATGTCCTTGATGTACTCGCCGTGATAGCCGTCCGTCGGAATCGTCGCATCCTC
>Ga0070713_100000363_pt1 | contig 29193 bp, 27 predicted proteins | sample LARL82metaG_FD_65465 | JGI IMG/M metagenome (GOLD analysis project Ga0070713, IMG submission 65465) | Corn, switchgrass and miscanthus rhizosphere microbial communities from Kellogg Biological Station, Michigan, USA - LAR L8-2 metaG | ecosystem: Host-associated > Plants > Roots > Rhizosphere ... | reverse complement strand
CTCGTACCAGCGCCGGCCCATCTCGCCGCCGCCGCGCACGTGGGCGATGGCGTAGACGAAGCCGCGGTCGAGCAGCGAGAGCCGTGGTGAGCTGAAGGTCGGCTCGGTGGAGGTCTCGTAGGAGCCGTAGCCGTAGAGCAGGCAGGGCGCGCTGCCGTCGAGCGGCGTGTCGCGGCGGCGCACCGCCGAGATGGGGATGCGCTCGCCGTCGGGCGCGGCCGCCCAGAGGCGTTCGGTGACGTAGCCTGCGGCGTCGTAGCCGCCCAGCACCGGCTCCTGCTTGACCACGGTGCGGCCGCGGGTCTGCACGTCGTAGTCGATCGCCGAGCGGGGCGTCACCAGCGACGAGTAGTCGAAGCGCAGCACGGTGGTGTCCCACTCGCGGTTGCTGCTCGGCAGGGCGGTGTAGACGCTCTCGGGCTGCTCGACGACGTGCGTGTCGCCGCTGTCGATCGCACGCACGCTGATGCGGCGCATGCCGCCGGCGCGCTCGTAGAGGACGAGGTGGTCCGCGAAGGCGTCGACGCCGTCGAGCTTGACGTCGTCGCGGTGGGGGACGACCTCGCGCCAGTGCGCGCGTCCCGGCGTGTCGAGCGGCGCCTCCAGGAGCCGGAAGTTGACCGCCTGGTCGTTGCTGACGATGAACAGCCGGTCACCGTGGTGCTCGACGGAATACTCGTGGCCCTGCAGGCGCGGCTCGACGACGGTGAGCACGTCCTCGGGCGCGCCGGCGCGCAGCAGGTGCACCTCGGTGGTCATCTTGCTCTCCAGCCGCACCAGGATCAGCGCGCCGCTGCGGCTGCGCGAGACCTCGGCGAAGAAGCGCTCGTCGTCCTCCTGCAGGATCAGCGCGTCGCTCTCGGCCGGGGTGCCGAGGCGGTGGCGCCAGACCTGCCACGGACGCATCGCCTCGTCGGGGCGCGTGTAGAAGAGGGTGGCGTTGTCCGAGGCCCAGGCCAGCGAGTAGTAGACCCGCTCCACGGCGTCGTCGAGGTCGCGTCCCGTCTCCAGGTCGCGCACGCGCAGGGTGAACTGCTCGCTGCCGTCGAAGTCGGCGGTGTAGGCGAGCAGCCGCTGGTCGGGGCTGGCCACCGCGTCGCCGACGCGCAGGTACTCGTGTCCCTCGGCCAGCGCGTTCTGGTCGAGGATGGCCTGTTCTGCCTCGCCCTCGGCGGCGCCACGGGGACGGCGGCAGAGGATGGGGTACTGCCGTCCCTCCTCGGTGCGGCCGTAGTACGCCCAGGGCCCGTCCGGGACGGGCGCGCCGGTGTCGCTCTGCTGGATGCGCGCAACGATCTCGGCGTAGAGGCGCTCGCGCAGCTCCCTGGTGTGCGCGGTCATCGCCTCGGTGTAGGCGTTCTCGGCCTCGAGATGGGCGATGACGGCGGGGTCCTCACGCTCGCGCAGCCAGGCGTACTCGTCGACACGCCGGTCGCCGTGCGCCTCGTGGACGGCGGGGCGGCGCTCGGCGAGGGGAGGGGTCGGAGCCGGCGTGGTGGTGCTCACGAGCGGCCAGTCTGCCAGAGTCCGCGTCCATGGATGCCGAGCTGCTCGCCCTGGCCCGGGCCACCCCCGGGTTCATGCCCGACGACGAGGGCCTGGCCCTGCACCGAGCCGCCCTGGAGGCCCTGCGTCTGGGGCCGCTGGTGGAGATCGGCACCTACTGCGGCAAGTCCTCGATCTACCTCGCCGCCGCGGCGCGGGAGTGCGGTGCGATGGTGTTCACCGTCGACCACCATCGCGGCTCGGAGGAGAACCAGCCGGGCGAGCAGTACCACGACGCGCGCTTCTTCGACGCGCTCAGTGGCGGACTCGACACCCTGCCCGAGTTCCGCCGCACCATGACCCGCGCGGGACTCGACGACTGCCTGATCGCCGTGGTGGGACGCTCCGCGATGGTGGCGCGGTACTGGCAGTACCCGCTCGGTGGCGTGTTCATCGACGGCGGCCACAGCGAGGTTGCGGCGCAGACCGACTACGAGTGCTGGTCACCGCACCTCGTCGACGCCGGCCTGCTGCTCATCCACGACGTGTTCCCCGATCCCGCCGACGGAGGACGTCCGCCCTACAACGTGTACCTGCGCGCCATGGGCAGCAGCGCGTTCAGGGAGGAACCCGGTTGCGGCTCGCTGCGGGTGCTACGCCGGATCGGCGGTGAGGACACCCTCGCTGGACGGCTGGTGCAGAGCGCGGAAGAAGCCTGACGCCGGCGTGAGACCGGCCAGCGCGTCGGCGGCGAGCACCACGGCGGCCGCGGTGTAGGTCGACTGGTCGCCGGGGTAGGGCGTGCGCTCCGGGAAGACCGCGCCCGTCCAGTAGGCGCCGCTCTCCACGCGCAGCCACTGCACGTCGCGGAACAGCCGCAGGGCGCGGGCGCGCTCGCCGATGGCGTCGAGGGCGAGCACCAGCTCGCAGGTCTCGGCGGCGGTCACCCAGGGACGGTCGGAGACGCAGCGCACGCCCATGCCGTCGACGACGAAGTCCTCCCAGCGGTCGTCGAGGCGGCGCAGCGCGGCGTCACCGCCCAGGGCGCCGCCGAGCACCGGGTAGTACCAGTCCATGGCCCAGCGGTCCTTGGGCTCGAAGACGTGCTCGCGGTGGCGCACGCTGTGGGCCACGCGCTCGGCGGCGTGGCGCCAGTGCGAGCGGGTGCGGCCGAGCAGGTCGGCGCACTGCACGGCGCAGCGCAGGCTCATGTGGATGGCGGCGGTCGAGGTGAGCAGCGCGTTGGCGTAGGGGACGCCGTGCACGTCGACGGCCCAGGTGATCTCGCCGCCGTGCCGCTGCTGGGTGATCACGTAGTCGACGGCCCGCTCCATCACCTCCCAGTGCTCGTCGAGGAGCGCCTCGGAGCCGGTGAGCACGGTGTGATGCCAGAGCCCGGTCGCGATGTATGCGCAGAAGTTGGCATCAACAGTGGGATCGGTGATGTCGTCGCCGATCACGTACGAGGGCCAGGAGCCGTCCTCGCGCTGGGTGTCGCGCAGCCACGCGTAGGCGCGGCGCACCGCGGCGTGGCGACCGCCCACGGCCAGCGCCATGGCCGCCTCGACGTGGTTCCAGGGGTCGGCGTGGTGGCCCTCGAACCAGGGGATGCGCCCGTCGGCGAGCTGCGACCGTTCGATGTGGGCGACGGTGGCCTCGATGTCAGGCAGCATCATCACGCGCCTCCCTGCCACGGTGGGCGATGGCCGGCTTGCGTGCATAGAGGACGAGGCTCTTGCCCAGCACGGGATCGAGGACCCTGGACAGCCCGCGAGTCAGCGCCGGGCGTTCGAACATGTCCCAGACCAGCAGGCGGTGGTAGAGGCGCACCGGCAGCGGATCGTCGCGCTGCGGGCCGTAGAGGCAGCGCAGCCACCAGTAGGGCGTGTGCAGGCCGTGCGCGTGGTGCTCGGCGGCGGGTTCGAGTCCGGCGCGGCGCAGCTTGGCGCGCAGCAGGTGGCCGCGGTAGATGCGGACATGCCCGCCCGGAACCTCGTGGTACGCGCTCGACAGCGCCCAGCAGACGCGCTCCGGCAGCCAGCGCGGCACGGTGACGGCGATGGTCCCGCCGGGCCGCAGCACGCGCACGAGTTCGCTCAACGCGGCGTCGTCGTCCTCGATGTGCTCCATCACCTCGGAGGCGATGACCCGGTCGAAGCTGGCGTCGTCGAAGGGGATGTGGCGCGCGTCGCCGCGCACCGCGGCGAAGCGGCCCGGCTGGGGCACGTCGGCGTGGCCGAAGTCCTCGACGCCCTGCGTGGCGGTGCGCAGATCGTCGTGGGAGAGGTCGAGCGCGATCACGTCGGCGCCGCGCCGCACCGCCTCGACCGAATGGCGCCCGGCGCCGCAGCCGACGTCGAGCAGGCGCATGCCCGGCTGCAGGCCGAGGAGGTCGTAGTCGACGGTCAGCATCGCGGCTGGGTGCCGAGGAAGTCGACGTACTCGGCGGCGGTGGCGCGCGCCGTGGCCGCCCAGGAGAAGCGCTCCAGGGCGCGGCGGCGTCCGCCGGCGGCGAGGCGGTGGCGCAGCAGCTCGTCGTCGAGCAGGCGCACCAGCGCGGCGCGCAGGGCCTCGGGGTCGCCGGTGTCGACCAGGATGCCCGCCTCGCCGTCCTCGCCGACGACGTCGGGCAGAGCGCCGCCGCGCGTCGCCAGCAGCGGCACGCCGCTGGCCATGGCCTCGACGGCGGGCAGCGAGAATCCCTCGTACAACGAGGGAACCACGGCCGTCTGCGACTCGGCGTAGAGCTCGGCGATCTGCTCCTCGTCGAGCCCGCTGCGGAACTGCACGGCGCCGAGCAGCCGCAGGTCGCGGATGAGCTGGGTGGTGCGGCTCTCCTCGCGGGGCTTCCCGATGACCACGAGGTGCGCCTCGGGATGCGTCTCGCGCAGACGCGCCAGCGCGTGCAGCAGGTTGGCGAGTCCCTTGAGCGGGACGTCGGCGCTGGCGGTGGTGATGATGCGTCCCTCGACGCGCGCGACCTGCGGCACGGGGCGGAAGGACTCGGTGTCGACGCCGAGGGTGACCATGCCCATGCGCCGGGCCGGGATGCCGAAGGCCTCGGCGACGTCGCGGCGCGAGGTCTCACTCGGCGTCAGGATGCGCGGGATGCGCCGGGCCACGCGCACCTGCATGCGGGTGAAGCCGTACCAGCGCTGCAGGGCCAGGCGCTTGCGGATGCCCTCGGCGTGCTGCAGGTCGAGCCGCCGGTCGACGGTGATGGGGTGGTGGATGGTGGCGATCACCGGCGCGCAGTCGCGGGCGATGCCGAGGATGCCGTAGCCCAGGCACTGGTTGTCGTGCACCAGGTCGAAGTCACCGCGCCGGCGTTTCAGCATCCGCCAGGCGCGCAGGCTGAAGGTGAGCGGCTCGGGAAAGCCGGCTGTGCACATCACGCCGAACTCGAGCAGGTCGACGGCGTCGTGGAACTCGCGCCAGTTGGGCACCCGGAAGGGGTCGGGCTGGCGGTAGAGGTCGAGGCTGGGCACGGGGGTGAGCTGGACCCCGGGATCGATCTCGGGGTAGGGCTGGCCGGAGAGCACCTCGACCTGGTGGCCGAGGCCGGCCAGGGCCCGGGAGAGCTGCCGTGTGTAGACGCCCTGGCCGCCGCAGTAGGGGTTGCCCCGGTAGGTGAGCAGGCCGATGCGCAGGGGGCGGTCGACCCCCGGGCGCCCGGCGGGGGAGGGCTTGGGGGCGGCGCGCGGCGCCTGCAGCGGTTCCAGCGGCGACGGCGCGACGGCCGACGGCATGGCGAGGCTGGCGGGAAGCTGGACGGCGCGGCGCCAGGCGCTGGCCAGATGCGTCACGCCCGAGACCGGTCCGCGCCCTTCCGATCGGACGCTGTGCACGAGGCTCGAAACTGTACCCGGCCGGGCGCCTGGCACGCTTGGCGGCGTGCTCGGGGCCGGTCGCTCAGCGGCCGAGCAGGTCCTCGACCAGGGCGGCCACCAGGGCGGCCCGCTCGGCCATGCTCGCGACCACCACGTGCTCGTGCTCGGCGTGGGCCCCGTCGCCGACGGCGCCGAGCCCGTCGAGGGTGGGCGTGCCGGTGGCGGCGGTGAAGTTGCCGTCCGAGCCGCCGCCCACGGTGATGCCCTGCAGCGGGCCGATGCCGAGCCGCTCGGCGATGGCCTGGGCTCGATCGAACAGCTGGTGGGAGGCCTGTTCCGGCAGGGGTGGGCGGTTGGGGCCACCTTCGACCACAACCTCGGCGCCGCTGACGGTGGTGGCCATGGCGCGGATCTCGTCGTCGACACGGCGCTGCTCGTCGGGCTGCAGCGCGCGCACGTCCACCTGCAGCGCCGCCATGGCAGGCACCACGTTGCCGGTGGTCCCCGCCTGCGCCACGGTTGGTGTCACTGTCGTCCCCAACTCGGGACGCGCCAGCGCGCCCAGCGCGACGACGCGATGGGCCAGCTCGAGCAGCGCGTTGACGCCACGCTCCGGCTCCAGCCCCGCGTGCGCGGCGCGGCCGTGCACGGTGAGGTGGTACATCGACACGCCCTTGCGCGCCACCTTGAGCGCACTGCCCGCGCTCGGCTCCAGGACCAGCGCCGCCTCCAGCCCGCGCGCCGTCTCCTCGATGAGCGCGCGCGAGGAATCCGAGCCGATCTCCTCGTCGCTGTTGAGCAGCACCGCGACGCCGTCGAGCGAGTCGAGGGTGTTCAGCGCATGGAAGCCCTGCACGATGCCCGCCTTCATGTCGAACACCCCCGGCCCCGTCGCCCGCCCCTCGTTCACCGCAAAGGGCTTGCGCTGCAACGTCCCCTTCGGCCACACCGTGTCGAAGTGCCCGATCAGCACCACGCGCGGCGTCCCGAAGCGCCAGAGCAGGTGCGTGTGCCCGTCATCCGCGGTGATCACCTCGGGCTCCCTGCCGAGCAGTTCGCGCCCCTGCTCCGCCACCACCCGCGCGCACTCCGCGCACGCCCCGGTGTCCGCCGACGGCGACTCGACCGACACCAGCGCCCCCAGCTCCTCGACCATGCGCGGCGTCCGGGCGCGCAGCGCGGCGAGGCGGTCGGTGGTGGCGGGTGCCATGGGGTGCAGAGTCTGCCAGCCGGGCACCGGCCTCCGGGCGCGCGGGTGGGCGCGCTACGCTGCACGGGCCATGTCCAATGCCGTGTTCATCCTCGACGCGGTGCGCACGCCGGTGGGCCGCTACGGCGGGGCGCTGGCCTCGGTGCGTCCCGACGACCTCGCCGCGCACGTGGTCCGCGGCCTCGTGGAGCGGGTGCCCGAGGTGGACCCCGCCGAGATCGACGACGTCTACTTCGGCGACGCCAACGCCGCCGGGGAGGACAACCGCAACGTCGCCCGCATGGCGGTGCTGCTCGCCGGGCTGCCGCCGTCGATCCCCGGGGCCACCGTCAACCGGCTCTGCGGCTCGGGCATGGAGGCGGTCATCGACGCCTCGCGGGCCATCGCGCTGGGCGACGCCTCGGTCTGCCTGGCCGGCGGCGTCGAGTCGATGACCCGCGCGCCCTGGGTGTTCCTCAAGCCCGAGGACGGCTTTCCCCGCGGCCACGAGACGATGCACTCGACGACACTGGGCTGGCGCATGGTCAACCCGCGCATGCCGGAGCGCTGGACGGTCAGCCTCGGCGAGGGCGCCGAGATCCTCGCCGACATGTTCGAGGTCTCCCGCGAGGAGCAGGACGAGTTCGCCCTGCGCAGCCACCGGCGCGCCGCCGCCGCCTGGGACGCCGGCCACTTCGAGGCCGAGGTGCTGCCCTGCACGCGCGACGGCGAGACGCTGCTCACCCGCGACGAGTCGGTGCGCCCCAGCACCACGCTGGAGAAGCTGGCCGGGCTCAACCCGGTCTTCCGGCGCAACGGCACGGTCACCGCGGGCAACTCGTCGCCGCTCAACGACGGCGCCGCCGCGCTGCTGCTCTGCGACGAGGCCACCCTGAAGCGCACCGGCCGCGAACCGCTGGCCCGCATCGTGTCGCGCGCGACCAGTGGGGTCGAGCCGCACCTCTTCGGCATCGGGCCGGTGGAGGCGGCCGGCCGCGCGCTGGAGCGGGCGGGAACGCGCTGGGGCGACCTCGCCGCCGTCGAGCTCAACGAGGCCTTCGCGGCCCAGAGCCTGGCCTGCCTGAAGAGCTGGCCGGAGCTGGACCCGGAGATCGTCAACCCCAACGGCGGCGCCATCGCCCTGGGCCACCCGCTGGGCTGCTCCGGCGCCCGCCTGCTGACCACGCTGGCCTGGGACCTGCGCCGGCGCGGCGGCGGCACGGGGATGGCGGCCATGTGCATCGGCGTCGGGCAGGGGATCGCCACCGTCATCGAGCGCTGAGGCGCGGTCGAACCTAGCTGTCCCAGGCCACCCGCCAGACCCGCCAGAGTGCACGCGGGTCGCTGAGCGGGTCGCCGTGGACGAGCACGAAGTCCGCCGGCCCGCCCTCGCGGATCACGCCGGCCTCGGGCTCGCCGAGCAGCTCGCCGCCGCGCCAGGTGGCCGCGCCGAGCGCCTCCCACGGCTCCAGGCCCGCGTCGACCAGGGCCTCGACCTCCCAGGCGATGGCGTTGGCTCGGGGCGAGCCGCCACCGAAGTCGGTCCCCGCAGCGATGGCCACTCCCGCGTCGCGGCAGGCGCGGACGCTGGCCACGCCCGCCTCCTCGCGTGCCGCGATGCGCGCCCGTCCCTCCTCCGAGGTGAAGCGCTCGATCCGGGTGGTGGTGGCGAAGCTGCGCCAGGAACGCATCACGGTCAGCGTCGAGACCAGGGCCACGCCGCGCTCGCGCATCAGCGCCGCGGTGTCCGCGTCGATCTCGAAGCCGTGCTCGATGGCGTCGACGCCCGCCTCGGCGCAGACGCGCGTCCCGTCGAAGCGCGTGGCGTGCGCGGTCACCCGCACGCCACGCGCGTGGCAGGCGTCGACGACACGGCGCACCTCGTCCGCGGACCACGGCGCCTGCTGCGGGTCGGGGCCGTCGAGGTAGAGCTTGACCAGGTCGCTGCCGTCGTCGACCTGGCCCAGGGCGTGGGCCAGCAGCGCGCCGGCGTCCTGGGCCTCGGCGGCGAGACCTGGGCTGAGCGTGCCGGCGCGGGTCACCCAGGTGCCGGCGGCGCGGATGTAGGGGCGGTCGGTCCGTCCGCGCCAGCGGTCGCGCAGGCCCAGGCTGAGGGCGCGCTCGCGGCCGTCGACGGGGTCGACCCCGAGCGGGGCGCCGACGTCGCGGGCCCAGCGCACGCCCGCGTTGGTGAGCAGCCGGCCGTTCTCCTCGGCGCAGCGGAGCAGCACCTCGGGCGGGTCGAGGCCGCGCTCGATCCAGTGCGCGCCGCCGGGCATGGTGACGTGGCTGTGGCAGTCGACCATGCCGGGCACGGCGGTGCCCCCGGAGGCGTCGACCACCTCGGCGCCGGGTCCCGGGTCCTCCTCGGCGTCGCCGGGGCGGATCCAGGCGATGCGGCCGTCGCGGACCAGGATGGAGACGCCCACGCGCAGCTCCGGGGTGCGGCCGTCGGCGAGCGCGGCGTCGCGGTAGAGGGTGGCGGGCATGGCCCGAGAGGGTAGCTCCGCCGGCCCTCTCGCAACCCGATTCGAAGTGAGGCGAGGACTCCGGGCCCTTCGGCGCTCTTAACCATGTGGAAGCGGGCGCCGGGCAGGCGCGGGCGGTGCGGCAGTGTCTCAGGCGGCCTGTCGCACCGGCCCCGCGCCTGGTCCCGCCGGGATCGGTGGGACGGGGCCCGTGGGCCAGCTTGCTCCACGTGACCCCCAATCGTCGGGAGGGCCGAACCTCAGGGAACGGCCCTCTCTCCGTCTTCAGACGTCGAGAGACGAACCTGACGGTCCCGTAAACGCTCCGGGCGGCCTGCACGTATACGGGGTGTGACCGCTACAGCGACAGCCGCCGTGGACAGCCTGTTCCACCTCTACCACCAGTCCGCCGTGCGCCGCTGCGCCCGGCGCACCGGCGACGTCGCCCTGGCCGAGGACGCGGTCCAGGAGGGCTACATCCAGGTCCTGCAGCGGTTGCGCAGCGGCGACGAGCGGCTGCTCGAGGGCAGCCCCGAGGGTGTGGTGCAGCGCAACGCGCGCTGGGCCGCCTCGAAGCTCATGGCCCGCGACCGCTCGGTCAGCCAGAAGGCCCGCATGCTCGACGACCCCTGCATGTCGAGCCACGACGACCCCTGGTCGAAGCTCGAGATGCGTTGGGAGCTGGAGGCCATCCTCCGCCATCTGCCCATCTCGCAGCGCGAGATCCTCACCCTGCGCTACGTCGATCGCATGCCCGACGCGCTCAGCGCCGAGCGCCTCGGCATGACGGTGAAGGCCTTCCGCTGCCGCCTCGACCGCGCCCTGCTCGCGGCGCGCCAGGTGGCGCGGCGGCAGGCGGCCTGAGGGCTTCTCGACTCCGGCGGTCCGGGCCATGTGCCGTCGCTGCGGCTTGAACGTCGAGCCGCCGACCGATCAGCTCCGCTGCTGACGGCGCTGCGGTGCGTCGGGCGTCCCGTGGAGCAGGATGCCCTTGCCGTTCTCCTTCGGCGCGCCGGGCAACGGCGACACGCGATCCATCAGCGCGTCGAGCGGCGCCTCTTCGAGGCTCAGCGTCAAGACACCCTCACGGAACCGCCGCAGCACGTCGTCGCACCGCTCCGGGTCGTTCTCGATGAGATCCGCCTCGTCCTCGAGGCAGGCGGCCAGCAGCCGCAGATAGGAGGCGAGCGCCGCCCGCGCGTGCTGCTGCCGCTTCGGCAGGTTGTCGTGCCCGTTGCTGGTCATGATGCTCGCTCCTCGTGCAGGCACGGTGCGGCGGTGAACTGTGCTGCTGTCATGTGACGATCACGACCTGGCCGTCCATGTCGACGAGTAGTGTGTTCGTCGTCAGGCAGGCGGTGATCTCGCCGGTGTCGGTCCAGGCGAAGGCGCCGGCCCCTTCGAGGGTGCCCAAACTCCCGCTGACGGCTGCCCAGGATTCCAGGACGCCCGTGCCGGCGATGGCCATGGTTACGGACGGGCTGCTCCCGGTCGGATACGTGACGTTGCCGGAACCATCACCGGCGATGTCCGCACACGTGGCAGCGTCCACGGTGATCGACCCCGTCCACGTGATCTGGTTGGTGCCGAGGCCCAGCCCCGGACAGTCGCCCAATCCTGCGACGCCGACGGTCGTAGTGTTCGGCGTCAAGTTCAGTGGCGAAGCGCTCGGAAAAGTCAGCTGCATGTGGACCGTGCACTCCGTGGTGTGGCCCACGCCCACGCTCGCGTCCGCACGAACGGGAAGCAACACGGCAACGACGACCCCCAGCGCCGCGGCAAGCGCGCCGAGGCGGGGGCGACGGTGCCGCGGCACCCGCCGAGAGCGGAGACGTTCACCGGGCGTGCAGTCCTCTGTGGTCCCGGACCAGGGCCGCCCGCGCCGGCGCGCCTCTCCATGAGGGACGCTTCGTATACGCGCAGCAGCCAGGAATCGTTTACACGACCTGACCACCACGGACTCGATGGCTGCCTTCTCATCACCCGCCATATCCTTCCGTCCTATCCGCCGTGGCCTGACGCGCAGGAGGTCCAGGCGCTGCCGTCGGTCGAGCACGCGAACCCGAAGTACCCCGGCACGTCGGTGCGCATCATCGAAGCAATCAGCCGGTTCTGGGCCAGGCGGCTGACCTGGTACACCGTCCCCAGGTTCAGGCTCGGGTCGACTGATGCGAGATGCCACGAAGCCCCGTCGTCGTCGCTGGTCTCGACCGCCTGATGCGTGTTGTCGACCCACATCGATGCCACCAACCGGCGGCCGCCCGGGCGGCTGACCGCGACGAGCTGCTGGATGCGGACCAGCTTCGCCGCACCGAAGGTCTGTCCGTCATCGTGCGAGACGGTGAGCCAGCCGCCGATGCTGTGGGCAAAGACGGTGTGGTCGGTGGCGATCGACGGGGATGGAACCAGGGCCGCCTCGGAGGCCACGAACGGCAGTGGCGCCGAGGCGCCGCACACAGGAGTGCAACGCAGCACCACCGTGCTGGTGTCCGACATCGTGGTGAGGGGCTGCAGGACCATGGCGCCGCCTGCTCCATTGGCGAGGATGAGCGGTGGCCCTGCGGCCTGCTGGTCGGCGGAGAACGGCGAGACGTACTTGGGCGCGAGTGTGTCGTCCAGTTCCCACAGAGCTTCGTTGCCGAGCACCACACCGAGGCCAGACCATGCCGGGGCGGCGGTCGCGTATCCACCCATCGGCGGGCCGGCGCTGACGAACGTGTGGCCGCCGTCGATGGTCATCTGCAGTCCGACGTAGCCCCAGGTGTAGAACGTGCCGCGCGAGAACGACGACGGGGGGAGGACGAGCGAGGTCCCCGCCAGCCCCGGTGCGCCGATGTAATCCCAGGTGACGCCATCGTCGGTGCTCTCGAAGAGCTCGGTGCAGGCCGGCGGAATGCAGGTGCCGCTGCCGCCGAGCATCAGGACCGTGTGGTCGCTGGAATAGTTGGGCGACGGCTCGATGTCCGATACGGCGACCTGGTCGTAGCCCGGACGCAGCGGTGGCAGCAGCGGGGCATGGCTGTCATGCGCCGGAGAGCTGCTCGCAGGTCGTGGCGTCGCCGGTGGCTGCTGGCGCACATAGATGGTGGCGTTGACCGGTGCTGCCGTCGCGGCACGCCCCGCGTCGCTCATGGCCGTTGGGCGTCCGCCCAGGGCGACCACGTGCGAACCACCCGACCCCGCGGGCACGGAAACACCCGGCCCCATCATCACGGTGAACACGAGAGCCGCGGGCAGCAGGAGCGCGGCGCCGGCTTCGCCGGCGAGGGGCCGCTGCAACAGTGCGCGGCGGAAGGAGTGCAGGGTGCGCAGGCCGAGCAGCGGGATGGCGGCGAAGGCGGCCTGGCCCTCTTCGAGGTAGGCGCGCAGCTTCTGGCGGGCGCGGGAGAGCAGGACGCGGGTGGTGGAGCTGCTGACGCCGAGCACCTGGGCGGCGTCGACGCCGGTGGCGCCGTCGTAGACGCGGGCGGCGAGGACGCGGCGCTCGGCGGGGGTGAGGCGGCCGAGGAGGTCGCGGACGAAGAGCTGGCCGACCACCAGGCGTTCGGGGTTGTCCTCGACGACGGCTGTCGACGCCTCGTCGGCGGGGGCCATGGCGGCGCTGCGCTCCAGGGCGGACCAGCCGTTGCGGCGGCGGCGGAGCTCGTCGCGGCAGACGTTCTTGGCCACGGTGATGAGCCAGGGCAGGGGATCGCCGCGCAGCTCGGCGCGGCGCTGCACGGCGCGGCGGAAGACCTCCTGGGCCGCGTCCTCGGCGTCGCTCTCGTCGCGGAGGTGGCGCATGCAGAGGCGCATCACCGGCATGTAGTGGTCGGCGAAGAAGCGCGTCTCGTCAGCCGCCTCGGGGGTCGTCTGCGGGGGGGTGCGGTGCTCGATGGTCACGCGGCGCGCCCGGACGCCTGCGCGCGCGCAGTCGCACGGCCCCGCACCAGGAGGGGGGACCGTCGCGGCACCCGAATAGAGGTTGGCGGCAGCATTCCTTCCTTCTCGTCCCTTCCCCCTGGAAGTATGACGTCAGGGTGGCACGAAACACTTCACCTTGGTGAGTTCTCCGTCTGCACTGACGACAGCGTCCCGAGCGCATCGAATAGCGCCCCGGGCGCGGCGCATTTGCCCGACAGCGCGGCGCGACGGACAGGAAAGGGTTAAGGGCGCATCTCCCGAGCGCTCGGCCCCAGCAGGTGCGGCACCACCGCGTGGGCGTCGTGTGCCCAGCGGCAGAGCACGGGCCGCGTCTCGCGCGGGTCGATGACCGCCTCGATGCCGAAGTGCTCCGCGGTGCGGAAGGGGGAGCGCACGGCATCGAGACGCGCGGTGATCTCCGCCCGCAGAGCGTCGCGGTCGGCGGCCGCGTCGAGGTCGGCGCGGTAGGCGGCCTCGATACCGCCCTCGAGCGGCAGCGACCCCCAGTCCGCTGAGGGCCAGGCGTAGCGCAGGTTGAGACCCTGCCCGTCCCACAGCCCCGCCCCACCCACGCCGTAGACCCGCCGCACCACCACCGCGACCGAGGGCACCCGCGCCTGGTGAATGGCCGCCACCGCGCGCACGCCGCGGCGGATGGTGCCCTTGCGCTCCGACTGCACGCCGAGCACGAAGCCCGGCTGGTCGACCAGCTTGACCAGCGGCAGGTGGAAGGTGTCGCAGAGGTCGACGAAGCGGGTCAGCTTGTCGGAGCCCTCCGCGGTGAGTCCGCCGCCCCACACGTAGGGGTCGAAGGCGACCACGCCGACGGGGAGCCCGTCGAGCCGCGCCAGCGCGGTGATGACCGAGCCGCCGAAGCGCCGCCCCATCTCGAACACCGAGCCTGCATCCATCACCGCGTCGAGGATGCGGCGCATGTCGTACGGCTGCCGCCGCTCGCGCGGCACGGCCGACAGCAACCACTCGTCCCGGCGCGCGGGTGGGTCGTCACTCGCGACGGCGGGCGGCGCCTCCCACACGCTCTGCGGCAGGTACGAGAGAAAACGCCGCGCCACCGCGAACGCCTCCGCCTCCGAGTCGACGACGACGTCGATGGCGCCGCTCGCCTCCTGCACCTCGACGCCGCCCAGCTCCTCCTTGCCGAGATCCTCGCCGACTCCCTGCCGCACCACCGCGGGACCGGCGATGAACATCTGCGAGCTGCCGCGCACCATCACCGCGAGATGCGCCGCGGCCACGCGTGCCGCGCCCAGCCCCGCCACCGGACCGAGGCAGAGCGCGACCACCGGGATACGGCCCATATTGGCCACAACTGCGTCCCAGCCGGGCAGGATGGGGCAGTAGGTGTAGCCCATGTCCTCGATCATGCGCACGCTGCCGCCGCCGCCGGTGCCGTCGACGAGACGCACCAGCGGTACGCGGTGGTCGGCGGCGAGCATCTCGGCGACCACCTGCTTGCGCATGATGGCCGCGTCCGCGGCGCCGCCGCGCACGGTGAAGTCGTCGCCGCCGACGACCACCCGGCGTCCGGCCAGGCTGCCCAGCCCGACCACGAAGTTGGCGGGACGGAACGAGGCCAGCTCGCCGCCGTCGTAGCCGGCCCTGCCCGCCAGCGTGCCGATCTCCTCGAAGCTGCCGCCGTCGAGCAGCGCCTCGATGCGCTCGCGCACGGTGAGCCGGCCGGCGGCGTGCTGGCGGGCCACCTTCTCCGCGCCGCCCATGGCGCGGGCGAGCTCCTCACGGCGGCGGAGCTCGTCGATCTCGGGCTGCCAGGTCATCGCGTGCCGGCTCCTCGAACACAGCGGGGTCGGGGCGCGCCGACGATAGCAAGGGCCACCGCTCACCCTCGGACCGGCGTCGCGCGCGGGCCGTTCGGCGTGGCCGCGCGTGACCTCGTCCTCTACCCTGTTCGACGCCGCGGGACGACGCTGGGGGCGGCTGGACGCGGACCCGCCTCTCCGCTCCGGCCGGCCTTCAGGGAGGCGGCAGGTGATCGGCCATGATCGAGGAGGCTCAATCGGGCAGCGCCTCGGTCCGCGACCTGCACGGGCAGGAGCACGTCGCCGCGGCGGTGCTGCTGCCGGTCCCGCCGTTCGACTTCGCCCTCAGCGCGCGCATCGCCGCCGCCGGCGACCCGCGCATCCGCCGCTTCGAGGACGGCCGCTGCTGGCAGGCGGTGCGCATCGGCGGCCACGCCGCACTGCTCATGCTCCACGCCGACGGCACCGTCGAGTCCCCGCACCTCTACGTCGAGCTGCGCTCGGCGACCCGGCTGAGCATCGCCGAGCTGGGCCAGGCGCGGGAGATCGTCACCCGCCTCTTCCGGCTCGACCTCGACGTCGGCCCCTTCCTGGGCACGGCGCTGGCCGACCCGGTGATGGCCACCCTGGCCCACCGCCTGCACGGCCTGCACCCGCCCGGCGCCGCGAGCATGTTCGAGGCGCTGGTGGCGGCGCTGCTCGACCAGCAGCTCTGGACCCCGGCCTCGCCCGGCGGCGCGGTGTCGCGCCTGGTCCACGTCTACGGCGACCGCCTCGAGCTGGTCGACGGCGCCCATCTCCTCTTCCCCAGCGCAGGCACGCTGGCCATCGCGCGCGAGGAGGAACTGCGCCGCTGCGGGCTCACCCGTTCGCGCGCGCGGGCCCTGCGGGGTGTGGCCCGGCTGGTGGCCGAGGGGGTGGTCGAGCCCGAGGGCCTGGAGACGATCGGGGAATGCGTCGACGCGGTGCGTCGCGCCACCCCCGGCGCGCCCTGGCTCGCCGAGCTGGAGGCGGTCCGCGACGCGCGCCGCCTCGATGCCATTCCCGTTCACGACGTGGCCCTGCAGCGCGCGGTCGGCCGCTTCTATTTCGGCGGGCACCCGGCGGCCCCCGAGCAGATCGCGCGGATGGCGGCGCGCTGGGGGAGGTGGGCCGGGCTGGCCGCGCACCACCTCGTGGTGGCCTGGCGCGAGGGCGTCGACGCGGCCGGACGCTTCGATCTCCGGCGTCCCGGCGCGGCCTGGTCGCGCTGAAGGCGGACCCGGGTCTTCGGGTCTTCGGTCCCTGGTGCGAATGCGACGTTCGGCCCTGGTGACCGGTGCCCGGTGGGCCTCACCGTGGTGCCTACGGGGCAGAACCACGGCGAACCGCCAGACCGGCACGCCGCCCAGAGGAGACAGGGCAGTTGGAGATCCCACCGACCGCCATGAGAAGTGCGCAGCTCGCCGGTGAGCGCCTGGCGTACGCCGCATCCGTCGCCCGCGAGGCCGACACCGAGGCGCTGCGCGCCGTCACCCGCGCCACCGCGCGCGCACCCGTCCATGCCATCGACGTCCTGCTCGACGACCTGGAGCGGGTCAACCTGGCCGGCGGCGCACCCGCCGGGGCGCCCGTGGTGGCCGCCTGGCTGCAGCGCGTCGAGACCGAGGTCGGCGCTGCGCCGGACTGGGTGCACGACGTGCCCGACACCGTCCGCCTGCACGCCGCCATGCTGCGCTGGCAGGGCCAGCTGCTCGACCGCTGCCGTCCCGACCGGGCCGGCCTCGGCGACATGCACGAGGACCCGCTCGACCTGCTGCTCATCCCCACCGCGCTGGGCCGCCTGCCGCTGACCCCCCTGCCGCGTCCCCGCTCCCGGGTGGCCTGAGCCGCCGGCTCAGCCCACCGGCGCGGGCAGGGTGCTGCCGGTGCGCTCGCAGGCGATCGAGTCCGCCTCGGTGACCAGCTGCGCCTGGGCGACCGGCCCGGGCGGGGTGGCGAAGGGCGCCGGTCCGTGGCCGACCAGGCAGTCACCGAGGTGGCTGGCGTTGGCGTCGCGCCAGGTGAGCGCGGGCAGGTTCCACTTGCGCTCCAGCGTGGCCAGGATCGAGGTGTGGTCGTAGACGGTGTGCGAGGCGAAGTCCGGCTTGGCCCAGGGTGACACCACCACCGCCGGCACGCGGATGCCGAGCTGCGTGTATTTGTCACCGTAGTCAGAAACTCCGGCGGGCAGCACCGGGTCGAGACCGTCGCCGGGCGCGGGGGCCGCGGGCGGGGCGACGTGGTCGTAGTAGCCGCCGTGCTCGTCGTAGGTCCAGATCAGCAGCGAGCGCTCCCAGACCTGGGGCACGCTCATGAGCGCCTGCACCACCTGCGAGACGAACCACTGCCCGACCCGGATGTCCTGCGGGTTCTCCTCGCTGCCGTACTGGTAGTCCGGCTCGACGTAGACGAAGGCGGGCAGCGTGCCCGCGACGCAGGCCGCCTTGAACGCGGCCACCGTGGCCGCCGGGGCGCCGAAGGGGCCGAAGAGGTGGGTGCCCTCGCGCTGCGCCGCCCAGCCGGCGCCGAAGAGTCCGGGCGTGGGCAGCTCGCTGTACCAGTCGCCCCAGCCGATGCCGTAGCTGTCGAGGACCTCGAAGATCTGGCCGTTGGGCGGCGTCACCGTGGGCGGCGGCGTGTCGGTGCTGGTCAGTCCCGCGGCGGTCGCCGCCATGGCGAAGACGCGGTTGGGATAGGTCTGGCAGAGCGTCGAGGAGAAGTAGCGGTCGCAGACCGGGAAGGTCGAGGCCAGCCAGTGGTAGAAGGGCAGGGTGCGCTCGTCCCAGTAGGCCATGGCCCAGTCGCTGCTGCCGCGCAGGAAGCCGTCCATGGCGCCGAAGTCCCAGGCTTCGTGCGAGGCCACCCAGCTCTGCGAGACGCTGCCCTGGCAGCTGGTCTGCGCCGGAAAGGCGCGGACCGTGGTGCCGCTGCCGTCGACCTGCGTGGCGGTGGGCATGCCGTCGGCGGCCAGGGTGAAGCCGTCCAGCTTGCGCCGGCCCGTGCCGCGCAGCATGCCCAGGTAGTTGTCGTAGGAGTGGTTCTCCATCATGACCACGATGATGTGGTCGATGTTGGCCAATTCCGGGGTGAGGTCGGGGTTGAGGGTGCCGGCGGGCCGGGTGGGGAAGGGCAGCGAGCCCGGCGGCCGCAGGGTGGTGGTGTCGGTGGCCACCGCCCAGGGGCGGGACAGGGGCACGCTGGCGGCGGCCAGCGCGGCGCCGGCGCCGAGGCGGAGGAAGTCGCGGCGGGCGATGCGGGCGCGCAGCGGCGCCCAGGGGTCGGAGTCGGGCCGGCGGGGGGCGGTCATCGCCAAGTCAGACGCCGGCGCCGGGTCGGGCATTGCGGCCGGACCGGCGATGGTTCGGTTAACGCGTGATGCAAATGCATCAGGTGGGTGAACAACCCTGCGACGACTCGGGCGATGGGCATGCCAGGACCCTCCCGGCGCAGCAGCATGGCGCGCGGGCGGGCGACGGGCTTCCCGCGGGTCCTGCCGGGCTCGTGGGGTGGAGGGGGCAGGCGCCGCCGGCCGGGGCTACGCGCAGTCCCGGCCGGGCGCCACCACTGCGGAGCCGGCTACTCCTGCCGGGCCGAGGGCGCGGCCACCGGAGGAGCCTCCTCGGCGCCGGCGATCGCGCCGCGGCGCTGCGCCTCACCGGCCAGCTCGACCGAGGGCTGGGCCGCGGCGCGGGCGCGCAGGGCCTCGATCGCCTTGTCGGCGTGGACGTTCATGTTCAGCTCGCTCTGGATGGCGGCGAGGATGCGGCGGTCGGTGTCGATGACGAAGGTGGCGCGCTTGTTGAAGAGCGGGCCGGGCCGCTTGACGCCGAACATGCGGGCCAGGTGGCGGTCGGTATCCGAGAGCAGCGGGAAGCCCAGGCCGTAGCGGCTGTCGAAGGCCGCCTGGCGGTCGACGGCGTCGGCGCTGATGCCCACGGCGTGCCCGCCGGCCTCGCGCAGCTCGCCGGCCACGTCGCGGAAGTGGCAGGCCTCGCGGGTGCAGCCCGGGGTGAACGCCTTGGGATAGAAGTAGAGGACCAGTGGACCCTGGGCGAGCAGCTCGCTGAGGCGGCGCTGGGTGCCCTGCTGGTCAGGTGCCTGGAAGTCGTCGACGACGTCTCCGACCTTCATATCGATCAGCACTCCCTTGGAAGATGCGGGCGGGGGGCCCGTCTCGCTCGCAAGGGTAGACGCCCGGGGTTGCACGAGGCTTGCACCGTGTTCCGTCCCCTGCGGTACCCGCGTGCTAGGTTCGAAGCGAAGGGAGGCCCGAGGGAACCCACGCAGACGATCCTCAGGAGGGCTTCCCGCCATGCCGGGCAAGGAGAAGCTGCCGGGGACCCTGAAGCGGTCACCGGCGAAGGCACAGCGCACCTGGGCCGAGACCCACGACTCCGCGGTCGAGCAGTACGGCGAGGGCGAGCGCGCCCACCGCACCGCCTACGCCTCGCTCAAGCACTCCTTCGAGAAGGTGGACGACCACTGGGAGCCGAAGGACCACAAGGGTCCGTCCGACCTCCAGGACGCCCAGAGCGGCCGCGCCGCGCGCGAGCACCCGCTGCCCACCTACGGGGGTGTCGACGTGCTCGGGCACACCAAGAAGGAGCTGATGGGGCGCGCCGCGCGCCTGGGCATCCGCGGGCGCTCGACCATGACCAAGGAGGAGCTGGCGGAGGCCATCGCGCGCAAGCAGGGGTAGAGGGCCCCCGCGGCGGCGACCCTCTGCGTGGTGAGCCTGGCGCGCCTCAGCCCAGGTGCGAGCTGTCGTTCCAGCGGCCCAGCGCGGGCACGTCGTGTTCGAAGCCGAGCACCGAGATCGCAGCGGTGCCGAGCATGAGGTGGCAGCCGTGCGCCGGTGGCTCGGCGATCCAGCGCGAGGCGAGCACGCGCAGCAGGTGGCCGTGCGCCACCACCAGCACGTCCGCGCGCGCGTCGAGCAGCTCGGTGACGACGGGGTCGACGCGGCGCCCGACGTCGTCGGGCATCTCCCCGCCGGGGCAGCCGTCGCGCCAGAGGAACCACCCCGGCCGCCGCTCGAGGATCTGGACCGAGGTGAGTCCCTCGTACTCCCCGTAGTCCCACTCCTGCAGCTCGCCGCGCAGCTCCGCGCCGTCGGCGAAGCCCGCGAGGGCGCAGGTGTCCCGAGCGCGTTGCAGCGGGCTGACCAGCACACGCGCGAAGCGGCGTCCGCGCAGCGCTGTGCCGGCCCGTTGCGCCTCCGCGCGACCGCGCTCGGTGAGAGCGACGTCGGTGCGGCCGGTGTGGCGGCCGTCGCGGCTCCACTCCGTCTCCCCGTGGCGGACGAGGACCACCTGCCAGTCGCGCTCCGGCACGGGCGTGCCTCCGATGCTGTCTACGCGGTCCCGGTGCGCCCCGAGCCGCGGACCACGCCGGCCACGTCGGCGGCCAGCCGCGGCGCCTCCTCCGGGGGCAGCGCCGCCACTGTGACACGGATGGCCGGACCCGAGCGGATGCGGTAGCGCTCGCCGCCCCGCACCGCCCAGCCCCGGGCGAGGAGGCCCTGGACGGTGCCCACCTCCTCGGGAACGGGCACCCACACGTTGAGCCCGGAGCGCCCCTGCGCCCGCAGCCCGTGGGTGGCCAGGGCCGCGATCAGGGCCTCGCGCCGCTCGGTGTAGGCGGCCGCGGCCCGGGCCAGCAGCCGCGCGGTGGCCGGGTCCCGCCAGAGGGTGACCACCGCCTCCTGGAGCAGGTGGGACACCCAGCCCGTGCCCAGCCGCTGGCGGCCGTCGACGCGGGCGACGGTGGTGGGGTCGCCGGCCAGCACGGCCAGGCGCAGATCGGGACCGAGCGTCTTGGCCGCGGAGCGGAGCACTGCCCAGGGGCCGTCGTGGCCGGAGGTCAGGGTGAGGGCGGGGACGCCGGACACCGAGCCGCCGTGGTCGTCCTCGACGAGCAGCACGCCGGGGTGGCCGTCGAGCACGGCGCGCAGCTCGGCGGCGCGGGCTCGGTCGAGGGCAGCGCCGGTGGGGTTCTGGGCGCGCGGGGTGACCAGGCAGGCGGTGGCGCCGCGGGCCAGGGCACGGGCCAGTTCCTCGGGCAGCGGGCCGCGGTCATCGACGGCGACGGGTTCGAGGCCGATGCCCAGGGCGCCGAGCAGGTCGCGGACGGCGGGGTAGACGGGGTCCTCGACGGCCACGCGGTCGCCGGCGCGGAGGTGGGCCTGGAGGGTGCGCTCGATGCCGTCCATGGCTCCGCCGGTGACGGCCAGGGCGCCGGTGGCGATGCCGTCGGCGCGCAGCTCGGCGGCGGCCAGCTCGAGCAGGTCGGGCCGGTTGGCCTCGTCGCCGTACATCTGCCTGGGCAGGCTGAGGCGGCGCAGCGCCGCGCGGAGGTCGGGGAGCAGGGCCGGGTCGGGGTTGCCGTTGGCCAGGTCGCGCACCCCGGCGGGGACGACAGTGGTGGCGGTGGTGGGCAGGGGAGGGCCGGCGCAGACCGAGGTGCCGCGGCGGCCGGCGGCGCTGAGCAGGCCGCGATCGGTGAGGCGGCGGTAGGCGGCGGCGACGGTGACCGGGCTGACGCCCAGCTCGCCGGCCAGGCCGCGTACGGTGGGCAGGCGGTCGCCCGGCTGCAACCCGCCCGCCCGGACGGCGGTTTCTATGGAGGCGGCGATCGCGCCCGCGGTCGACCCGGCGATGTGGTATCTTTGTGCCAGATCAGTCATCTCTTTGTACTGTAACAGAAGTGGCGGTGATTGGGAGCGACGTGGAGCCGACCGGCGACCGGACCACCCGTGCGGGCGCGGCCCTGCGCGCCACCGAGCGGACCCGGCTGCGCCGCCTGCCCGAGCGCGGCAGCCACGACTGGGAGCTGATCGCCGGCATCCTCGACGAGGCGCTGGTCTGCCACGTCGGCTTCGCCGTCGAGGGCAGGCCGGTGGTCATCCCCACGGCGCACGCGCGGCGCGGCACCACGCTCTACCTGCACGGTGCCCCGGCGTCGCGCCTGCTGCGCACCCTCGCCGGCGGCGTCGACGTGTGCATCACCGTGACGCTGCTCGACGGGCTGGTGCTGGCCCGCTCGCTGTTCCACCACTCCATCAACTACCGCTCGGCCGTCTGCTTCGGCCGCGCCGTCGAGGTCACCGACATCGACGAGAAGCGCGAGGCGCTGCGCTGCTTCGCCGAGCACGTGCTGCCCGGGCGCGCAGACGAGGTGCGCCAGCCCAGCATCGGCGAGCTGAAGGCGACGCGTGTGCTCGCGGTGCAGCTCGACGAGGCGTCGGCGAAGCTGCGCACCGGGCCGCCCATCGACGACGAGGACGACCTCGCGCTGCCGGTCTGGGCGGGAGTGCTGCCGGTCGCGCTGGCCGTCGCTGCGCCGGTCGCCGACACGCCGCAGTTGCCGGTGTCCGCATCGGTGCGCAACGCCGCGTGTGGCCAGCGATTCCGCGGCGCCGTCGACAGCGACGACGATACGGCCAATCCTGTCGAGAACACGGCGTGAGCCCGCAGCGCACTGCGCGTCCGCTCGCCGTCGCCGTGGCGCTGCTCGCGGTCTACACGCTGTGGGGCTCGACATACCTCGGCATCCGCTTCGCCGAGGAGACCATGCCGCCGCTGCTGATGGGCTTCCTGCGCTTCGTCATCGCCGGCGGCGCCATGATCGGCTGGGCGTTCCTGCGCGGCGAGCGCATGCCCACGCGCGTGCAGTGGCGCAACGCCGCGGTCGTCGGCGCGGCGCTGCTCTTCGCAGGCAACGGCGGCGTGATCTGGGCGGAGCAGCACATCCCCTCCGGCATCGCCGCCATCGTGGTGGCCCTGGTGCCGCTGCACATGGCCTGGATCGACCGCGTCTTCAACAAGCAGCCGGTGAGCCGCTGGACGGTGCTCGGCATCGCCTGCGGCTTCGCGGGCATGCTGGTGCTGGTGCAGCCCTCGGGCGGCACGCACCTCGACATGGGCGGCATCGCCGTGGTGCTGGTCGGCTCCTTCTGCTGGGCGGCGGGGTCGATCTACGCGCGCGGTGCGGTGCTGCCGCGCAGCGTGGCCATGGGCAGCGGCATCCAGATGCTGGCCGGCGCGGTGCTGCTCGGCATCGCCGGCCTGCTCGCCGGCGAGGCGGGCTCGCTGCACCTGCAGTCGGTCTCGCTCAAGTCGTGGCTGGCGGTCGGCTACCTGGTGGTGGCCGGGTCGCTGATCGGCTTCTCCGCCTACGCCTGGCTGATCCGCAACGCGCGCACCTCGCTGGTCTCCACGTACGCGTACGTCAACCCCGTGGTCGCGGTGCTGCTCGGCGCGGCCTTCGCGTCGGAGCCGATCACCGCGCGCACGCTCATCGCCGGCGCGATCATCCTCAGCGGCGTGGCCATGATCGTGGCCCGCCCGGCGCGGCCGGTCCGGGCCACGCCGCCGGCGACGCCTCCGGAGCCGGTCGCCCAGCAGCCTGTCGGGAAGGTGCCGGCCGGCGCGGCAGGGCCCAGGAGCTAATCACCAAGACGGTACCGGTGGCGCTCTGCGGTAGGGCGGTCGAGCAATGGAAAGGGTCACACACATCGATCGCGCAACCTGCTACGGTCCGAACATGGGTGCACGCGGGAGCTTCCAGGGTCCTGTCCGCATATCCGGGCTCGTCGCCCGGACCACGCGGATGATGCAGGTGGCTCTCGACCGCCGCCTGGCACGCCACGGCATCTCCTTCTCACAGATGGCGGTGCTGATCCGTTTCTGGGAAGCGGCTCCCCGGCCCGTCTCCCAGGCCCAGCTCACCACCGACCTGGCCATGGAGCGCTCCTCGATGAGCACGCTGCTGGCCACGCTGGAGCGAGCGGGTCTGATCACCGGTCAGGAGGATCCCCTCGACCGCCGCCGCCGCGTGCTGACGCTGACTCCGCTGGGCCGGCGCCTGGAGCGTCCAGTCGCGGAGACGGTCGAAGCCTGGGAGGAGGAGTTCCTCGACGGCTTCTCGGCGACCGCGCGCAAGCAGCTGCGCGGCCACCTCGAGGAGCTGCTCGCCTCCGCCGCGCGCCTGCGCGACAACCGCCCCGTGGCGCGCGTGCCCGCGCCGCGCGCCGGAGGGCGCAGCGCGACGCTGCTGGGCACCACCGCGGCGCGGCGCCGGTAGTTTCCTCCCGCCCAGCGCCTCTAGGCGTTGACGGCCATGGCCGTGGCGTGGTGATGCTCGCGCAGGTGCTCACGCACCATGAGCAATGCGGTGATGCCCTCACCGACCGCGGCACCGAGCTGTTTGGTCGAACCCGCGCGCACGTCACCGGCGGCGAACACGCCGGGCAGCGAGGTGCGGAAGCGCGCGTCGGTGCTGACGAAGCCCCATCGGTCGAGCTCGACGCTGCCCTGCAGGAAGGCGGTGTTGGGGGTGAGGCCGATGAACACGAAGGCGGCGCGCGGCGTCCAGCGATGCTCCTCGCCGGTGGTGTTGTCGCGGGCGATCACGCTCTCCAGCCTGCGCTCGCCGGCCAGCTCGACGATGTCGGTGTTGAGATGCACGCTGAACTGCGGGTGGGAGAGCACCTTGTCCTGCAACAGCTTCGAGGCGGTCAGCTCGGGTGCCTTCTGCACCACGCGGATGTGCTGCGCGAACTGGGAGAGGAACAGGCCCTCCTCCAGCGCGGAGTTTCCGCCACCGACGACCATGAGCTCGTCGGCACCGCGGTAGAAGGGGCCGTCGCAGGTGGCGCAGAAGTGCACGCCGGAGCCGATCAGCGACTCCTCACCCGGCACGCCGAGGCGGCGGTACGTCGAGCCGGTGGCCACGATGGCGGCGTGCGCTGAGATCTCCTGGCCTGTGCTGAGTCGCAGCACCACGTCGTCTGCATCTGTCTGCACGGCGTCGACGCCGACGGCGGGCAGCAATTCCACGCCGTAGCGGCGCGCCTGGGCCACGAAGCGCTCCGCCAGGTCGGCGCCGCCGATGCCCTCGGGGAAGCCTGGGTAGTTGTCGATGCGCTCGGTGACGCCGGCCTGCCCGCCCAGCGCGCTGCGGTCGACCACGATCGCCTCCATGCCCTCGCGCGCGGCGTAGATGGAGGCGACCAGCCCGGCCGGGCCGCCGCCGACGATGGCCACGTCGTAGAAGCCGCGCTGCGCCTCCAGCCGCAGTCCCAGCTTGCGGGCCAGCTCCTCGTCGGAGGGTTCGAGCAGCATCGAGCCGTCGGCGAAGACGACGGTGGGGATGGTGCGGCCGCCGTTCTGCACCTGCTCGACGTAGCGCAGTGCCTCGGCGTTCTCGTCGATGTCGACCCACTCGTAGGCGACGCGATGCTCGGCGAGGAACTTCTTGGCGCGCTTGCAGTCGGGGCACCAGGGCGCCCCGTAGACGGTGATGTCTGCCATGGGCGGGATGCTAGAGCGCGCCGGGCGCTCGTGGCGCAGGCGAGCTCAGCCCGCGGGCTCGCCGTGGAAGAACCAGTGGACGCCGTAGCGGTCGGCCAGGTGTCCGTAGCTGCCGAAGGGCAGGTCGCGCAGGTCGTCGAGCAGGTCGGGGTCGGCGCCGGCGGCGAGCCTGTCGAAGATCGCGCGCAGCTCGGCGTAGCTGCCGCCGTCGAGGTACATGGCCACGGTGTTGCCCGGCCGCGGCGTGCGCGTGGGGTGCAGCCAGTCGGTGGCGGTGAACTCGATCCTGTCGCTGCGCAGGTGGGCGTTCACCAGCTTGTGGTGCTGCTCGACCGGCACGCCCTCGCGCATCGGCGTGTCGCCCAGCCTGATGGTGCGCAGCTCGCCGCCGAAGCAGGAGCGGTAGAACTCCATGGCCTCGGCGCAGTTGCCGTCGAAGAGGAGGAAGGGTGTGAGCTGCACGGCCTCAGGCGGCGTACTCGTGCTTGATCTCGGCGACCAGCTTCTGCAGCGAGTCGCGCGCGTCGCCGAAGAGCATCAGCGTGTTGGGCTCGTAGAAGAGCGGGTTGTCGATGCCGGCGAAGCCGGTGGCCATGGAGCGCTTCATCACCACCACGGTCTTGGCCTCGTCGACGTTGAGGATGGGCATGCCGTAGATGGGTGAGCCCGGCTGGTTCTTGGCGGCGGGATTGACCACGTCGTTGGCGCCGATGACCAGCACCACGTCGGTGCGGGGGAACTCGGGGTTGATGTCGTCCATCTCGCGCAGCGCCGGGTAGGGGACGTCGGCCTCGGCGAGCAGCACGTTCATGTGGCCGGGCATGCGTCCGGCCACGGGATGGATGGCGTACTTGACGGTGACGCCGCGCTTCTCGAGCTGGTCGGCCAGCTCCTTGACGTCGTGCTGCGCGCGCGCCACGGCCAGGCCGTAGCCCGGCGCGATGACCACCTGGTTGGCGAAGGCCAGCAGCGCGGCGACGTCCTCGACGCTCGTCGGCCGCACCGTCGCACCCTCGGGACCGGCGACGCCGGCACCCGCCTGCACCTGGCCGAAGCCGGCGAAGAGCACGTTGAACAGCGAGCGGTTCATCGCCTTCGACATGAGCTGGGTGAGGATGGCGCCGCTGGCGCCGACCAGCGCGCCGGCGACGATGAGCACGTTGTTGCCGAGCACGAAGCCGGTCATCGCCGCGGCGGTGCCGGTGAAGCTGTTGAGCAGCGAGATGATCACCGGCATGTCGGCGCCGCCGACGGGTAGGACGAAGAGCACACCGAGCGCCAGCGCCAGCACGATGAAGAAGGCCAGCAGCACGGCGCCGTGCCCCATGGCCACGATGGCGATGCCGAGGACCAGGATCACCGCCAGGACGGCGGCGTTGGCCTCCTTCTGCATCGGGTAGGTGATGGGACGGCCGGTCATCAGTTCCTGCAGCTTGGCGAAGGCCACCGCCGAGCCGGTGAAGCTCAGCGAGCCGATCAGGCAGGAGAGCAGGATGGTGATCGACTGCGTGGCAGCCAGGTCGCCGAATTGGGAGAGGTCGCGGAAGTCGCCGACGCCGACGAACATGGCCGCGCCCGCGCCCATGCCGTTGAACATGGCCACCATCTGCGGCATGGCGGTCATGCGCACCGCGCGCGAGGCGTAGGCGCCGACCACCGCGGCCACCAGCATGGTGGGGATGATGAAGGCGTAGTGGTTGGCGCCGAGCAGCAGCTCGGTGACGAACAGCGCCAGCAGCATGCCCGCCGCGGCGACGCGGTTGCCGTTGCGCGCGGTGGCGGGGGAGGAGAGCTGCCGGATGCCGAAGATGAAGGCCAGCGCGGCGATCAGGTAGCCGATGGTCGCCAGCGGGGTGACGTTCATGGGCGCGGCTTCTCCGCGCCCGCGCCGCCGTCCGAAGCCTTGGGCGGCGTCGGCTTCTTCTTGAACATCTCCAGCATGCGGTCGGTGACAACGAAGCCGCCGACCACGTTCATGGTGCCCAGGAACACCGCCACCACCGCGATGATGTCGCCGAAGGTGTCGTGCGCCCCCGCCGCGACGGCCAGCGCGCCGACCAGCACGATGCCGTGGATGGCGTTGGTGCCCGACATCAGCGGCGTGTGCAGCGTGGCCGGCACCTTGCTGATCAGCACGAAGCCGAGGAACGCCGCCAGGGCGAAGACGAACAGTCCCTCGGCGAGGGTTCCGTTGCTGACGCCGACCCCGGCCAGCATCACGAGGCCCCCCCGGAGGCGGCGCCGAGCAGCTCGCGCACCGTGGCGCTGCGGACCTCGCCGTCGTGGGTGACGCAGGTGTCGCGCACGATCTGGTCCTCGAAGTCGAGCCCGCCCTCCTTGAGCAGGGTGAGCGAGAAGCGCATCACGTTGTGGGAGTAGAGCTGCGAGGCGTGGGTGGGCATCAGGCCGGGCACGTTGAGCGGGCCGCAGACCAAGGCGCCGCCGATGGTGATCTCCTCGCCCGGCGCGGTGCCCTCGCAGTTTCCGCCGGCTTCGGCAGCAAGGTCGATGACCACGCTGCCCGGCTTCATGGAGAGCAGCATGTCGCGGCTGACCAGCTTGGGCGCGGGCTTGTTGGGGATGAGCGCCGTGGTGATGACCACGTCGGCATCCTTGACATGCTTGGCGATCACCTCGCGCTCGCGCTGCTCGTGCTCGGCGGAGAGCTGCTGCGCGTAGCCGCCCGCGGTCTCGGTCTCCGCCTCGCCCAGCTCCACCTCGACGAACGAGGCGCCCAGCGACTCGACCTGGTCGCGCACTGCGGGACGGATGTCGAAGGCCTCGACCACCGCACCGAGGCGCTTGGCCGTGGCGATGGCCTGCAGTCCGGCGACGCCGGCGCCGAGGATGAGCACGCGCGCGGGCGTGATGGTGCCCGCCGCGGTCATCAGCAGCGGGAAGAAGCGGGGCAGGCGCACCGCCGCCATCAGCGTGGCGTGGTAGCCGGCCACGGTGCTCATGGCGCTGAGCGCGTCCATGTCCTGCGCGCGCGTGATGCGCGGCATCAGCTCCATGGCGAAGCTGCTGACCCTGCGGTCGGCGAGGGCGCGGACGGTGTCCAGGCTGCGGGCGGGGTCGAGGAAGGCGACCAGGATGGCGCCGTTCTGGAGCAGCTCGACCTCGCTGCGGCCGGTGGTCGGGTCGGTGTCGGGGCGGCGCACCTTGAGCACCACCTCGGCACGCCCGTAGAGATCCTCGGCGGAGGGGACGATCGTGGCTCCGGCGGCGGTGTAGGCCTCGTCGGGGAAGGCGGCCTCGGCGCCGGCCGAAGCCTGCACCAGCACCTCGTGGCCCGCTCCGGTGAGCTGGCCCACCGACTTGGGGACGAGGGCGACACGCCGCTCGCCGGGCACGATCTCGCGGGGCACGGCGACGCGCATGGGGCCGAAGTGTACGGAAACGACCCGCTCAGACGAATTAGGCGGAGGACCCCTCCGGAGCCGGGACTGCGTCGGGATTGACGCGTTTTTATGGACCTGGCCGCGGCACCAGACCCGGGCGTTCGCTAGCTGTTCCCGGCAACACTTGTTGGCCTTGACGTCTTGCCCGAACATCGGTACGATCCGTCGGCTGTGCGGCAGGAACACACGACAAGACGAACCCGCAGGGGCTATTCCGCCAACTTTACGAAGCTTTGCCATGTCTACGCGCTGACCAAAGAGGGTGCGGTTCCGGCTGCGATCGACGCGATAACGGGTGCGGCCATCGGCGCAGCGGGGGACGTGCCTGCAACATCGGAAGCGGGTGCCAAGGCAGCCATTGAGACTTTTTTTGGACTCAGGTTGCCGAACTCAGAGATCCGGTCATCGCTGGACCGCCTAATGGCCGCCGGCATCGTAATCCGGCTCGAAGGCAATTACCAACTCGCCGCCGACCATCAGGCGGCGTGGCAGCGACGAACGGCAGAAGCCGCGAACCTTGAGCACGCCGTGAAATCAGAATGGTTTGCAGAGGCTATGCCGCACGCGCCGGCAGGGACCACTCAGGAAGCCTTATGGGCGTGCCTCTCCGCTTTCCTCTCCAGTGCTCTCGATCGCCACGGAGCACAAACGCTCCGTCTGCTGGCACCCGACGCGGTGACCGACGGGGCGGGTGACTCAGGCCTCACGGAACTGCTTGATCGGGCGATCATCAGCTGCGGCGCAAACTGTGATCGGCCGTTCGTTGCTGATGCTGTGCGTCGGTTCTTTTCCCAGGCAACCGTGG
>Ga0070713_100000353_pt1 | contig 29733 bp, 26 predicted proteins | sample LARL82metaG_FD_65465 | JGI IMG/M metagenome (GOLD analysis project Ga0070713, IMG submission 65465) | Corn, switchgrass and miscanthus rhizosphere microbial communities from Kellogg Biological Station, Michigan, USA - LAR L8-2 metaG | ecosystem: Host-associated > Plants > Roots > Rhizosphere ... | reverse complement strand
TTCGCTACGGCATTCGGGTCCAGTTCGTCGCGCATGATCGGCGGAACCTGGGAAGCAATTTCCCAACCCACTACGTAGCTGGCCTTGGCTTTGTCGACGGTACCGGCAGCGGCGCCGGCCGTCTGGGCGGACACGCCCGCCGTCATGCCCAGCGCAACGGCCATCGCGACCGCCGTCAGCGTGGGACGCAGAAAATGCTTCATTCGTAACTCCCTCAGGTTTGGATATGCCGGCATTGCCGACCGGAGCGCCCCCCCTATGGAGGCAGGCCTCGCATTGTGCGGTGCTTGTCCGGTCTTGGCAACGATTCAGGGTTCTGACCGTCATCCGGCAGAAAGGTTCACCTCCCGTCATCGCGGCCTGATCGGTCAACCGGTGCCGTGTCCGGGAGGCCCCGGCTTGTCTAGCGTTTCCTTCAACGCGGCCTGCAAACGCGCGTGCATCTTCACCAGGCTACGCCACAATATGACAGCCAGCACCACGCCGAGCACCACCAGTGACAACGCGATACCGCGCGGCGGCAGGATCGCCGAGCCCAGTGCGCTGACAAGCAACGCCAGTGCCAGCAAGGTGACCAGCGGGATGATACGGGCCAGCACGTTGCGGATGGCTTGGGTGTACGAACCGGCAAACCGTTCGCGTATGCCGATCTCGGCCAGCAGCATGCCCAGCGCTTCGGCCTTGCGATATATCGCGATCAGCATCGGCAGCGACAGGAACAGCGCACACGCCCAGATCAGCGTGTGGCGCAGATCACGATCAATGCCGAAAATCGAGAACCAGTTCCAGTTGTGTGCATTGACGTAGGCACCCATCGTGAACAACGTCACCACCAGCAGGATGTTGATCGCGATATGCCACAGCAGTCGCCGGAAAATGGCGGCGATCGCCGCGTTCTCGTTGACCGGTTTGAGATTTTCCAGCCAGCCGCTGTAGCTGCCCGCGAGCAACTTCACCGAACGCGGGGTCACCCGGCTCAGGCCATTCGCGAGTCCGCCGGCCGAGCGGGTCAGATACGGCGATGCCGCCATGCACAGCACCGACACCGCTACTGCAATCGGATAGATAAAAGGACTGATCACGTGGAGCGACAGCCCCAGCGTGGCGATCACGAACGAGAATTCACCGATCTGCGCCATGCCCAGACCCGAGCGCAACGCGGTGCGTGCGTCGTGACCGACCACGAAGATGCCCAGACTGCACACCAGCGTCTTGCCGACAATGACCACCGCCGCGATGAGCAACGCCGGCAGCGCGTATTGCAGCAGCATGGCAGGGTCGATCTTCAAGCCGATGGCCACGAAGAACAGCGCCGCGAACATGTCGCGCAATGGCTCGACCAGATGCAGCACGCGCCCCACGCTGCGCGATTCGGCCACTACCGCTCCCGCCAGAAAAGCGCCCAGTGCCACGCTGAAACCCATCCAGGCCGCCAGCAGGCTGGCGCCGAAACAGATGCCCAACACGCTGACCAGCAGTGTTTCGTCGCGATCGAAACCGGCCACGTAATCCACCAGCCGCGGCAGCAGCAGCAGGCCGAGAATCATCCCGACAACCACAAAAAGCCCCAGATGACCGATCAGCGTGAACGCCGCTTCCGCCTGCACCGAGCCGCCGATCGCCACCGCGGTAAGCAGCGTGAGCATGAGGATGGCCAGCACGTCCTCGGCGACCAGCAACCCCACCACCAGATGGGCAAACGGCTGCCGCCGCTGCCCTCCCTCGGTCAGCGTGCGCGTGGCCACCATGGTCGAGGACAGCGAGATGATCGCGCCCAGAAACAACGCGTCCATACCGGTCCAGCCAAACAGCCCACCGAGGCCATAGCCGATCCACAACATCAAACCGACCTCGCCCACCGCCACCACCAATACGCCGATGCCAACCTCACGCAACTTGCGTAGGCTGAACTCCAGGCCCAGCGTGAACATCAGCAGCACGACACCAAGATTGGAGATGTCGTCGATCGCACGCGGATCGTCCACCAGCATGCCCGGCGTATGCGGCCCGATCAGCACACCGGCGAGGATGTAACCCAGCAGTACCGGTTGGCGCAGGCGCTGGAACAGGATCGTGGTGGCGCCGGCCACGATCATCACCACCGCCAGATCGCGGATGAAACCGATTTCGTGCATGCACCGACTCTTCATCTACGCAAGTCACTGCAGCTTAAACGAACCACGGACAACTGCCGCCGGCCGATGACCTGGTGGCACGAACCGGGGCCGATTCCTTGCGTCATCCACCGTGAAAAAAAGCTTGACGGATATCGGGTCCGACCCTATTCTTCTCGGCTTCCAGCGGCGGGGCCATAGCTCAGCTGGGAGAGCGCCTGCATGGCATGCAGGAGGTCGGCGGTTCGATCCCGCCTGGCTCCACCAACTTGAATTGTCCCCATCGTCTAGAGGCCTAGGACATCACCCTTTCACGGTGGCGACCGGGGTTCGAATCCCCGTGGGGACGCCAAGTTGGCTCGCAAAGCTGGAAAAGAAATGTGGAGCGGTAGTTCAGTTGGTTAGAATGCTGGCCTGTCACGCCGGAGGTCGCGGGTTCGAGTCCCGTCCGCTCCGCCACTACGAAACGGAAAGCCCGCCTTGTGCGGGTTTTTTGTTGCCTGTCGTTTCGTCATCGCCCATGCGGTAAGCAGGTCAATCCTCGCGCTCCAGCGTACCGATGGAATGCCCCTGCTCGACCAGATACTCCAGCCAGCGCGACAGAAATCCGTTCATGCGCAGGCGATGCTGGAACACGGTATGGGCCGGCGGAAACGGCCCCAGCACCTGCCATAGGTGTCGTCCGGGATGACAATGCAGTGCTTCGGCCACATGCGCGTCGGTGTACATGCGCAACTGCGCCGACGGCGCGCGCTGACCCGTGTGCGCATCGACGAAGTCGTAGGTGAGTTCCAGCTCCAGCGTATACGGATGGCATTCCTGCACGTGCAGATGCACCGCCAGCCCATCATCGACATCCGAAACGTAGCGACCCGGAGCGAGCTGCTGTGGCGCGAACAGCCGAGTCAGCCGGTGATAGTTCTCCGCATACAGCCCCATCAGGAACTCGAAGCGTCCCGGCAGCAGGCTATTGCGATTGTCCAGTACGGCACTCATGAAAAGTGTGGCGACTCCAGTAGGTAATCAGAACATGGTCCGCTCGATGCCGAAGCGGTCGAAGATCTTGCTGGCGATCTCCTCGATCGACACATGCGTGGTGTTGAGGCTGGGAATACCGGCCTGGCGCATCAGCCGATCGGCCTGTTCCAGCTCCCAGCGGCATTGTTGCAAGGTCGCATAGCGGCTGCCGGCACGACGCTGTTCGCGAATCTGCGCCAGCCGCTGCGGATCGATGGTCAACCCGAACAGCCGATCCCGGTACGGGCGCAGACGTGCAGGCAGTTCGAGTTTCTCGAGGTCATCGTCGGTCAGCGGATAGTTGGCGGCACTGACGCCGTAATGCAAGGCCATGTAGAGGCAGGTGGGCGTCTTGCCCGAACGCGACACGCCGACCAGGATCAAGTCGGCATCAGCGTAATTCACGTCGATGCCATCGTCGTGCGATAGCGCGTAATTGGTCGCGTTGATGCGCGCCTCGTACTTGTCGAAGTCCACCATGCCATGCGAACGATTGACTGCCCCGGAACGCTTGGCGCCCAGTTCGTCTTCCAGCGGACCGATGAACGGTGCGAACACATCCAGCATCAACGCCCCGCTGCTGGCCACGATCTCGCACAGCGCACGCTCGGCCATGGTGTTGACAACGATGGGCCGCTGGGCGCTTTGCGCGTAGTGCGTCTTGATGCGCAACGCGGCCGCCTCTGCCTTCTGCGCGTTATCGGTGAACGGCAGCCGGTGCTTGTCGAACTGCACGCCCTCGAATTGCGCCAGGATGCTGTTGCCGATCGTCTCCGCGGTAATACCAGTGGAGTCTGAGATGAAGAAAACCGTGCGCTGCATACCGTATCCCGATCGCGTAGGTGCGTTTGTTCGCACCTTAACCCAAGCGGAAAACGCTGTCGCCGATTGACTGCCGGCTGACTGGTATGACGTTGGAATGTCATCCCGGGTCAATGGTCTTCTTGTGCTGCGCACCATCGGCAGCGGACAATACCAGTCCTTTGCAGCCCGCTTCCGGCCTGCCTGCCGCACCCATACCTTTATCCCACTGAATGCTCTTGAGGAGACACCCTTGAACGATCTGGTGCTTTGGCTCGACCAACTGCGCATGACTGACCTGGGCAAGGTTGGCGGCAAGAACGCCTCGCTCGGCGAAATGATCGGCAACCTCGCCAAGCTTGGTGTGTCCGTGCCGGGCGGCTTCGCCACCACCGCCGATGCATTCCAGCAATACCTGGAAAAGAGCGGCCTGGCCAAGCGCATCCAGGAACGCCTGGCTTCGCTCGACGTCGATGACGTCGATACGCTGGTGGCGGCAGGCAAGCAGATCCGTGGCTGGATCGTCGACACCGCCCTGCCCGACGAACTCGAGCAGGCGATCCGCGAGGCCTATATCAAGCTGTGCAAGGACGCCGGTGCCGACGACATCGCCGTCGCCGTGCGCTCGTCGGCCACCGCCGAGGATCTTCCGGACGCCTCGTTCGCCGGCCAGCAGGAAACCTTCCTCAACGTGGTCGGCATCGACGACGTGCTGCACAAGGTGAAGGAAGTCTTCGCCTCGCTGTACAACGATCGCGCGATCGCCTATCGCGTGCACCAGGGCTTCAAGCACGAAGACGTATTCCTCTCCGCCGGCGTGCAGCTGATGGTGCGCTCGGACGTGGGTGCGTCGGGCGTGCTGTTCACGCTGGACACCGAGTCCGGCTTCCGCGACGTGGTCTTCGTGACCGGCAGTTACGGCCTGGGCGAAATGGTCGTGCAAGGTGCGGTGAATCCCGACGAGTTCTACGTATTCAAGCCCACCTTGAACGCCGGCAAGCCCGCCGTACTGCGCCGCAACCTCGGTGCCAAGCAACTGCGCATGGTCTATTCCAGCGCTCCCGGCGAACGCGTCAAGACCGAGGACACTCCGGCCGCATTGCGCAACCGGTTCTGCATCAACGACGAGGACGTGCAAGAGCTGGCGCGCCAGTCGCTGATCATCGAAAAGCATTACGACCGCCCGATGGATATCGAGTGGGCGAAAGATGGCCATACCGGCAAGATCTACATCGTGCAGGCGCGCCCGGAGACGGTGAAATCGCGCTCGCATACCACCCAGCTCGAACGCTTCCACCTCAGCGAGAAAGGCAAGGTGCTGGCTGAAGGCCGTTCGATCGGCCAGAAGATCGGCGCTGGCAAGGCCCGCGTGATCCGCTCGCTGAGCGACATGAACAAGGTGCAGCCGGGCGACGTGCTGATCGCCGACATGACCGACCCCGACTGGGAGCCCGTGATGAAGCGCGCTTCGGCGATTGTCACCAACCGCGGCGGCCGCACCTGCCATGCGGCGATCATCGCGCGCGAGCTGGGTGTACCCGCCGTGGTCGGCACCGGCAATGCGCTGGAGCTGATCCCCGATGGCGCCGAGGTCACCGTTTCCTGCGCCGAAGGCGACACCGGCACGATCTACGAAGGCATTCTGAAGTTCGAACGCGTCACCGCCGATCTGGGCGATATGCCCGAGGCGCCGCTGAAAATCATGATGAATGTGGCGAACCCGGAGCGCGCGTTCGACTTCGGCATGTTGCCCAACGCCGGCATCGGCCTGGCCCGCCTGGAGATGATCATCGCCAGCCACATCGGTGTGCATCCGAAGGCATTGCTCGAGTACGCCAAGCAGGACGCCGAGACCAAGGCGAAGATCGACGAGCGCATCGCCGGCTATGCCGATCCGGTGAGCTTCTATGTGGATCGCCTCGCCGAAGGCATCGCCACCATCGCCGCCTCGGTCTACCCGAAGCCGGTGATCGTGCGCTTGTCGGATTTCAAGTCGAACGAATACGCCGGCCTGCTGGGCGGCTCGCGCTACGAACCGCACGAAGAAAACCCGATGATCGGCTTCCGTGGCGCCAGCCGCTACGTCGACCCGAGCTTCGCCGAGGCGTTCGGACTGGAGTGCAAGGCGGTCAAGCACGTACGCGAAGTGATGGGCCTGGACAATGTCTGGGTGATGATCCCGTTCGTGCGCACCCTGGGTGAAGGCCGCAAAGTGATCGAGGTGCTGGCGAAGAACGGACTCAAACAGGGCGAACACGACCTGAAAGTCATCATGATGTGCGAGGTGCCCTCGAACGCCTTGCTCGCCGATGAGTTCCTCGACATCTTCGACGGCTTCTCGATCGGCTCCAACGACTTGACCCAGCTCACTCTCGGTCTCGATCGCGACTCCAGCATCGTCGCTGGCCTGTTCGATGAACGCGATCCGGCGGTGAAGAAGCTGCTGTCGATGGCGATCAAGACGGCTCGCGCCAAGGGCAAGTACATCGGCATTTGCGGCCAGGGTCCGTCCGATCACCCCGATCTGGCCGAATGGTTGATGGACCAGGGCATCGAGTCGGTGTCGCTGAACCCGGATACCGTCGTCGACACCTGGCTGCGGCTGGCGAAGAAAAAGGCTGGATGAGCCGCCCATCCGGTCGAAGCTGGCGTATGTCCTGCATGCTTGTCACGACCGGAAGCACCGCGTAAACTTGCCGGCTCGCGTTGACCATGCGAACCCCTTCGGAGAGGTGGCAGAGTGGTCGAATGTACCTGACTCGAAATCAGGCGTACGTGTAAGCGTACCGTGGGTTCGAATCCCACCCTCTCCGCCAGAAAAGCAAAACGCCCCCTCGCGGGGCGTTTTGCTTTTCTGGCGGAGAGGGTGGCGTGGACGAACCCTCCCGGGTTCGACAAATTCGTCCGGAACGAATTTGGACAGCCGCAGGCTGGCCCCGCAGCGCAGCGGAGGGGTTCGGCCCAAGGATGGGCCGAACAATCCATTGAAACGTCCAAACACCTCGAGGTCCCACTGAGAACCTCTTTTTGCATTAGCAACTTTCCCCCACGATTCTTTTGCGCCCATCCCCCACATCCGGCATGCTGCACCCATTCGCCTCACCAGACCCGCCATGATCGAATTCGGACACGGAACCCATGTCGGCCTGCGCCGCACGCGCAATGAAGACACCTATTACGCCGATGCGTCACTCGGCCTGTTTCTGGTGGCCGACGGCATGGGCGGTCATCAGCACGGCGAAGTGGCGTCGGCGCTGGTGCGTGACGCGGTGGTCGATCTGGTCACCCGCGGGCGCAGCCTGATCGAGGCGGTGCACGGCGCAGCCGAGCAACTGCTTGCGCATGCCCGGCACACCGCCGACGACCTGCCGATGGGTACCACCATCGCCGTACTGCGGACGACCAGCGACAGCTACGAGGTCGCCTGGGTGGGTGACAGCCGTATCTACATGTGGAAGCAGGAATTACGGCAGATCAGCCACGACCATTCGCTGGTCCAGGCGCTGGTCGAGGCCGGCCAATTGGATCCGGCGCAGGCCTCGAAGCATCCGCAACGCAACGTGCTGACGCAGGCACTGGGCGTGACGGCTCCCGAACAACTGCATATCGGCATGGCGCGCGGCTCGCTGGAGCCCGACATGGGCTTTCTGTTGTGCAGCGACGGATTGACCGAAGACGTCAACGACACGGTGATCGCAGGCACAGTGGCGCGTACCGACCTGGCTGCACAGGAATGTGTCGATCAACTGCTGCTGAGTGCGCTCGACGGCGGTGGCGACGACAACATCAGCGTGATCATCGTACGCTCCTGCTGAGTCTTGCCCGCGGCGGCATGGCTCCTCAGCCCGGTCGACGCCACACACTCCGGCCATCCGCGTTCTTGTCCAGCGCATCCAGGCAGCGTTCGTGCTGCAACAGCTCCTCTGGCGATGCACGCAGCACGAATGGACGCGTGTGCATGACCACCGGCGCAATCACTGCCACCGCATTGACTTGCCCGGCGGCGCCTTCAAAGCCCAAGTCGAACGCCACTTGCCCCGAGGTCATCGCCAGATAGACGTCGGCCAGCAACTGGGCGTCGATCAGACCGCCATGCAGATCACGCCGTGAGTTGTCCACGCCGAGCCGTTTGCACAGCGCGTCCAGGCTGTTACGTTGGCCAGGATAGCGTTCGCGCGCCATCGCCAGGGTATCCAGCACACTGCAACGGTCGCCGATGCGACCAGCGCCGTTATCCAGTCGCGCCAGTTCGGCATCCAGGAATCCGATGTCGAAACTGGCGTTGTGGATGATCAGTTCCGCACCGTCGATGAAGGCGAGGAACTCCTCTACCACCTCGGCGAAACGCGGCTTGTCGAGCAGGAATTCGTCCTCGATACCGGTCACCAGCCGGGCACCTTCGTCGATCGCCCGGTCCGGGTTGAGATAAGTCTGATAATGCCGGCCGGTGAGCCTGCGCTCGACCATCTCGACGCAGGCGATTTCCACCAGCCGATGGCCCTGGCGGACTTCCAGACCGGTGGTTTCGGTATCGAGAACGATCTGCCTCATATCCCGGCCTTCATCAGCTCGGCCTGTTCGCGCGCAGCCACATCGACCCGTTCGTTCTCGATGTGGCCGTTGTGGCCCTTCACCCATTTCCAGCGCACCTGGTGGGTGCTGACCGCCTCGGACAGACGTTGCCACAGGTCTTGATTCTTGACCGGCTTCTTGTCTGCAGTACGCCAGCCATTGGCGCGCCACTTCGGCACCCACTGCTCGATGCCCTGCATCACATAGCGCGAGTCGGTGATGAGCATCACTTGGCAGGGCCGTTTCAATGCCTCGAGCGCGCCGATCGCCGCCATCAATTCCATCCGATTGTTGGTGGTGGCGGGATCGCCGCCCACAACCATGCGTTCACTGCCCTTGGCACGCAACAGCGCGGCCCAACCGCCCGGGCCCGGATTGCCCAGACAGGCACCGTCGGTAAATGCTTCCACTTCGCTCATCGTTGCTCACGTATTCCATTGAAAGTCACAGTGCCGAACTGCGCCGCGCACCCGGCGATAGTTGACTGTTGGGCGGCACGCGTACCGGCACCGGCTTCAGTCGCAGCGGCGTGGCCATGCGTCGGCGCTTGCGCGCGATCAGCACATAGCCGCCCCCAAGCGGGTTGGCCGCCGTCACATGCGGCTGCGTCAGGCCGGGCCACAGGCGGCCGACCCGCTGCACCCGCTCGACCTCCATCCCGTCCTGCTGCAGGAGGTGTCCCAGCCGCAGCGGCGTCTGCAATGCCCGCAACTTGCTGCGGGCGCGCCAGCAGAACCACGGTGCCCATCCACTGATCGGATGCACCCCGGTCAGCGCAAGTACGCCGCCCGGCGCCAGAATGCGAACGGCTTCTGCAAGCAGGGCAGATGCGCTCGGCGCCACTTCCAGCACGTGCCGCAGCAGCACCAGCTCGAACGCGTCATCGAGGAACGGCAGCGGCTCATCCGCCGCCGCCCGCAGATCACCCCGATAGCTGCCGTCCTTCAGGTGCAATGTGGTCCAGGAACCGAGCATCGGCAACGCTGGCGGCGCATCGTCGCCGGAAGCAGCCAGCAACAACGCATGCGTACCGAAGCAGCGCTGCAGCTCGGGCGTCAACACGCGCGTCTGCTCATCCAGCAATCGGCGCAACGGCGCACTGGCATAGATGTCGTTATCGCGTTGATGCATGCCCTACCCGCTCTTTATCTATGCTCAGAGTGTAATGGCTGCGAGCCATCGGCAGCAGATCACAGGCCAGACGGAACTGTCGCACGCGGCTGAACAGTCCGTTGCCGGGTTAACGCTCTTCTAACGAGCGGCCGGCGAAGCCACCTTATAGTCCATCGCTTCACGCGCGCCCCGGATGGCAGCGTCCGTCGTTGAGCCGGGAAATAGTGCCCGACCTGTCGGCTGTTCCTCGAACGCAGCGGAGCTCGTCTTGCATCTCATACCGTTACCGGCGCTGGCCGACAACTACATCTGGCTGCTGCACGACGACGATGGCAACGCCATCGTGGTCGATCCGGGCGATGCCGCCGTCGTCGAGCACGCGCTGACTGCGCGGCGATTGGCATTGCGGGCGATCCTGCTGACCCACCATCACCCCGATCACATCGGTGGCGCTGCGGCGCTGCGTGCGCAGCATGGTGTCCCGGTATATGCGCCCGTGGATGAACGCATCGCCGAGGCGACCGAACAGGTGCGCGATGGCGACTGGATCGAACTAGCGTTGCCGCATGTCCGCTTCCAAGTGCTCGCGATTCCCGGCCACACCCTCAGCCACATTGCCTACGTCGGGGCTGGCCTGCTGCTGTGTGGCGACACCTTGTTCAGTCTAGGCTGTGGTCGGCTGTTCGAAGGCACGCCAGCCCAGATGCTTGCCTCGCTGGACCGATTGTCGATGCTGCCGGGGGAAACATGGGTGTGCGGCGGCCACGAATACACCGAGGCCAACGGACGTTTCGCGCGCACCATCGAACCGGCCAATCCCGAGCTGCAGCAGCGGCTACAGGATGTTGCCGAATTGCGCGCCCGGCACCGACCCACCTTGCCGGTGGCGCTCGCCGGTGAACTGGCGACCAACCCCTTCCTGCGTGTCGACACCGATGCGGTTGCCGAGTGGTGCCGGCGGCAAGGCGTTGGCACCGACCGCGTTGCGCGCTTTGCAGCGGTGCGCGCAGCCAAGGATGGATTCCACGGATGAGAAAACATTTCCGACCCTTACCGCTGCTGCTGCCGCTCCTGTTGGCCGCGTGCGTGGGCGCGCCGACACGCTCACCACACCAGCCGGCCATCAAGCCACCGACGACCGTGCTCACCACTCCCGGGATACAGGTCGCGCCTCCCATCGATAAGCCATCGGTGCCGCCGTCGGCCGATGTGTGGGATCAGTTGCGTAGCAGTTTTGCCATGGCCGACTGCGATGCCGATCCATCGGTGCAAGCCTGGGCCAAGCGTTACACGCAGAATCCGAAACAGTTCGAAGAGCAACTGCAGGAAGCGCTGCCAAGACTGATCTACGTGCAGCAGGTCGCGGCGCAATACGACGTCCCCGGTGAATTCGTGTTGCTGCCATGGGTGGAAAGTCATTTCCAGTCGCTTCCCATCCGCCGGCGTCAACCAGCCGGCATGTGGCAGATCATGCCGGTCACCGCGGGAGCGATGGGGCTGCGCGTCGATGGCCACTACGACGGTCGTCTCGATGTTCCTGCCGCCGCCCACGCCGTGATGAAACTGCTCAAGCAGTATCACGATCAATTTCATGACTGGCGAGTGGCTGACTATGCCTACAACGCCGGCGAATTCTCGGTGCGGAAAATCATCCAGAAGCACGGCATGCCGCCGGATGAACCAGTGATTCCGAAGTGGCCGGTTCGAAACGTGACCCGCGAGCATCTCACCAAATTGCTGGCCATGGCCTGTGTGGTGCGTGAGCCGGCTCGCTTCAACGTCAGCCTGCCCACGCTGGCGGACGAAGAGCACCTGGTGCAGGTGAAAATTACCCAGTCGATGCCGATCGCGCGAGCCGCCGATCATGCCGGTATGTCAGTGGGTACGCTGAAGAATCTCAATGCAGCGTTCCGCAATGACATGATCGATGCCGACGCCGCTTCGTATCTGATGTTGCCGGTCAGTCACGCCCAGCAATTCCGCAACGCCTTGCTGGAGCAGCCACAGACAACCGCCAACGACGATCGTCGCAACAGCGGTACCAGCAAAATGACTGTCACCTCTGTGCCGGTCGCAAAAGTGCAGCAGAAGACCCATACCGTCCGGCGAGGCGACAGCCTGTGGCAGATCGCCCGCGATTACTCGGTGGATGTCACCCAGTTGCAGCGCTGGAACCATCTGAACGGGAACACGCTCAAGCTAGGCCAGACGCTGCAGGTGGGTGGCGCCGCGGACTGACCGATATTTGAACCGACTCACCCACTCAAAAAACGAAGAGGGCGGCCATGGGCCGCCCTCTTCGTTTTGAATCGAGGCCCTTACAAGCGACCGGTGTTGATCTTGATTTTGACCTTTGCCTTGAGCAGACCAATCAGTTCGCGCGTCGTTTCCGAGCCATATGCCTGAGCCATCTGCTGACGCAGCGACTCGCGCTGTTCCGCAGGCACCTTCGACAGATCGCCCCCTTGCACCTTGTCCACGGCGAGCAGTGCATAGCCGCCATCCTGCATGTCCACCGCGGCAAACTCCGCTTTACCCGTCGCCGGATGCGGCAGCAGGAATGCCTGTGCCAACAACGGCGCCGGCACCTGGGACTGCCGCGTAGCCTCGCTCAGACTGGTCACCGTGGCACCGAGCGATGTCGCCACCGCCGGCATCGGCTCGCCCTTGCGCAGGCGCCCCAGTGCTTCATCGGCCTGCTTCTTCTCGGTCGCGGCAACGCGCTCGTCGAGAATCTTCTTCTGCACATCGGCATGCACTTCCGTCAATGGACGGGCCGCCGCCGGCACATGCTTGTCGACATGAATCACCAGCGAGTGGTTGTTGCCCAGGTCGATCAGGCTGGAATTGTTGCCTTGTACCAGGACATCATCGCCAAACGCCGCAGCGACCACCTTGGGGTTCGCGGCGAGACCGTCGCCACCTTTGCGCGAGAACAGCGCGGTGCTCTTGATCGGCAGATTCAATGCTACCGAAGCCGGCTCCAGCGATGACGGATTCTGGTAGGTGTTGTCGGACATCTTGCCGGCGACTTCGTTGTACTTGCGATCGCGCTCGGCAGCCGATGCTTCCTTGGCGAGCTGGTCACGCACTTCCTCAAACGGCTTGGACTGGCCGCTGCGCAAATCACGCAACCAGATGACGTGATAACCGTCGGATGACAATACCGGCTTGGAGATCTGGTTCTTCTGCAAAGCGAACAGCGCCGCATCAAAAGCCGGGTCGGTCACGCCCTTTTCCAGCCAGCCCAGATCGCCGCCTTGGCGCTTGGAACCCAGATCCTGCGAATTCTGTTCGGCCAGCTTGGCGAAATCGCCGGGATTGGCGTCGGCGGCAATCTTTTCGGCTTTGGCCAGTGCCGCCTTCTGCTGCTCCGGCGTGGCATTGGCCGGCACGTTGATCAGGATGTGCGACGCGAGCCGCTGTTCCGGCTGCACAAAACGCTGCTTTTCGTCCGCGTAGCGCTTCTTCAGGTCCTCATCGCTGGGCGCGACATCCAGCGGGAGATCGGCGCCGTTGACCTCGATGTACTTCACCGAGACCTGCTCGGGATTCATGTATTCGGCCAGATGCGCCTTGTAATACGTCTCGATCTGGGCATCGCTGACCTGATTGTCAGCCAGCGTGGGCCGCGGCAACAGGAAATAGCGCAAGTCGCGGCGCTGGGTAAGCAGGCTCAGGAATTGATCGACCTGTGCATCGCTGATGATGGTGCTGTCGTTGATCGCATCCGGCAGCAGCTGCGTCGCCAGCGAAGAGCGCACCTCGTCCTCGAACATGCCTGGCGTCTTGCGTTGACTGGTGAGCCAGGCGCTATAGCTGGTCGGATCAAACTGGTTGTTGACCTGGAACGCCGGGATCGCTGCAATGTAGTCGCGTACGGCCTGATCGGATACACGCATGCCCCAGTCCGTATTGGCCGCAAGCAGCAGCTGCTGGTCGACCATGCCGTCAAGTATGCGCTGCTTGGTCTCGGGTTTCTCGAAAATGCTGGCATCGAAATGCTCGCCCTGTTCGGCGCTTGCCTGCTGCCGCAACTGGTTCATCCGATCCTGATAGGCGTTCTGGCTGATTTCATGCTTGCCGACTTTCGCCACGAACGACTCGTCGCGCGACGTGAAGTAGCTCTCCATGCCGAACAGCGACATCGCGAAAACGCAAACACCAAGAAGGATGATGGATGGCCATCCGTGCATCTTGTTACGCATTGCCTGCAGCATTGAAATCTTCCCGCAACGTGGTTGAAAGCGCGTGGTGCGTGGGTGGTGCAAGCCGCGTGTCCGATCGCTCAGGAAGCTACACGAACACGCAACGCTCAAATGACAAGGGCGCCACTCGGGCGCCCTTGCGAACTGTGGCGGAGTGGACGGGACTCGAACCCGCGACCTCCGGCGTGACAGGCCAGCATTCTAACCAACTGAACTACCACTCCGCATTTTTTCTGGTGGGTGCTGTAGGGATCGAACCTACGACCACCGCCTTGTAAGGGCGACGCTCTACCGCTGAGCTAAGCACCCAAAACCAAGCGTCAGCCGCTTAGTTTAAGGCATCCTTCAGGGTCTTGCCAGCTTTGAACGCGGGCACTTTCGAGGCCTTGATCTTGATCGCTTCGTTCGTGCGCGGATTGCGTCCGGTACGAGCCGCGCGCTTGCGCACAGTGAACGTGCCGAAACCCACCACCGAGACGTCCTCGCCCTTCTTCAACGACTTCTGCACAGCCTCCAGATAAGCTTCGAGGGCACGGCCCGCGTCGGCCTTGGTCAGCTCGGCCTTTTCGGCGATGGCATTGATCAGATCGGTTTTATTCATTGAGAAAACTCCCTTGTTCGGATTTCGCCAGCATGGTCCGTCCGGAGACGGGACAACACCGGCATGGATGGTTGGCTCTTGCTAGGCGCCGTAACGCAACCCCGCATCGCTGCGCTGACAAACAAACGCCGGGACTGCGGTAGCGCCTTTATACCAGTGCCTTGCCGGAGTCCGCAACACAAGCCACAGCAACGTTTTCGCAAGATCTGCCATCCATGAGACCGCTTGCAAAAAGGACGCCGAAGGACTACAGCAAAACTTCGCCGACTGACGGCGAAAAATACAAAAAGAACGCCCTGACGAGTCAGGGCGTTTTCGAAAATATATCGGGTGCCGAGCGGATCAATGGGTGAGCGAGTGCGACTCCGTTGACTCGCCGCTTGCCACTGCAGCAGGTGTCTCGCCCTTGACCGGATTGGGCCGTAGCGGGCGTTCCAGAGCAATATCCAGCACCTCGTCAATCCAGCGCACCGGATGAATCTCCAGCGAAGAGGTGATGTTGGCCGGCATGTCGGCCAGATCCTTCTTGTTGTCCTCCGGGATGATCACCGTGGTAATCCCGCCTCGATGTGCCGCCAGCAGTTTCTCCTTGAGTCCACCAATCGGCAACACGCGACCGCGCAAGGTGATCTCACCGGTCATCGCCACTTCGGAGCGCACCGGCACCTTGGTCAGCACCGATACCAGCGCCGTGCACATCGCAACGCCTGCACTGGGTCCATCCTTCGGCGTGGCTCCTTCGGGCACGTGGATGTGCACGTCCAATTTCTGATGAAACTCGGGATCGATGCCGAGTTGATCGACGCGTGCGCGCACCACGGACAACGCGGCCTGGATCGATTCCTTCATCACATCGCCGAGCTGACCGGTATTCACCAATCGACCCTTGCCCGGTACGACCGAGGCTTCGATGCTGAGCAGTTCGCCACCGACCTGGGTCCAGGCCAGCCCGGTCACCAGACCCACTTCGTTCTGCAGTTCCTTGCGGCCGAAATCGAAGCGGCGCACACCCAGATAGTGTTCCAGGTTGGCCGAATCCACCTTGATCCGACCGGCATCCGCCTTCGTCTTGGCCTTGCCGGTCTTGGCGGGTGACGCTTTCGCCTTGGCCTTTTTCACTTGCGACAAGGTCAGCTCCTTGACCACCTTGCGGCAGATCTTGGAAATTTCGCGCTCAAGGCTGCGTACGCCCGACTCGCGCGTGTAGTAACGCACGATGTCGCGCAGTGCCTCTTCGCCCACACTGAGCTCCTCAGGCTTCAAACCGTTCGCCTTGAGTTGCTTCGACAGCAGGTATTTCTGCGCAATGCCGAGCTTCTCGTCCTCGGTATAGCCGGGAATGCGGATGACCTCCATGCGGTCAAGCAGCGGGCCCGGGATGTTCAGCGAGTTCGCGGTGGCGATCCACATCACCTCGGACAGGTCCAGATCGACCTCGAGGTAGTGATCGTTGAACGCGTGGTTCTGCTCCGGATCAAGCACTTCCAGCAGCGCCGACGACGGGTCACCACGAAAATCCATCGACATCTTGTCGATCTCGTCCAGCACAAACAGCGGATTCTTGGTGCCCACCTTGTTGATGTTCTGCACGATTCGGCCAGGCATCGAACCTATGTAGGTGCGCCGATGACCACGGATCTCGGCCTCGTCGCGCACGCCACCCAGGCTCATGCGCACGAATTTCCGGTTGGTCGCCTTGGCAATCGACTGTCCCAGCGACGTCTTGCCCACGCCGGGCGGACCGACCAGGCACAGGATCGGCCCCTTCATCACCGACACGCGCTGTTGCACCGCGAGATATTCAAGGATGCGGTCCTTGACCTTCTCCAGCCCGAAGTGATCGGCATCGAGTACTTCCTGCGCCACCTGCAGATCCTTGCGCACCTTGCTGCGCTTCTTCCACGGCACACCGACCAGCCAGTCGAGGTAGTTGCGCACCACGGTCGCCTCGGCGGACATCGGCGACATCTGCTTGAGCTTGCCGAACTCCTGCCGCGCCTTGGTCAGCACGGCCTTCGGCATACCGGAGGTCTCGATCTTCTTCTGCAGCTCCTCGGTCTCGTTCGGGCCCTCCTCGTTGTCGCCGAGCTCCTTCTGGATCGCCTTCATCTGCTCGTTGAGGTAGTACTCGCGCTGGCTCTTCTCCATCTGCGACTTGACCCGGCCGCGAATACGCTTCTCGACCTGCTGCAGGTCCATCTCGCCATCGACCAGCCCGATCAGCAGCTCCAGGCGCTGACCCACATCGGCGGTTTCCAGCACCTTCTGTTTGTCAGCCATACGCACGGAAAGATGCGCGGCGATGGAGTCGGCGACGCGCGACGGGTCGTCGATCCCCGACAAGCTGGCCAGCACTTCCGGCGGCAGCTTGCGGCTCTGCTTGACCAGTTGCTCGAACAACGAGATCAGCGTGCGCGAAACGACGTCGAGCTCGCGCTCTTTCGCGTTGTAGACCGGCTCGATCAGACGTGAGCGAGCCATCAGCATGCCATTTTCGTCGTGGAAATCCTCAACGGCCACGCGCGACTGCCCCTCGACCAGCACTTTGACCGTGCCATCGGGCAGCTTCAGCAGTTGCAGCACACCGGCCAGCGTGCCGACCTGGTGCAGATCGGCGATACCCGGATCATCGACATCCGGACTTTTCTGCGCTACCAGCAGGATCTGCCGTTCGCCTTCCATGGCGCGTTCGAGCGCACGCATGGATTTGTCGCGTCCGACAAACAACGGGATGACCATATGCGGATAAACCACCACGTCGCGCAGCGGCAATACCGGAAGAGCGTCCAGCGCAGGGGGTAAGGGGGCATTCTTGGCCATGGAAGACGGGTTCCTCGGAATTCAGGATCAGGTTTCGTCCCGACACTGCGCCGGGTACATCATCAGGTCAAGTGGTGACGGATGGACGTTCACTCAAGGTTTGCGGGTGCCGAAAACAGAACGGCCCCGGCAAAATCACCGGAGCCGCTGTCATGACAGGCCTGCGAGTGGATCAGGCGGCGGCGTCGCCGCCCTCGCCCGCCACGCGTTGCTGCAGGTTGCCGCGATAGATCAGGTAGGGCTCGGCCTGGCCGTCGATCACGGCATCGTCCACCACCACCTTGCTGACGTGCTCCAGCGAGGGCAGCTCGTACATCGTATCGAGCAGCACTTGTTCCAGGATGGTGCGCAGACCACGTGCGCCAGTTTTCCGCTTGAGCGCCTTCTTGGCGATCGCCTGCAGCGCCTCGGGACGGAACTCCAGTTCCACCTCCTCCATCTCGAACAGCTTCTTGAATTGCTTGGTGACGGCATTCTTCGGCTCGGTGAGAATCTTCACCAGCGCTGCTTCGTCAAGCTCGTCCAGCGTGGCCACTACCGGCAGACGCCCCACAAATTCGGGAATCAGACCGAAGCGCACCAGATCGGACGGTTCCACATCGGCCAGTACCTTGCCCAGGTTCTCGGTGCGCTCCTTGCTGCGCACCTCGGCCGAAAAACCGATGCTGGTGTTCTCGGAGCGCTGCTGGATGACTTTTTCCAGGCCGGCAAATGCGCCACCGCAGATAAACAGGATGTTCTTGGTGTCGACCTGCAGGAATTCCTGCTGCGGATGCTTGCGGCCGCCCTGCGGCGGCACCGAGGCCAAGGTGCCTTCGATCAGCTTCAGCAGCGCTTGCTGCACGCCCTCACCCGACACATCGCGGGTGATCGACGGGTTCTCGCTCTTACGCGATATCTTGTCGATCTCGTCGATGTAGACGATGCCCGACTGCGCCTTTTCGACGTCGTAGTCGCACTTTTGCAACAACTTCTGAATAATGTTCTCGACATCCTCGCCGACGTAGCCAGCCTCGGTCAGCGTGGTGGCGTCGGCGATCGTGAACGGCACATTAAGCAGGCGCGCCAGCGTTTCGGCCAGCAGCGTCTTGCCCGAACCGGTCGGACCGATCAGCAGGATGTTGGACTTGCCCAGCTCGATGTCATCGCTCTTCTGACGCGACTCGATCCGCTTGTAATGGTTGTATACCGCCACCGCCAGCGCTTTCTTGGCACGGGTCTGACCGACCACGTACTGGTCCAGCGACTCGCGGATCTCGCGTGGCTTGGGCAGATGCGTGCGCCCGGAGGCGGCTTTTTCCTCCAGTTCCTCGCGGATGATGTCGTTGCAAAGCTCCACGCACTCGTCGCAGATGAACACGGACGGACCCGCGATCAGCTTGCGCACCTCATGCTGGCTCTTGCCACAGAAGGAGCAATAGAGAATCTTGCCGCTATCGCTGGAACGCCCCTGCCGGTCGTCGCTCATACTTTCGGTCCCACTGACAAATCTGAATGCGTCGCGAGAATAACACAGGGCTCCGCGTCTGCCTGCAGACGCGGAGCCCGTCTCGTGACTCGGGGGTTACGACCCGGGAATCAGGCCGATTTCACTGTTTCGCCGGCGCGCTTGTCGAGCACCTCGTCGATCAGACCATACGTTTTCGCATCGACAGCGTTCATGAAGCGGTCGCGCTCCATGTCCAGCTCGATCTTCTCGATCGCCTGGCCGGTATGCGCAACGTAGATCTGGTTCAGGCGCTGGCGCATGTACAGGATCTCGCGCGCCTGGATCTCGATGTCGGTTGCCTGCCCCTGCGCGCCACCGGAGGGCTGGTGGATCATCACACGGGAGTTAGGCAACGAGAAACGCTTGCCCTTGGCGCCCGCGGTCAGCAGCAGCGAACCCATGCTGCACGCCTGGCCGATGCACATCGTGCTGACATCCGGCTTGATGAACTGCATGGTGTCGTAGATCGCCAGACCTGCGGTCACGGCGCCACCCGGGCTGTTGATGTAGAAGTGAATGTCCTTGTCCGGATTCTCCGACTCCAGAAACAGCATCTGCGCAACGATCACGTTGGCGACCTGATCGTTGACCTCGCCGACCAGGAAGATCACCCGCTCTTTCAGCAGACGCGAGTAGATGTCATAGGAGCGCTCGCCACGAGCCGTCTGCTCGACGACCATCGGTATCAAATTGAGGTTCTGGATGGGATCCATGGCCATTGCAGCTCTCCGGTTGATGTGCCTGACAGTATGTATGGCGCCGGGCCTGTATCGGATCAGGTCCGGCTGAGCCGGGGCCTGATTCGATCAAACACCGGCCGGGCGCATCACATCGTCGAAGCTCAGGTCCTGCTGGGTGGTGTTGGCATGCTCCGCCACCCATTCGGCCACCTGATCTTCCATCACGCGATTCTGCAGCCCTGACATCAACTGGGGGTCGCCGTTGTAGAGTTCAATGACCTTCTCGGGCTCTTCATAAGTCGAAGCGATGGCGGCAAGCTGCTCGGCGACACGCTTGCGATCGATCTTGATCTCCTGCTTGCGAGCGATCTCGCCCATCAGCAGGCCGGCAATCACTCGCTTGCGCGCCATCGGCATGGCGGCATCGATCAACTGCGGCGGCGGCTGCTGACCCTGCGGCACGCTGCCGGCGGCCATGTTGCGCGCCTCTGACTGCACCAGCAGCTTCGGCACATCCAGCTCAGCGTGGACATCTGCCAGTTTTTCAGCGACTTCGGACTTCAGGCGCGCCATCAGCGCCGCCTTCAATTCGCGCTCGAGGTTCGCGCGAACTTCCTTGCGGAAGGTCTCCAGGTCACCGTCAGCGATGCCGAACAGCTTGGCAAACTCGCCGTCGATCTCGGGCAGTTTTGGCGCCTGAACCTTGATGATCTTGAAACTGACTTTGGCGGTCTTGCCAGCCAACTGCTCGTTGCGAAAATCTTCCGGGAAGGTGACGTCGGCATCGAAAACATCGTCAGCCTTGCGGCCAGTCAGCGCTTCGTCCAGCGCCTTGAACAACGTCCCCGAACCGAGCACGCTGCCGGCCCGCTCCAGACCGTCGGCCGGGAAGCGGTAGTCGCCGGCTTCTGCCGCGTATTCGAACATCACGAAATCGCCTTCGGCCGAGGCGCGATCGACTTCATCGAAACTGCGGCGCTGCTGCCGCAGCGTCTCCAGCATCTTGTCGATGTCGGCATCCGTCACCACCGCCGACGCACGATGAATCTCGAGCCCGGCCACATCAACCGCGGGGAACTCCGGCATGATTTCGAACGTAGCGGTATAGGCAATTTCACCGTTTTCCGGCCTGCCGGTGGTGTTGATCGCCGGATTCGCGATCGGCTGCAATTTTTCCTGCTCCACCGCTTCGCGCAACGTACTGCCAATCAGGTCGGACAGCACCTCGCCACGGACCTGGTCGCCGAAGCGCTGCTTGATCACCGTCGTCGGCACCTTGCCCGGTCGGAAACCCTTCAAGCGCACCGTGCGACCCATTTCCGCGATACGCGCGCTCACCTGCGTCTCGAACCGCTCTGCGGGGAATTTCACCGTAAGCTTGCGCTCGAGCGTACCGATGTTCTCAACCGAAACCTGCATGACGTCTCCTGGTACTACCTGATGTTGTGGGCCTGCCACAGGCGCCATGGCGGCTGTGCCGCCTGAAAAACAAGGAAAACCACGGGGCATGGTGCGAAAGGGGGGACTCGAACCCCCACGGGGTTAACCGCCAGAACCTAAATCTGGTGCGTCTACCAATTCCGCCACTCTCGCCTTGCCACCCTCATCAGCCGTACGCAACTGCAGGATCCTGAAGCCGATTGTCGTGCGCCAGACAACCGCCCTCACCCCCTTTCAGCCGCGTCCGCCTAAGTCGATGATTCCCTTATACGAAAGCAGACCATTTTACGGTTGCACGAGCTTGTAGCACAAGCATGCCGAGAGCGATGCGAGCCTTTTTACGACGATGCCAGCAGATCACCCCGCGAAACCGCGTTTCGCACGGGGACGGGGACCCACACAGCAAAACGCCGATCGCAAGCGATCGGCGTTTTGCCTTGCATTGGTGGGCCGTGAAGGATTCGAACCTTCGACCAATTGATTAAGAGTCAACTGCTCTACCAACTGAGCTAACGGCCCAGGAAACCTGGGTTTGAAACTGGGGTGGATGATGGGATTCGAACCCACGACAACCGGAATCACAATCCGGGACTCTAACCAGCTGAGCTACACCCACCATAAATCTTGTAACTGGTGCGCCCGACAGGACTCGAACCTGCAACCGTCGGCTTAGAAGGCCGATGCTCTATCCGGTTGAGCTACAGGCGCAGTCCCTGTCGGCAGAACGTGTCGCTGGTCGGGGCAGAGGGATTCGAACCCCCGACTTTTGCGTCCCAAACGCAACGCTCTACCAGACTGAGCTATACCCCGCTTTCGAATCCCCGATCATGCTGCCACCGGAGCCTTGAAATGTTACGGGTGACGCCTCGCTCAGTCAATCCGTGTCGAAGCACACCGCTGTTTCTGAACCATCGTTTCCACAGAGTAAAAGCCACTTCTCCGTGAAAACAAAACGGGGTGCAAGCACCCCGCCTCGCCGTATAAAAATGGTGCGCCCGGAGAGATTCGAACTCCCGACCACCTAGTTCGTAGCCAGGTACTCTATCCAACTGAGCTACGGGCGCACTGAAAAAAACTTTTCACTTCACCGCATCAGTGTCTGGGCATTGAGGCGGTGAAGCAAGAAGCGGAATTATTCAGACTCCGCCCTCGTGCGTCAACCCTTTTCTTGAAAATTATTCGCGGCGGTTGATCGCGCAGCAAAAAATCCCGCCCAGGATGTGACACGTCGGCCATGCGCAATGCTCGCGTCTCACGTAGCGAGGTCGCCGACTCAAATGAAAAGGGTGGCCGGCGGCCACCCTTTTCAATCACTTCACGACGTGCCGGTTTATGGCCGTCCAAATCCGGATCAGTTTTCCAGACCGGTGCGGCTCTGCGGCGCCGGATCGCCCACCTTGCCTACGGTCGAGCCCGTGTCTCCTCTCGGCGGCGGTGGCGGTGGTGTTGCCCCGGTCGTTGCGTTCTTGGTCCAGTCAGCGGGCGGTCCGGGTTCGCGCCCGGCCATGATGTCGTCGATCTGGTGCGCGTCGATGGTTTCGTACTGCAGTAGCGCTTCTGCCATGGCATGCAGTTTGTCGAGATTCGCCGTCAGCAATTCCTTGCTGCGCGCATAAGCCCGATCGAGGATGCCGCGCACCACTTCATCGATCTTGCTGGCGGTCTCGTTGGAGATGCTCTTGTGCTGGGTCACCGAACGACCGAGGAATACCTCGTCCTCGTCCTCGCCGTAGGTAATCGGACCGAGCTCGTCGGACAGGCCCCACTTGGTCGCCATGTTGCGCGCCATCTTGGTGGCCCGTTCGATGTCGTTGGACGCGCCGGTGGTGACCTTGTCGGCCCCGAAGATCAGTTCCTCGGCCACGCGGCCGCCATACAGCGAGCACAGCTGCGACTGGATCGCCACGCGGTTGATGCTGTACTTGTCGCCTTCGGGCAGATACATGGTGACGCCCAGTGCGCGCCCACGCGGGATGATCGTCACCTTGTAGACCGGGTCGTGCTCGGGCACCAGCCGGCCGACGATGGCATGGCCGGCTTCGTGATAGGCGGTGAGCTTCTTTTCGTCCTCGCTCATCGCCATCGAGCGGCGCTCGGTGCCCATCAGTATCTTGTCGCGCGCCTTGTCCAGATGAACCATGCGCACTTCGCGGGCGTTCTCGCGCGCGGCGAACAACGCCGCCTCGTTGACCAGATTGGCCAGATCGGCACCGGAGAAGCCCGGCGTACCGCGCGCAATCGTCATCGCGTTGACGTCGCTGGCGATGGGCACTTTGCGCATGTGCACCTTGAGTATCTGCTCGCGGCCGCGCACGTCGGGCAACCCAACCACGACCTGACGGTCGAAGCGGCCCGGACGCAACAGCGCCGGATCCAGCACGTCGGGGCGGTTCGTCGCGGCGATCACGATAATGCCCTCGGTGCCCTCGAAGCCGTCCATCTCGACCAGCAACTGGTTCAGGGTCTGCTCGCGTTCGTCATGACCGCCGCCCAGGCCGGCGCCGCGATGGCGGCCGACCGCGTCGATCTCGTCGATGAAGATGATGCACGGCGCGTGTTTCTTCGCCTGCTCGAACATGTCGCGCACGCGGCTGGCGCCGACGCCGACGAACATCTCGACGAAATCGGAACCGGAGATCGCGAAGAACGGCACTTTGGCCTCGCCCGCAATCGCCTTGGCCAGCAGAGTCTTGCCGGTGCCGGGCGGACCGACCATCAGCACGCCGCGCGGAATCTTGCCGCCCAGCTTCTGGAAGCGGCCCGGATCACGCAGGAACTCGACCAGTTCGCCGACCTCCTCCTTCGCCTCGTCGCAACCGGCGACGTCGCTGAAGTTGACCTTGATCTGGTCCTCGCCCTGCAGCTTGGCGCGCGAACGGCCGAAGCTCATCGCACCGCGACCGCCGCCGCCGGACTGCATCTGGCGCATGAACCAGATGAATACGCCGACGATCAACAGCACCGGCAGCCAGCTGACCAGCAAGCCGATCAGCGAGAAACCTTCGGACGGGTCCTGGCGAACTTCGACGCCCTTGTCCTGCATCTGCTTGACCACCGAATTGGTGGAGAAGCCGAGCATCGGGGCCACCGTGCGGAACGCGCTGCCGTCTTTCAACTTGCCGCTGATGGTGGCGGGCTGATCGGCACTGATCGTGGCGGTGGCGACGTTGCCGTTGTCCACACTTTGCGCAAACGAGCTGTAAGGCAGGTCCGAAGAAGCCGCGCCACGCGGGTTGAAGCTCTGGAACACGGTAAACAGCACCACCGCGATGATCACCCAGAGCAACACATTTTTCGCTGTTTCATTCATGCACGGTTCTCGCCCGGTGACACGGCGGAAGGCTTGCGCCCCACCGCCAGTGCGTACACCTCACGCGAACGTGCGCGTGAGGCCTTAGGTTTACGCATGGTTACGCGGGTGAACTCCGCGCGCAAGCTGCGCAAGTATTCGTCAAAGCCGACTCCCTGAAACAACTTGATCAGGAACGAGCCGCCCGGCTTGAGCCACTGCCGACTGAAATCCAGCGCCAGATCGGCCAGCGCCATCGCACGGATCTGGTCTGCCAGCGCCACACCACTCATATTGGGGGCCAGATCGCACAGTACAAGATCCAGCTTGTGCCCCTCCAGCCGGGCCTCCAGCGCGCGCAGCACCGACTCCTCGCGGAAGTCGCCCTGCAGGAAGTCCACCCCGGCGATGCTCTGCATCGGCAGGATGTCCAGCGCGAACACTTTGCCGGTATCGCCCAGGCGATTGCGTACCAGTTGCGACCAGCTGCCCGGCGCGGCGCCCAGGTCGACCACATTGATGCCCGGCTTGAGCAGGCGATCACGCTCGATCAGCTCCTCCAGCTTGTAGACCGCACGCGAACGCAAGCCCTCGGCCTGGGCTTTCTTGACGTATTCGTCGTTGAAATGTTCACGCAGCCAGACTGCGCTGCTTTTGCTGCGGGCCATGTCGTTGAGGTCGCCGATTGGGGAACGGGATGCCGCATGATACCCTTTGCCGTTCACTGACCGCGAATCGAGCACCACCGCATGGCCCTTTCCTCCTCGCAGATCCGCTACCTGCGCAGCCTCGCCCACGATCTGAGCCCGGTCGTCCTGCTGGGCAACAAGGGCGCGACCGAGGCCGTGGTCAAGGAACTGAACCTGGCGCTGGATATCCATGAACTGGTCAAGGTGAAGCTATCCGGTGGCGACAAGGACGAGCGGCAGGCCCAGATCGACGTGCTTGCCGGCGGCACCCAGGCCGAGAAGATCCACCAGATCGGCCATGTGGTCGTGCTGTTCCGCCGCAACGCCGACGAACCGAAAATCGCCCTGCCACGCTAGGCATACCCGATGGATTTGTCGTTCGACCGCCCCGAAGGCTATCTGTTCGTGCGTCGTGTCGACGCTGGCAGCATCACCCTGATCGACCGCGAACTCGGCCGCAGTTTCCTGCTGGCGCCGGACCGGGTGGTCGAGAACTGGCCGGTCGATGCCGCCAGCGGGCTGGAGGCTGGCCACGTCGAGGCCCTGCTGGCGCTGCAGCCGGAACTGGTGATCCTGGGTACCGGCCATCGCCAGGTGTTTCCGGCAGCCGCCTTCATGGCTGGCTTCCTGCGCAGGAATATCGGCATCGAAGTGATGGACAACGCCGCCGCCGCGCGGACCTACAACCTGCTGGCCGGCGAAGGCCGCCGGGTCGTTGCCGGATTCATCCTGCCGACCGGCTGATTGCAGCCTCCTGCCGCGCAGTTACCTCAGCGCGATGGCAGATATCCCAACGGATCGACCGGATTGCCGTCCTTGCGGATCTGGAACTCCAGTTCGTTGCGCGTAGAGCCGGTGGAGCCCATTTCGGCAATCTGCTGGCCGGCGCTGACTCGCTGGCCTTCCTTCACCAGCCGTTTGCGATTGTGGCCGTAGGCGGACAGGAAGCTTTCGTTGTGCTTGATGATCACCAGCTCGCCGTAACCCACCAGGCCGTTGCCGCTGTACACCACCACGCCATCGGCGGCCGCACGCACCGGATCACCCGATTTGCCGGCGATCTCGATGCCGGGAATCGCGTCGCCACTCTGGAAACGACTGAGCAGACTGCCGTCAGCCGGCCAACGCCAGTTCACGCCACTGACGGCACGTGAGGCACCCGCGGCAACCGGGGTCGGCGCGGGCGGCGGCATCGCCGCTGGTGCAGGTGTCGGCACGCCGGCGACAGGCACGATCGTGGTCGTGGCGGTCACAGCCGGCGCCGCCGGTTTTTTGATCGGCACGGCGACTTGCGTAGCCGGCGTTGCATTCGCGGTGGCTGCAGTGGCTGCGACGGCCGGGGCCGCTGGCAGTGCCGTCACCGGTTCGAACCCAGATGCCGCCGCGGCCGTCGATGCGGTAACCGGCGGATGGGACGGAGCAGAAACCACGGTCGGCGATGACGTCCGTGGAGGGTTGGAAGGAGGGTTGGTATGTGGAGCACGGGTAGCCTGCGCGGCCACCGTCCTGCCCGACGGCGGCGACAGTGTCAGCCGCTGCCCCGGCCGGATCGTGTACGGCGCAGCAATGCCGTTCCACTGCGCCAGGTCACGAAAATCCACCCCCTTGCGAAAGGCGATCGAGTACAACGTGTCGCTTTTCACCACGACATAAGTGCCGCCGGGAATCGGCGTGCGGGCCGGCGCTACCGGGCTGGCAATAGGGTTGTTGTAGCCGCTGCCTGGGGCCGGCTCGACCACCACCGAACTGCGCATCGTGCCGCAGGCGGCCAGCAGCAAGGCCAAAGCCAAAACGCTCAGCGATTGAAGATATCGATCCATGCGCCGCAGCATACCGAGGCGGTGGGGCTTTTTCATACGAGGTCGCTCCTCAAGCCAACCGACGCTCATCGCGGCCAGAACCACCACACCAGCAACACGGCCAGCGCGACCAGTGCGGCCCAGCCGATCCATTCAATATATTTGTGCAAAATCCGTTCGGCGCGCTCGCCGAACAGCCGGATCAGCAGCGCCAGCAACCACACGCGTTTTCCGCGCCCCAATGCGATGCAGGCCAGGAACGGAACGATAGGCACGCCGATGATGCCGCAGGCCCAGGTGACGAACTTCATCGGCACCACCGGCTGCAGCGCGGCCAGGATCAGCACGCCGAACATGCCCCAGCGATGCTCCCGCATCTGCGCACTCAGGGTCGCCACGCCTTGCTCGATCGGCCCCGACAGATGCAGCGTATCGAGCAGCGGCCGCAAGGCCTGGAATGCCCAGTGCCCCAGCGCATAGCCGACCAGGGCGCCAAGCAGCGAGCACAGCAGGCTGATGTTGGCGTAATGGAAGGCCTTGTGCCGCTTGCCCAGCATCATCGGGGCCAGCATCACTTCCGGCGGGATCGGGAAGATGAACGCCTCGACGAAACTCAGCCCGCCCAGGTAGTACAACGCCCGTGGCTCGCGCGCCCATACCAGTGCACGCGCATAAAGTGCTCCGAACAGACGCATCAACCGATCCCGCCGAGCAATGGCACGAAACTGACCGCGCCGAGTTCTTCCTGGGTGAAGTCGCCCTGCCCGTCGCCGCGCATGCGAATCAGGGTCTGCCGGCTGGGCGAGCCGACGGGAGCCACCAGTACGCCCGTGGGACTGAGCTGATCGAGAATCCGGCTTGGAATCGTGTCACCGGCAGCGGTGAGGATGATCGCATCGAACGGCGCCTCGTCCGGCCAGCCGAGCTTGCCGTCGTCGTAGCGCGAACGGAGGTTGGTCAGGCCGAGCTGGCGGAAACGCCGGCGCGCCTGGCGCAGCAGCTCCTCGATGCGCTCCACCGTGAACACCTGCGGCACCAGCGCCGCCAGCACGGCCGCCTGATACCCCGAGCCGGTACCGATCTCGAGAACCTTTTGCGGCAGGCCGAACTCGATCAAGGCCTCCGTCATGCGTGCCACCACCCACGGCTGCGAGATGGTCTGGCCGTGACCGATCGGCAGCGCGGTGTTTTCGTAGGCGCGCGAATGCAGTGCCTGGTCGATGAAGTGATGCCGCGGCGTATTGCGGATCACGTCGATAACCCGTGGATCCCGGATACCGCCTTCCTTCAGGTTGGCCGCGAGGCGATCGCGCGCCCGCTGCGAGGTCATCCCTTCGCCCTTCAGGTCCGCAGCCGGTAGTCGATAGACAGTCATCGGTCAGGCAGCCTCGTCTTTGCTGGCGCGGCCACCTGCCATGCCCACCGCCATGTCGTCGGTCAGCGCCTGCATCCAGCTGCTGACTTTCTCCAGAGCCTGGAAGCGGGTCAGGTCGACGTGAATCGGCGTTACCGAGACAAATCCTCGCTGCACGGCATGGAAATCGGTGCCTGGGCCGGCATCGTCCACTTCACCGGCGGGACCGATCCACCAGATCGGCCGGCCGCGCGGGTCGGTCTGCGCAATACATGGCGCGGAACGGTGACGACGACCCAGCCGGGTCACCTCGAAACCCTCGATCTCCGCCCACGGCCGATCCGGCACGTTGACGTTGAGAATGGTGTCGGCCGGCAGCGGATCGACCAGCAATCGCCGCATCAGCAGCAATACCGCCTGGGCAGCGGAATCGTAGTGCATGCCCTTGTGATCTTGCGTGACCAGCGACACCGCGATCGCCGGCAGTCCGAGAAAACGTCCTTCCATCGCCGCCGACACGGTGCCGGAATAGATCACGTCGTCGCCGAGATTCGCCGAGTTGTTGATGCCGGACACCACCATGTCGGGCTCTTCGTCCAGCAGCCCCGCCAGCGCCAGATGCACGCAATCGGTCGGCGTGCCGGCCACCCGGTAATAACCGCCACCCATCGGCAATACGCGCAACGGCGCGTCGAGGGTGAGCGAATTGCTGGCGCCGGAACGATCGCGATCGGGCGCCACCACAGTTACCTGAGCCACCGCGCCGAGGCGCTCGGCAAGCACGCGGATGCCCGGTGCATCCACGCCATCGTCGTTACTTACCAGAACTCGCATGATGCTCCGTCGAAAGCTGACCGCGGGCGCATCGCCGATCACCTCGATGGCGCGCGCCCCATTCCCCGAAGTCTACCGGAGCATGCCGCCGGTTTCACACGAATCCGCCCCAATCACGCAGTGTTGGTTAGCATGTACGGATGAAGCGCCGCGCGCCCGCTCCGATCCACGATGACGACAGCCGCCTGTTTCGCGAGGCGATCGGCGACGTGCGCCCGCTCGAGCCGGTGCAGCCGCCACCGGCAGCCGCAAAACCCGTGCCGCATCCGCACATGCTGGAAGCGGATGAGGCTGCTGTTCCTGGCGAATTGCTGGACATGGCGTTCGACCCGGCCCTGCTCGAAATCGGCGAAGAGCTGAGTTACCTGCGCGACGGCTATCCGCCGAAGCTGCTGCGCCAGCTCAAGCGCGGCCAGTTCAGCGTGCAGGACGATATCGACCTGCACCAGATGAATGCCGCCGCCGCGCAGGCCAGCATCGTCATGTTCCTGGCCGAAGCCAAACAGCACGGCCTGCGCTGCGTGCGCATCGTGCACGGCAAGGGCTTGCGCTCGCGTTCCGCCGGACCGGTGCTGAAGGTTCTCACCGACCGCATGCTGCGCCGGCGCGACGACGTGATCGCCTTTGCCTCGGCACGGCCGGCCATGGGTGGCACCGGTGCGGTGGTGGTGTTGCTGAAAGGCTGACTATCTCCGTTGTAGGAGCCCGCGTGCGGGCGATGCTTTTGTTTTGATTTTTCCTATCCAACCATCAAAGCAACAGCATCGCCCGCACGCGGGCTCCTACAACGACGAAGCCAGCTCGCGTACCACCACCGTGGCATAGGCGCCGGCCGGCAGCTCGAACGACAACTCCAGTACCGCATCGTCAAGCCAACGCCACTTCAGATCCTTCGGCATCAATCGCAACGGGC
>Ga0070713_100000352_pt1 | contig 29758 bp, 25 predicted proteins | sample LARL82metaG_FD_65465 | JGI IMG/M metagenome (GOLD analysis project Ga0070713, IMG submission 65465) | Corn, switchgrass and miscanthus rhizosphere microbial communities from Kellogg Biological Station, Michigan, USA - LAR L8-2 metaG | ecosystem: Host-associated > Plants > Roots > Rhizosphere ... | reverse complement strand
TGCGCAACCAAGTGCTATCTAAGGCCGATTGTACACCCGGGGCTAAAAACGCAAACTGGGAATCGAGAGTTCGCCAACAATATTTTTAACTAGTAGATCGATAGTAGAAATCCATTCTGCTACCAGAAGTTTGCAGCCTGTTAACTTCCCAATTTATGATCCCGTGCCATGACTTTTTGCAAATTTTGCGTGTTTGCCTTGCTTGGATCCATTGCTGCAGCTCAGAGTTCCGGCACGGGAGAAGTTCAGAACGCCTATTCGGATGCGCTCGCATTGTATCTGGACCTGCATGAGCACCCTGAATTGTCCGGACACGAAACCCAAACAGCAGCAAAACTCGCGGAGCACTTGCGCGCTGCCGGATATGAAGTAACCGAACACGTTGGAGGAACCGGCATTGTCGCGGCATTGAAGAACGGTTCCGGTCCGACGGTCATGCTGCGCACAGAACTCGACGCGTTGCCCGTTGAGGAAAAGACCGGTCTACCCTACGCGAGCAAAGTACGTACAAAAGACGACGCTGGCCACGATGTCAATGTCATGCATGCATGCGGACACGACCTGCACATGGCTTCGCTGCTGGGCACTGCGAAAATTATGGCGCTGAGCAAAAATACATGGCATGGCACGCTCATGCTGGTGGGTCAGCCAGCCGAGGAAACTATTTCCGGCGCAAAGGCCATGATCGACGATGGCTTCCTGACGCGCTTTCCCAAACCGGATGTTGGAGTAGCTCTGCACGTTGGCAATGCGCTCCCAGCCGGCACGGTTGGGATAACCTCTGGAATCTACGACGCGAATGCGGACTCCCTGCGCATCACGATTTATGGGAAGGGAGGCCACGGATCCGCGCCACATACGGCAATTGATCCAATCGTCATCGCAGCACGCACCATTCTGGCGCTGCAGACGATCCCCTCTCGCGAAGTGAAACCCGGAGATATGGCAGTGGTCACCGTTGGCTACATTCGAGCCGGGAACAAGAACAACATCATTCCCGATGAAGCCGAGTTGGGCCTGACTGTGCGCACCTATAAGGCAGAGGTGAGAAAGCACGTGCTGGCTGCCATATCCCGCATCACTAAAGCTGAATCGGACGCGGCGGGCGCCCCGCGCGAGCCCATGATCGAACACTACGAAGGTACGGACTCGGTTTACAACGAACCAGCCCTGGCGGAACGATTGCAAGGAGTTCTACAAAACGCATTAGGCAAGGAGAACGTCATTGCCGAGGAACCCATCACTGCATCGGAGGACTACTCTGTGTTCGTGTCACATGGGATTCCAAGTGTCTACTTCAGCCTGGGTGGCGCAGATCCGCAGAAACTCGCGGAGGCGAAGGCGCAAGGCAAAACGCTGCCGTCAAATCACTCTTCCCTGTTCGCCCCAGATGCAGACCCGGCACTCCACACTGGAATTGAAGCCGAGGTTGCAGTGCTGCGCAACCTGCTTAACGCATCGCCGGATGAACTTCACAAGCTCACCCCGGGAGGCCACTAGTTAAGAACGCCGGGGCTATTCAACGAAAAGCGCGGCAAGGCAACTGGGGCTCTTTATTTGAAGCGTTCTCCGCTTTGCTGAGCGCGGGAACCTCCGTTGCGTTCAGCGCGCGCCGGTAGACGCGGACCTCTCCAACGTCACCGTCGAGGAAGAGTCCATCATCGCGTTGTGCTCCGATTAACAACGGCCCTTTGCTCGCTGTCCACGGAGCGATGCCGCTGTAGGTCTGCACCTCTCGACCATTGAGATAAATGTGTAACTCACCGACTGTTTGATCGAAAACAGCTGCGGTATGAGCCCAGCGATCCACCGGCAGGCCATCGCCATTTACCCAGTAGTCGGTCCAACGGGTTGCTAATGTTGTCGCGCCCCATTGCGCGGCCGGGTTCGGTCCGAAACCGAGCCGCCATTGCGAGCCCCACGTAGTGCGAACTTGCGATACCCACGCGGTATATGCAGCCGGAGTGTGAGCCCGAACCCATGCGCTGATGCTGATCGACCCGGCCGTGCTGAGATCGGCATGGGGTGGGAATTCGATGAAATCGCCCTTCCCGCCGAATCGGTACGCCTTCCCGTCCCTCCCGTTGCGGTCTGGAGCAAGAACAGCTCCGTGCACATTGGCTTTTGCTTCTGGATGGCAGAGGTCGATGGCCGATCCCTGGAGTGGTAGATCTGCCACAAGGCCCGCATTTAAATCGATGGCGGTTCCGTAGTTGTTCCCAATGAGTCCTGATACCGCAAAATCGGGAAGAGCCTTTAGGCGGGTTGCGTCGTCCTTGCGGCCGTGAGCTTCAAGGAATTGAATCAGGTTCTGCCGCTCGACCGGATCGAACCGAAAATCCTGGCCATACTCTGAGCGCAGCCGTTCCCAGAACGCGGGCAGGTTCGCCTGGTTTGATAAGGCAAGCTCATCGAGCACGGGCCTGGCGACCGAGAGCATAGGTAGAGGCTCGGCACTGAACGGAAATCCAAAACGGCGGATCCAGGCATGCCGGCGCCGCTGCGGCTCGCTCAAGTAGCTTGCTGGGCCATCGTGAGATGCTGCGTCGGCCTGGCCGAGAACCTCGAGAGCGCGATAGAAAGCGCGATATCCCACAGAGCCATGGGTCTCATTAGGAAAGGACTCATAGTGGAATTCGACATCCGCATTCGGAGTCCCTTCAAACGTCTTCGCAAACCGCAGTGCACCAACAGAGATGTCGGCCTCCTCGTCTCCACCTGCGCCGATGAATACGAAACGTGCAGCGGAAGGCTTAGCGAGCGCTCCCGCAAGCTGCGCCACGAAGCGTTCATCAAGGCCATAGCTCGGACTCAAGGCGATGTTTCCCTGGAACACTTCAGGGCGCCGGATAAACGCGTACAGCGAGAACATCCCGGCATTCGAGTGCCCGGCCAGAATCCGATATTTGCCAACTGGGTATTCCGCCGCCATTTTGGGAATTAGCTCATCGGCCAGGAAAGAAAGAAAGCGGTCTGACGGACCATCTGCAAACTTGTCGCCGGAGAAAGTCGGCGTCAGATCGCGGCCGCGATCGGTATTCACCACTCCTGCGACCACCAGCGGTGGCAGACGTCCGTTGGCGATAAGGTGGCTGACCGCGGTCGATACGTTGCGGAGATTCCATTCACCGTCGAGCAACACCAGCAATGGCATGCCCGGCACAGGATGAGGCGGGGCTGAAACGAGAATATCCCGTTTCTCACCAAGAATCTTGGAGTCCAGCGTCTCGTGAGTCGCGAATGTGAGTGGAAAGTCCTGTGCTGAAGCGGACAGAGTAGCGAGAAAGATGATTGCGAAAAACGCACGACAGACTGCGGTAAGCCTCATTCCGCCCTCCGGCGGTGCCTAGAAGGAACCTGAGACTATACCGCAACTGTGACAGATGTTTCTGTGCGTGTAACTGGCCGATAGAGGGTGTCGCGCTCGATCGGTTCTCGCCCGGCAGCGCGGATCAGACGCTCTAATTCCTGGCGGCACATACCTTGCGGAGTCGTTGCTCCAGCATCGTGATAGATCTTTTCCTCGATGACCGTGCCGTCCATGTCATCGGCACCGAAGCGCAGCGAGATCTGCGCAATCTTGGCAGTCATCATTTGCCAGTACGACTTGATGTGCGGGAAATTGTCGAGCACGAGGCGGCTCACCGCGATCTGCTTAATATCGAGCATCCCGGTGGTTTTCGGAAGATGCTGCAGCAGTGTGTTATCGGGATGGAATGCCAGCGGGATGAACGTTTGGAATCCTCCGGTCTCATCCTGTAGCGCTCGCAATTTCATGAGATGGTCAACTCGGTCTTCGTCATTTTCAACGTGACCGTAAAGCATCGTCGCGTTCGACTTCAGTCCTAGCTGATGCGCCATCTTGGCGGTTTCAAGCCACTGGTCGCCATCAATCTTGTGATCACAAATGATATGACGGACGCGGTCAGCAAAGATTTCGGCGCCGCCTCCGGGGAGCGAATCGACTCCCGAGGCCTTCAGTTGCTCGAGCGTCTCGCGAATGGACAACTTTGCGCGCCGAGCAAGATAGGCCACCTCCACCATCGTGAACGCCTTCAGATGCACCTGTGGGAAACGCTGCTTCAGTCCGGAACAGAGATCGAGGAAGTACTGGAAGGGCAAGTCGGGATGAAGTCCACCGACAATATGAAATTCCGTTACCGCTTCGGTATATCCCGATGCAGCGGTTTCGAAAGCCTCTTCGAGCGCCATCGTATATGCGCCGGGTGTGTCTTTCTTCCTGCCAAAGGCACACAAACGGCACGCAGCGACGCAGACGTTGGTGGGATTGATGTGCCGATTAACGTTGAAGTAGGTCTTGTCGCCGTGCATCCGCTCGCGCACTGCGTTCGCCATCCAGCCAACAGCCAGAATGTCGCCAGTGCGATAAAGGACCAGGGCGTCGGCGGCATCGAGGCGCGCGCCCGCTAGAACCTTGTCGCAGATCGGCCTCAGCCGCGAATCATCCGTCTGAAAAGCGTGCAATGAACCCATTCTGTTGATGATATCAGGAATGGGTCTTTCGCCTGATTTTGAACAAGGTTCAGCGAAGGGGCTCAACGATTGACGATAACTCTATCCTGAATCTGGCTGTATTCGTCTTGGGAAAGCACGTGGCGGGTCACGAGTTGATGCGGGTTGGCGTAGGGACGTTCGGCGATGATGCGATCGGCCCGGTGAGAATCGATACCAGGCAGCGAACTCAGGTCGTCTTTTGTGGCCTTGTTGAGATCAACCGACCGTTTACTGCTCAGGCCTTCCTTGACTCCCTGCGCAACCGCTTTGGTATCACGCTTGATGGCCGCGGTTTCTTCCGCGGTCTTCTGCCTGATCTGGTCTGGACTCTGGTTTGTACAGGCAAGAGAAACGCTCAGCATGAAGGCAAGAAAGGCTACAAGCAAGACCCGTAGATTCATGGTACTCGGATGCCGTTCGCCGATTGGCGGTTGTCGTCACATTAGTTGGCTGCCTACCCTCAAGCGGCAAAAGGCATCTATCCCAAAGAAATTCTTGCGCGCCCAGTCAGCCAATGGAGGAGAAATAATGAGAAGCGGCATAACCGCAATTTTTTCTGTGATCCTGCTGTTTGGAGCTGCGCTCGCACAGCAAACAAGCACACCTGCTCCCGACACACAAACACCTCGTTCCGACGAGCAACCCAGCCAGCCTACGCAAGCGGGTGCAGCGAACGCGCACGCGTCGAACTCGATGAAGATTGCACCGGGAAGCGTAATTCCGGTTCAACTTGCGAAAACCTTGGACGCCAAAAAGGCGAAGACCGGAGACGAAGTCGTCGCCACCGTAACGCAGGATATGAAAGCCAACAGCGGTGAAGTGCTGGTCCCAAAGGATACGAAAATCATCGGGCACGTCACAGAATCGCAAGCGCGCAACAAAGAGCAGAAGCAATCAGAGTTGGGCATTGCATTCGATCATGCCATGGTGAAAGGCGATCAGATGCAGCTGCCGATGTCCATTCAGGCGATCATCGCTCCCCAGAACAATAACGCTGAAGCTGCGCCTCCTGCACCTAGTGGTGCGGGACCCGGCCCAACCGCCGGAAACACGCCCAGCGGCTCGATGGGCGCCGGACGGACAGGTTCCACTGCCGGAGGCGGAACACAATCGGGACAGCAGAACTATCCGCAAGGTGGAGGGGCTGAACCCGAGGGGCAAGGCGGCGCAATGCCGCCAATTACCGCGAACACCCAGGGCGTCATCGGGATGTCAGATATGAAACTGGAAAACGGCGCTCAGGCTTCGCAACAAGGCTCGGTGCTGAGCTCGGAGAAGAATAACGTCAAAATCGAAAAAGGCACCCTGATGCTGCTGCGGGTGAATCAATCCCAATAACTCATCACCAAACAGCGCGCGCTAGGAAATAGCGCGCGCTTTTCATTTGTGTCTGGATGGATCAGCTACTTTCGAATTAACAGGTCTGCCGCCACGAATACGAAAAACAGCACAGAGATCACGCCGTTCATGGTGAAGAAAGCAGCATTGAGTTTGGAAAGATCGTTGGGTTTCACGAGAGAGTGCTCGTAGAGAAGGAGCAACACAACAATCGCAACTCCTGCAACCGCCAGCTTCCCTAAAGCAAACACCATCAGCAACCCGATAAGGAATCCGATCATGATCAGATGGAAGATCCGCGCAACCCACAGTGCCGCGCCGATGCCGAGATAGCGTGGTAAGGAATGCAGACCGGCCTGACGGTCAAAGTCATAATCCTGGCAGGCGTAAAGAACGTCGAAGCCTCCAACCCAGAATGTCACAGCGGCTGTGAGCAAGAGAATACGAGGATCAAGCGCTCCCCGCACTGCGATCCAGGCAGCCGAAGGCGCAATCCCGAGCGCAAACCCAAGAACAAGATGCGACCATCGAGTGAACCGTTTTGTATAGGAATAAAACAAGAGCACAGCGAGAGCAACCGGCGACAACAACAACGCGAGACGATTGAGTTGGCTTGCCGCCAGAACAAGGACCGCGCTCGATACCAGTACAAACGTCACGACAAATGACGGCGAGAGATGTCCTGCTGGAAGTGCTCGAGTACTTGTGCGCGGATTGGCCGCGTCGATTGTTGCGTCCGCCCAGCGGTTAAAAGCCATGGCAGCGGAACGTGCTGCAACCATTGCAACCACAATCCATAGCAACTGATGAAGCGTAGGGAACCCGCCCGCGGCTAGCATCGCTCCACACAAAGCAAACGGGAGAGCGAAGATGGAGTGCTCCCACTTGATCATCTCCAGGGTGACGCGCAGGTCGTGTAGAAGGGGCACAAATCGATTGTAAAACAGAGATCTTTGTTCTTACGGTGAGGTTCCTGGCTCTGACGGAACTAACGGGACGAACCGGCACATTTCGTGCAGCTCAATCGTGACCTGTCCGTTTTGCTTGCGCATCAACTGCAGTTGTTGTGAGTCTCCACCACCGACGGGAATGATCATCCGACCACCTTCGGCCAGTTGGGCGACGAGAGCCCGCGGCATTTCCGGAGCCGCCGCCGAGACCACAATTGCGTTATATGGAGCCGCTTCAGGACATCCCTGCCAACCATTGCCGGTCACGACCTTCACGTTTTCGTAGCCGAGCGTTTCAAGGAGCCAGCGTGCGGATTCGGCGAGAGAAGCATGCCGCTCGATAGACATCACATCACCGGTTAGCTCTGCTAGCAACGCAGTGACGTACCCAGATCCCGTTCCGACTTCCATGACCTTGTCACTCGGTGAAAGCTTCAGCGCCTGCAGCATGATCGCGACGATATAGGGCTGCGAAATAGTCTGCCCTTCCCCGATCGGTAGTGGATGATCTTCGTAGGCTTGATCGCGGAATCGCTCGGGCGCGAATTCGTGGCGCGGAACTCGAGACATGGCCTCCAGGACTCGCTCGTCGCCGATGCCACGGGCCCGCAGCTGCGAAGTCACCATCTGTTGGCGAAGAACTTCGTATGTGGAAGGGCTTTCCGAAGACACCATGCAGGATATCCAACGCGAATCGCGGCCTATTCTATTTCTTCCGTCGACGGATACGCACATCGAAGCTGATCACACCGTTCTGGTCGCGCGTACCCAATACCGATACGTTGCGGTTGATGTAGTACTCGCCCTGAATGATCTGCTGCGAACTTTGCGAGACATTGGTGCTGTAACTCAGCGACAGGTTGTTGGCGAATTCTTCTTCGATGGTGATCTGCGGTCCACGACTGGTGGGATTTGTCTCGGTGCTCGATCCTTGTGGATCGATCTTGATGCGACTGACGCCGAACAGCTTTTGCATCCGGCCTCCGACCGCGGAGTTAATGGCCTGATTGATGATCAGGTTGGTCGCCGCGTCGCTGAACAGCGTCTGCCCGGATTGCTGCTGTAATTGCTCCGATTCTTCGCTAGTACGGCCCAGAGCCAGCAGCGCGATGATGTCCGACTTCGGCAAGGGTGGCTCGGAGCGATAATTCACGTTCAGCCTGTCCGGAGTTCCGGTGACCGTCACATCGAGATCGTAGTTGCGCACGTGCGTGGTGGCCTGCAAGTTCACCTGTGGTTCGATCGCGACGGGATTGGCAAAGGTAATGTCTCCGCGTTCCAGCCGGAACTTGATGCCGTTGAAAGTGGCATCGCCTTCCAGAATGTCAGCGCGTCCTAAGACGCTGGGGCGGGCCAGGGATCCGCGAAGCCTCAGGTCGGCATCGCCCGAAAGTCGCGCCACTGCGGTCTTCATCTGAAGTTCGGGCGCGGTGCGGACGGAAACGTCCAGCTTAACGTTGTAGAGAGGCGAATTGGCCGGCGTGATTGACGACGATTGACGGCTTCGCTCGAGGTACGATCCGAAATCGAAGCCCGGGGTAACGGCTAGTTTCGTAACCAGAACATCGCCCGAAACCATCGACGCCGATTTTGTTCCGACCCAATGCAGTTCCGCCGTGGCGGTGGAACTCACACCCGGCGGATAGCGCAACCGGACCTCCTTCCCAATGGCCGTCAGGTTGAAATTCATCTGGTGGTTGTAATTGGTGGCCTCGCCTTTAAATTCAAGAGCGCCGCCGCCTGCCTTGGCGGTAAGTTGTTCAATGGAGATCCGTTCCCTCGTAAAGAGGAGTGAACCGTTCATCTCGCTCACGCCGCTGGGAATTCCCGCATAATTCGCGGTGCCATCTTTAATGCTGATGGTGCCCTGAGGTAGCGGATCTCTAAGCGTACCCGCAAGCGTCATGTGAACTGTGGCTTGTCCCGTCGCTCTGAGATCGGGATCGATACCATTGAGCAGACGAAGGTCGACATGCCCATCTGCCGCGAAGTCGAGACGATGAGCCTCCGCGTAGTAAATGGCGCCATGTCCAATAACATCCGTCCCTTCTCCGACGAGGTGTGTTTCCGGGATCTGCAACGTGCGGTCTGCGTAAGTGAACCGTGCCGGGCCCTGATTGTGCAATTTTGCATATTCAACATCGACGTTGACCTCGGACACGGTCCCATCGAGCTTCCATCGCATCGGGTAGCGCAAGGGACCTCGCATCGTAACCGTGCCAACCACCGAAGAGTGCCCGGTCAACTGATCGCCAAGATAGGCGCGCCACAGTGCATCGAGGTCGAGATGATCCATATGCGCGGCGAGGTCGGCAGGATAGTCCCCCTGCATGCTCACTTTGCCCTCAACCGTTAACGATCCCTTCGGAAATTGGGAATGGCCGGTGACCAGAAGCTCTCGCCCCTTCGTAGTCGCCTCGAAGAAAAGATCGCCGGTCAATTCACGGTCCAGCGCCAAGTTTCGGACGTGAACATCGGCGTTAATCAGAGGTGAATCCCAGGTTCCGGAGGCGCGCAGGTTGAAATCGGCTCGCCCGTCAACGGGTAACTCGTCGAGGTGAATCTGGCGTACTCGCGACAGATCAAAGTTCTTGCCGACCAAATCCAGACGGAACCCGTTGTCGCCCGAAAGGAAAGTGAGCGTTCCCGTAATCTCCCCCTCCTGGTGAAACAGGCGGATATTGCCGAGGGTAGTTTCTGTGCCCCCGATCCGCAGATCGGCATCAAACGTCTGGATTTCCTCGCCATAAGCCGATGCATTCGTGGCACGGATGTGTCCTTGTCCCTGCGGATGGGCGCGCGTTCCGTTCAGCTGCAGGCTGACGTCCGCGGTTCCAGTAATGGGGTAGTCGAGATCGGCGAGCGCGGCTGTCGAAGCGACATCCACATTGTGAAGGTTTACACGCGCGGTGTATGGGCTGTTTTCCGTGAGCTTGCCTTTTTGCAGAGTGGCGTCGAACTCGAAATCGGCGCTAGTGTCGCCGCGCCGCAGGATGCCTCCGCGGATCGCTAGGTCGTGCGACGAGAGCTGGACACTAGCCGCGAGGGAATCCCAATGCACCGGCTTCTCCGGCGTGCGCGAGGTTGCCGGAACAGTGAACTCAAAATCTTCAGCGACCAGTGTTCCCGCGAGGGTCGGCGAGGAAAAACTCCCACCGACAGCGCCGCTGAAGGTTGCGCTGCCGTTCACTTCAAACGGCAAGTCTGTCGGTCCTCCTAAAGCCTTCACCAGAGGCCGCCATTCTTCAAGGTTTGAAGTCGAAAGCGAGATGTGCATCTTGGACGATGATGCGATCGTCCCGGTGCCAACAATCTTCGAGTTTGGAGTAGAGACCGTGAATTGTGCCAGTTCCAGAGAGTCGTTGATCCCGTGATATTTCCCCTCGAGGCGCGCAGTGAGAGGAAGTTCGCGAGTCGCGGGGCGGGCCGGAGGATTCACATCCAGGCTGAAGCTGATATCGGCGTTGTCCGGACTTCCCTTCCAGTAGGCATCCAGATTTCCGCTGGCCGCGCCGGCTGGGTGAAAGCCGTCCAGCGGGTGACTAGGCGTGTTCAGGGCGGAAGCTAATTCACTCACCGACAGGTCTCGCACCCGCAGACGCACCGTTCCGGCCTGCACACCGGGCGTCTTCACCTTCTCGCCTTTCTTGGAGGCCTTGGGTACACCGATCACGGCGACATCTGACCGCTTCCCTTTTTCAGTAGATAACGGCAAGCTGTTGAGCCAGTTATCGACTTGCGCTTCTCCGGCGAATGTTCCGCCGAGCACCTTTCCCTGGAGCTTTGAAATTTTGATTTCATCGTCAGTCGCGGAGTAGTCGGCAGTGGCACTGACCTTTTTCAAGCCAATTTGCTCGTCATGCCAATCCACATCGCGGAGTGCAAGAGCTCCGCTAGTCGTGAAGTCGGCGAGCGACCAGCGTCCTGTACCCTTGAACTCAGCAATTCCCTCTCGCACATCATTGCGACGAAGGATTGCGCCAAAATCCCCCAGATGAACTTTGGCGTCGTATGTTCCGTCAATCCGCGGATTGCTGAAATCACTCACACGCCCACTAGCCTCAAGTGACGATCGTCCGGAACTCCACTTCAGCGACTTGATGTCAACAAAGTTTGTGGCGAGGCTGAAATCGATGCTCGTCATCCATGAGAACGGGCGCAACTCCTGAATGTTCGTATCGACTTTGCCCAGAAATATCTGACTCTCGTAACGTCCCCTCAGGAAGGCGTAATCCATTCGCACGTCGGCGCCCTTGACGTCGAAGTTCAACGGAACTCGCCGGTCGCCCCAGATCAATTCGCCGTTATGAACTGCGAGGCGGTCAATCGACAGCGCAAATATCTCCTCGATGGAAGAGGTTCCTGAATGTTGAGGCAATTCCCGCAGCGCAGGTATGTTGGTGGTCGAACCGTCTGGTCCTATCTCGATATGAACAGTGGGGCGTTCCAGCGCCAACGATTGGAATCCAAATTCAGTTCGCAGGAAGGAAATCACCTTGACCTGGCCGACCACACTATCCGCATGAAGCAGCGGAACCTCATCTACCCCTTCGTTGCCATGTACGGTGATGTTTCGGATTTCAACCTGCAAGTGGAACGGAACAACGTGGAATGAGCCGATCTCAGCCCGCCCGCCGGTGATACGCTCAATCTCTTCAACCACGCGGCGGTGAACATAAGTCTGAAAGGAATTGGTGGTCGTGTACCAGAGCCCTGCCAGGACTGCAAGGATGAGGACCGCGGCGCTGATCAGCAGAAGTTTCCACCAGCGCGGAGGTCTGGCGGCAGGCTCGGTCACCGCGTTTGCACTCCTTCGGACAACCCGTCGGAGCCAGGCAGACTGACTTTGCTTTCGGAGCGGAGCGACTGGAGCCAGGTGACCATCAATTCGCTGACCCTTTCCTGGGTCAGCAGTTCGCGGATTTTTCCCGAAACTTCAGCCAACGGGACGTCTCCTGCACCAGACTCCTTCAGCTGAGGAATGAACTTCTCGCGGTAATACGCTTCGACACTCTTGGAATCAATTTGCACCGTCGGGCGAAGATGAGCATCGACCAGACGCATCAAGTCGATCTGTTGTTGCACGTGCGCGATTAACGCCTTCTCAGTCAATCCGAAGCGCGCCAGAACGGTGTTCCAGGCTTCGCGATTCACCGCCTCGGGATAGAGCTTTCTCGCGTCGGCGACTTGTGCGGAAGCCTCCTCTTCCGACGCATGCCGGAATAGGGCCGACTTCATCTGCTCAGCCAGCAGTTCCTGATCAATGAGGCGGTCGAGAACCGCGCGCCGATCTTCATCCGAGAACTGATCGACGGTACGTGCACTGAGGAGCGCCTCATAGCGGAGAGCATCATTCCAGTCGCTTTGCAGAATGATGTGTCCATTGACGGTAGCTACGATGCGGTCGATGACTTGTCCGGCGTTGGCGGCAGGGTCCAGAGCACACGAGAAGAGAACAAGGGCAAATACAATGGTCGTGACTTTGGTGCAAACTTTGGTCATTAGAATGGCTGGCCTATGCTGAAAAAGACACTGAAATGCCGCAAGCGCTGCGACTCGACTGTGGTCGTCGTCTGATTATTTGAATCCTTGGACGAGACCGTCTGGAAGTACCTGGTCGGATTCAGGTTATAGCCAAAATCAAACCGTAAAGGGCCCAAGGGTGTTTTATACCGTACACCAATTCCTACCGCATGCGAAGTGTAATCATAGCCGGAGCTATTGAAACTTGTAATGCACGGGGTGGTCAGTGTACTACTGGGCAAGCATTGTGCCGGATCAGCCTGGTGCCAGCGCATCAAACCCTTCAACATGTCGTGCGGCGCTGTAAAAACATTCCCCATATCGTGAAAAACAGCAAATCCAAATCCCTCCCCTAAGTAGGGCAAAGCTACCGGCGGAAACCTAAGTTCCAGGTTGTTGACGAACAGGGCTGTGCCGCCAACGGGGAAACCGGAATTGGGATCGCGTGGTCCTGCCTGATTTAACCCAAAGCCACGATGCGAGTTTCCACCGCCGGCAAAGAATTGTTCAGGGAGAGGAATTGTCGCGAACGTGCAGGTCGGCTCTCCTGCTGAATTGAGGGGACATGAGCCGGGAGGCAGGATTCGTGTACCTGCAAAGGGCTGTTCCAGCCCTATGCTCGTCGAACGCGCGAAAACGTATCGCTTCTCGGGCCTTCGTTTGCCGAAAGCATGGTACGTAGAGTACTGGACCAAGGCACGTCCGAAGTTCGTGGGCAGAGTCGATTCCGGCGTCTCGGAACGAGACCCGAAGATACTGGCCGCTAGTGCAGTATCCAGGGTGTAATAGTCTCCCTTTGTGCTTTCCAAGGGGTTGTCGCGTTTGTCGTGGATGAAAGTAAACCCAGGACCTCCAACACGCGCTGGAAGCGACAAAAGTGTGATCGTGCCAGGAGAAAATCCTTCGGCGAAGTTGCTCGCCTTTACCGCACGAAAATCAAAGCGATAGGTAATGGAGTTAGGTCCAGGCCGGGTCCCAAATTCGGCGCCGGAATTTCCAAACTGCTGCCGCAAATCGATTTTGCCTTCCAGCCGCTGCGAGGTAAATGTAGCCACGTCCAGGCTGTTGTCATAAAACACCGTATAGATCAGCTTGAACTTGTCGCTATTCAACAGCTTCGGAACCGTGTAGCTGATCAGCCCGCGCTGTTGTAGGCGTCCTACGTGCGACTGGAACGTTAAGGTTTGATCGCGTCCCGCGAAATTCAGCCGGGTGACATCGAATTCCACCCGCGGACTCACGCCAGTCTTGCCTTGCGGGGCCGTTGTCCCGGCGGGCTGGCCAGTTTGGAATTCGAATCCCAAACCGTACGTGAACGTGTACCGCTTCGCCTCCCGAACCTGTACCAGCACGTTTTTCAAAGGGTCGCTGCCATCGGGATTCTGAACAGCGGCATCGACCTGGCTGAAGATACCCAGATCGTAGAGCCGTGTCTGAGTATTCAATAAATCCTGTTGGCTCAACGGATCACCGGCACGAACTTGAAGGTCTCGTTGCACAACGAAATCGCGGGTGTGTTCGGTGCCACCCACCATGACCTGATCCACCGCAAAACGGTTGCCCTCCTGGATGGTGTAGGTCACGTCCTCCCGATTGGGTTCCGTTGCCGAAGGGTTAGTCGTGATCTCGAGCACTGCGTTCGGAAATCCATGGTCGAAGTAGTACCCGAGAACCCGTTCCCTGTCGTTGGCCAAGTCCTGTTCCGAGTAAGGCTGCCCTTGCTGCGTGCTCAACTCTGGTAGATCGCTGGTCTTGATTTTCTGATTGCCGGCGACATGTACTTCTCCGACGGTCGTGCGAACCCCTTCTTCGATGTGAATATGGACGGCGAGTTTGTTCTCGGAACCTTGGTAGTTGTCATCAACTTTTGTGTCGATTTTCACGGCGCGGAAGCCGTTGGCTCGGTAGAGCCCTTGCAGCGTGGCAACATCATTCTTCAACAACCCCTCGTTGTATCGGCCGTGGCTCAGGAACTTGCTGGCTGGTTGAATCTGCAAATAGGAACGGAGTTTCGCGGTATCGAGGAAGTTTTTGTTCCCGGAGATATCGATCAGCGCAAGTTTGTGAGTCGGCCCCGCGTCGATGTCATACACGATCCTTAGCGTCGTCGCATCGCTTTCCTTTTTGATATCGACGCTCGCGTCGAAGTGGCCGCGAGTCTGCAGATAGTCAAGCAGGTTGCGCCTTCCCTCATTCAACAGATCGTCGTCAACCGCGTTCTCCTCGTAGACCGGGATCTGCTTTTTCAGGACTCCCCGTCTGATATGAAAGCCGCGGGTCGAGATCAGAACGAGTGGTCCCGGATCAATCTGAAACGTGAAATCCAGGGCATTCCTCTCTGGCCGGTAAGTCTGCTCGGCGATGGAGACCTGTGCCAGAGCATGGTTTTGCTTCTGGAACTTTTTCCGCAGCCGTTGAAGCGAATCCGTCACCTTCGCTGACGTGATCCGGTCGCCAGTGTTCAGGTGAGCGATGCGTTGCACGGTGTAGGAAGGAAGATTGGAAGTGCCCGTAACCTTTACTTCCCCGACATGTGCCGGGGGGCCGACATCGACGTGAAAGAGAATGTCGACCTGTTGGGTCGTGAGGTTCGACGTACTTTCCGCAGTGACGCGCGCCTTGTAGTACCCGTTTTCCTGCACCAACTGGCGAACATTCTCCAGCGCGTGGTCCAGTTTGTCCTGGGTATAACGTTCCCCCAGTTGGAATTTCGAAGCGTTGACGATCTGGTTCGCACTAGGCCGGTTTGGCGCCCCCTCGACTTCGATCGCGCCCACGAAATAGTTGGCAGACGTCACGAACGCCAGAACCACACCGGTGCCTGAAGGCGTGACTTCCGCCTGAATATCGGCAAAACGACCTGTGTCGTAGAGGACCCTTATGCTGTCTCGCACTTGATCGCGGTCGAGAGGATTACCCAGTTTTTGCGGCAACAGATCGAGCAAGTGATCGCGGTCGCGCTCGGCAACGCGCGGCAGTTCGACTTCCAGCACCATCTTTCCCTGATAGTCAACACTTGAAGAGGACGGTTCCTGATGGATCCCTCCAGGTTGCTCGGTCGCCGCTTCCGCCAAGCCTGTCGGAACGATTGGCGTCGCTCCCCACGACCACACCGCGGTCCAGAGTAGGATTATCGCGGTCAGGGATGTCGCGTACCGTTTCGGCAAAGGTATCCTTGAAATCGGGCGTTAATTTCTTCGATACTTGCGCCCAATCGGTTCGTTGTATGCGTTACCGGCGGATTGGCACACCACGCCCGCCCGTTGCAATATCTACTCTCGACCCAGCCACTTATAATAAAGGTTTTGCAGGCGCCGATTGATGACCTCTTTGGCACGCGAAACAGGTTCAAACCGTGCGCGGAAAGATTCCGGCGACGAAAATTCTTTGAGCGAACGCTACTCACGACAGGTGCTCTTTCGCGGAGTCGGCGAAGAAGGTCAGCGGAAATTGGCTCAGGCCAAAGTTGCCCTCGTCGGCTGCGGCGCCACCGGCTCCGCGCTGGCAAGTCTGCTGGGACGCGCAGGAATTGGATTGCTGCGCATCATCGATCGCGACTATGTGGAACCCAGCAACCTTCAACGTCAGGCACTGTTCGACGAGGCTGATGCCGCCGACTCGATGCCGAAAGCGATTGCCGCCGCCCGCAAGATCTCCGCTTTCAATTCCGCTATCGCTGTCGAACCGAAGGTTGAAGACCTCGTCCCTTCGAACATTGCATCCTTGCTTCAAGGAACGGACCTGATTCTCGATGGGACCGACAACTTCGAGACCCGTTACCTGATCAACGACTATGCCGTCGACCATTCGATTCCCTGGATATACTCGGCCGCTGTCGGGAGCTATGGTGTCACACTGAACGTGGTGCCGGGGCAAACCGCTTGCCTGGCCTGTATATTCCCCGATTCTCCTCAAGGCATGGTGGAAACCTGTGAGACCTCCGGGATCCTGAATTCAGCAGTGAACTTTGTTGCTTCGATCACCGCAACCGAGGCGCTGAAGTTTCTAGTCGGTGGGCCCGAACACCCGTCATTGCGCCGGACCCTGCTTTCATTTGACCTGTGGACGAACGAACACGCGGAGATTTCGGCGGCCAAACCACGCACGAACTGCCGGGCCTGCGGAGAGCGCGACTTCATCCATCTCGCCGGTGAAGGTCGGCCGCACATCACCTTATGCGGCAGAAATTCCGTGCAAATTCATGAACGCCATCGCCCCATCGACTTCCACGAAATGAACCAGCGCCTGCAACCGCACGGCGTCGTTCGGCACAATGACTTCGTCCTTAAGTTCTGGCACGAACCTTACGAGATGACGCTATTTCCCGACGGTCGTGCCATCATCAAAGGCACCACCGACACCGCCATCGCGCGGAGCCTCTACGCACGTTACGTCGGGAGTTAGCGCCACCTCCGCTCTGTCTCGTCTTCCCGCTAATTTACGGTCAGCGTTAAGGTGCTGCTTTTGCCTCCACTCGAGCAACCGAGGTCCGCCGAATTGCCGCTTGGAGTTTGCACCATCACCTTGACTTGACCCGGTGCGGAGATTACAGCCGTCGATAGCTTTACTTTTAGTTGCTGGTCGCTTACGACCGTCGCGCTCAGCGGAGTGTTATCGATCACAACCTGAGAAGCCGCCACAAAGTGGCTGCCAGTCACGGTCAGTGTTGAGCCCTGCTGCACGTCGGCAAAGCTCATGCTGCTTGGAGAAATGGAACCAATCGCCGGAACCGGCCGGGCACTTCCGCATAACGGATTCAATGTGTTGTTGCAACCGAGCATGGAGACGCCGAGCACTAGCAGGCATGCAAAGAACACACAACTACGGAGATGCATGGGAGACACTCCTTCATAGGATGGGTTCCCCGGTTGAAGCCACGTGCAGCATCCGAACACCCGGGGGCGAACTCTTGGCAAGGCTCGTTGCAGTCTGAGTGCCATGACCAGCGTGACTGGCCTGCGCTCAAGTCCGTTTGACTTGAAGCGATTAGATGACAAGCTTCAACCGATCTTTCTCGCCGCTAACAAGAAAATGGCCAACTTCCACCGACCATGGTGGATTTCAGCCACCAGCCTCGGCTCCCGAATTATGGGAAGTTGTCCGGTTCTGCTAATCTTTTCCGTTTGTAGGCGCCGAAACTTCGCTCCCGAGAAAAGGGCCGAATGCACGACATCAACCGTCCTGAGCCGAGCCGCCCGTTCCGCTGGCTGGTGCTGTTCTTCGTCAGCCTGACGATGTTCGGCAACTATTACGTGTATGACTGCATTGCTCCAATCGCCGACATACTTAGTCGGCAGTTAGGCTTTTCGGACTCGAACATTGGGTTGATGCAGGCGATCTACAGCATTCCAAATGTAGTTATGGTGCTGATCGGTGGTTATATCGTCGACCGACTTGGAACCAGGAAGGCCATTTTTCTCTTCGGTGTTATCTGTTTTGTCGGTTCTGTGGTCACCTGCTACCCAGATTCAGCCGCAACGCAGAAACCTATCGTCTTATTGGTCAACGCAGTGGTGCCGCTACTTCGTGCCATCGGACACATCCCGCTGTTGAATCGAATTTCTTCGATCCATGGCTTGGCAGATCTAACGGGCGTCCAGAGCGCGAGAGGCGCTCTTGTAACAGGAATGGCATTCGGTCGATTGCTGTTCGGCTTGGGAGCCGAATCCTTGATCGTCGCTGTCACCACTGCCGTCGCGAAGTGGTTTCGCGGCAAGGAACTCAGTTTCGCCTTCGGCATCAACCTGACACTCTCGCGGGCAGGAACTCTTCTGGCGCAACTCTCGCCGTCGTGGGCGGGATTCGCTTACAAGTACTGGCGCAACCCATTGTTTATCTCCGTAGGGTTCGCCACATTTTGTGTGCTCGGCGCAATAGTCTACTGGGCCCTTGAAGTGTATGCCGAGAAGAAATATCAGGTGGGCGCAGCCGGCGCCACTGACAAGGTCGTCTTTTCCGATATCAAGAGTTTCGGCCTTTCGTATTGGTACATCGTTGCCCTTTGCGTGACGTTCTACTCCGGCATCTTTCCATTTGAGACATTCGCCTACAAATTCTTCATGGACGCGCACCACGTCACGCGCGAGGCCGGAGGAGATCTGGTCGGAATGCTGACCCTGTTCACGATGTTCGGCACGCCGCTGTTTGGCTTGTTCGTCGACAGGGTGGGCAAGCGGGCGTTGTTGATGATGCTCGGCTCCGTGCTTCTGATTCCCGTTTATCTGATGATGGCCTACATCCGGTCCGTGCACTACATCACGGTCTATTTGCCTTCCTCAGCTGAGGGCCACTTCACCCTCATGGCTCACCACCTGCCGCCGATTCTGCTCCTCACGATGGCCATGATGGGCATTGCATTCTCTCTGATTCCCGCCGTGATGTGGCCGTCCGTGGCCTATCTGGTGGACCAGTCGAAGCTGGGCACGGCATATGGCCTGATGACCATGATCCAAAACATAGGCCTATCCGGCTTCAACCTGGTGATCGGATGGGCCAATGATCATTCCCATGCTGGAGCGGACAATCCGCATGGCTACACTCTTGGCATGTGGATTTTTTCGATTCTCGGGTTTCTCGGATTGACTTTTGCTTCGCTGCTCCGAAAACGCGAACTCGGCCCTCACGGCCACGGCTTGGAGACCATTACGACCGCAACAAAATCCGCCTGAAGGTGACCATTTAGAGACTGAAAAATTACCAATTTACGAAGAACGCGACTCTAAATTTGGGATAGGGTTTAATAGTTCCAGCGGAGAACTGTTTAACCTGCCTAGTGCAAAGGAGTTTCGTGAATCTAGGGAGAGGTGAGCGGAATCCGAAGAACGGTAGAATAGCTTTCAAAAGTGGAATCCATGAATTACTTTAGTTCCGCGGCGACTGCTCGCAACCCATACAACGCAAAGATAGTTAGCCGCATCTCACGGGGTGCGGCCGGAAAAGGCGACTTGACCGACCCACAACAGCGACTGGCCAGCGACTCAGTGGAAGCTGAACTGATCGAGAAGGCTAAACTTGGAGACGCTCACGCGTTCCAGGCCCTCTACGACAAGCATAAGCGCCGCGTGTATTCGCTCTGCCTTCGCATGACATCGAATACGGCCGAAGCGGAGGATCTGACCCAAGAGGCGTTTCTCCAGCTCTACCGCAAGATTGGCACGTTCCGCGGAGAATCGGCGTTTTCGACTTGGCTGCATCGGCTCTCCGTGAATGTCGTGCTGATGCATCTGAGGAAGAAGAGCCTGCCGGTGGTTTCATTGGAAGAGACCACCCAGCCAGGCGAGGACGATACCCCGAAGAAGGATTTCGGGGCAGAAGACATGGCTTTAGCCGGATCCATTGACCGGCTGCAGTTGCAGAAGGCAGTGGATGACCTCCCTCCCGGCTACCGGACGATTTTTGTGCTTCACGACGTCGAAGGTTACGAACATAATGAAATTGCGGATATCGTAGGGTGCTCGATCGGCAACAGCAAGTCCCAGTTGCATAAGGCGAGAATGAAGCTGCGAGATCTGCTTAAGATGAAGCGTTCTGAAAGATCAGAGAAATCCTGAACGGGCACTACAGGCAACTAAGTAAGTAGCAGGCCAGCCGGCGGAGAGCGGCGGCCAACGCAAGTTCCGACTGCACGATTTTTTGAAGTGGCGTTACACTGTGGCAGCAGAGGCTTGGGGAGAGCAGTATGACCTGCGTTGAGCTACAAGAGAGCCTGGTCGAGAACGAAAGCGGCAGCACCGCCCAACAGCAGGCTCACCTGAGGAACTGTCCCGCGTGCGCGAAACTGGTCGGGGAGTTGCTGGTAATCGCTTGCTCGGCAGGCGATCTACGGGCAGCACACGAACCCCATCCGCGAGTTTGGAAATCCATCCAATCTTCTCTAAGGCAGGAGGGCCTGATCCGGCCACAGCGCCGCAGTCTCTCCCTTCTGCCATCATTCGGCAGCGAGTGGTCTTGGGTCCGCTGGATGGCTCCTCTGGCTGCGCTTTTGTTGATTACGGCGGGTGTCCTGGTGCGGCAGCATTCCAACAAGCCTCCGGTGGGCAACGACTTTGCCGTAACCCCAATCACGGAGCCGTCGGATATCACGATCGCTGGCCTGAAGGACGAAGAACTGCTGCAGGAAATTGAGCAACAGGCTCCTGCGCTGCGGGAGCAGTACGCCGATAATCTTCGCCGCGTCAATGAGTACATCCAGGATGCGAGAAATATCGCCGCAGCGGATCCGAACGACGAAGAAGCCCGCCGCTCCCTGATGGAGGCTTATCAGGAAAAGGCGATGCTTTTTGAATTGGCATTGGATCGCTCCCTGCAATAATTGGAGCGAAAGTGTAAGCCGGCACTCCGCCGGAGGCTTTAAAAAGGGGTTCAAGAATCTTATGAGCGGGCGCACAATTCAAGCTGCAGCACTCAGCGCGGTTCTCGTCATTTCGTCTGGTACGCTGCTCGCTGAAACACATAAGGAATATCGCTTCAACGTCGGGCCCAAAGCCGGAGTTTCGGTCAACAACCCTTACGGGTCCGTTTCTGTGAAACCCTCTACCGGCAACGTCGTAATCGTGAATGCCATCTTGTCGTCCGATAAAGTCGAAGTCGATAAATCGATGGTCGGGAATCGCGTCGAGATTGAATCTCACTTGCTTCCCGGCTCCGACGCAAATTCCGGCCGCGTGGATTACGAGATTCTGGCTCCGCCAGACGCAAGCATTACCTTGCATTCCAGCGCTGGATCGCTGCGCGCTGAGAAGCTCCATGGAGACGTCTCGCTCGAAGGCGCCGGCGCTACCGTCGACGTGCGCGACATCACCGGCGCACATGTGCACGTCAAGACCCTGAATGGTCCGGTTACGCTCACGAACATACAAGACGGCCACATCGAAATCGACTCCCTCAGCGGAAATGTCACTCTCAGAAGCGTCAATGGACCGTTGGTGCAGGTCGTTTCCACCAGTGGCGGAATCACTTACATCGGGGATTTCGGTGACCACGGAGATTACCGTTTCACCAGCCATAGCGGCGATATCGATGCCGCGGTTCCCGACAGCACTTCGGCGGATGTGAGCCTGCGTTCCGTACGCGGCGAAGTGCACGACGACGTCCATCTCCAACCCAAGCAGCACTCCTACTTTGCCATCAAAGAGGGCGTTGCCTTATGGGGTACCATGGGTCGCGCGGCAGTTTCCTCTACCGTAATGCTGCGTAGCTTCAGTGGTAAAATCCACCTCAGAAAACGCGCTGCCGAATAAGAACCAGAGAAATCCGGACCGTTTGAAGAAGCGATCTGGCAAGAAGACCTCAGGCGCGAACGCGCGCCGTCGCGGGCAGTCTCAGGCTCCACGCGCGACCCGTTCCGAGGGTCACGCCGTGTTTCTGGTCGGGTTTATGGGAGCCGGCAAGACCAGCGTTGGCCGCATCCTCGGCCGGCAATTGAATTGGACTTTCGAAGATCTCGATAACCGGGTGGAACAGCGCGAGCGGCGCACAGTTCCCGAGATTTTCCGCGAATCAGGCGAGAAGGAGTTCCGCCGGGCTGAACATGATGCCCTGCGTACCGTCTTGCAGGAAATAGCTTGTGGCGCAGTAAAGGTCGTGGCTCTGGGCGGCGGCGCCTTCGTACAGCAGGACAATGCTGACTTGCTGGGTACGTTCGGCGTGCCGACGGTGTTCCTGGATGCCCCCGTCGCCGAGTTGTGGCGGCGTTGCTCGAAGCAGGCCGATCAGTCTGGAGCCCAGCGGCCGCTTCTTCAGAGTATGGAACAGTTTTCCCGGTTATACGAGATCCGGCGCAAGATCTACTCTAGAGCGTCGCTGAGTGTACAAACTGAAGATCGGAACCTGGAAGAGATCGCGAGCGAAATCGCCCGAGTCCTCGCGTTGAAAAAGGTCGATGTCCGCGTTGAACAAGGAGAAGTCGAGTGAAGTTTCATTTTAGAACGCTTAGTGCCACAATTCTCACGGCTATCGTCTGCGTCGCATTGCTTTTGGCCGCACACGCGGCAGATAAGAAGCCCCAGGCATCAGTCCAAACCGTGGATACAGGCTCGTTTGGCGTATTTGTGAAGGGTGAGCGCGTCGCAACCGAGAGCTTCACCATCCAGCAGCAAAGTGGCACCAGCGTGATCAAAGCACAACTGAAACAAACCTCCGGCGGCGATGCCAGCCAAAAATGCCATCTTGAGATTACTTCCAGCGGTGAATTGATTCGCTACGAGTGGAGTCAATCCTCTGGAGGGTCGCTCAGCGTAGTCCCGAACAACGAGTTCCTCCTCGAGAAGATAACCGCCCCCTCCTCGTCAAAGTCGGCAGAACAGCCCTTTCTCATGCCCAATACCTCCGCAATTCTCGACAACAATTTCTTCGTTCATCGCCAGGTGCTGGTGTGGCGGTACTTAGCCGCAGCCTGCAAGCCCCAAGGCGGGGGCTTTAAGTGTCAGCAGGATCCCGGAGACTTCGGAGCGATTATTCCCCAGGACCGCATTTCGATGCACGTCCGAGTCGAACTGGTCGGGAAGGAAAAAGTTTCTGTGCGCGGAACCGACCGCGACCTGATGAGATTGAATCTAAAAGGCGATAATTTTGACTGGGCCCTCTGGGTTGACGAACAGGATCAGTTTAAGCTCATACGAGTGGCGATCCCTGCCGATAACACGGAAGTGGTCCGGGACTAAGCAGTAGGCTGCCCGGCGGCAAGCGAGACCGCCCTGGAAAACTTATTGTTGCTGGCTGACTCACGTACGGCTCGGGTCTTGGTCACGGTGCTGTTGTTTGCGCTGGGGCTGGGATTTCTCTACGTCACCCGCGAAACGCTGATTGCATTCCTCTTCGCCATTTTTTTCGCATACCTCGTGAGCCCTTTGGTTGCGAACCTTGAGAAAGTTCTGAAGGGCCGCGGCCGGGCCATCGCAGTGATCTATACGTTGCTCCTTGTCTTGGTTATCGTGTTTTTTGTGATCGTCGGTCCCAAGGTCACGCGGGACGCTGGCCGCCTTGGGCACGCCTTGCCGGGCCTTTTGGAAAAGCTCAGTTCCGGGGAACTCACCAAGACGCTAGGCCAGCAGCACGGTTGGAGCGGTCAGACCATTGATGCGGTCGACGCCTTCCTCGTTTCTCATCAGAACGACATCACCAATATTGCACAACGAATAGGTTTACGTACCGCCGACGTCGCCAAAGAAGCGTGGCTGCTATTTGTTGTACCCCTTCTGTCGGTTTTCTTTCTCAGAGATGGGCGTGCATTCAGTGACTTTTTGCTCTCCACCATTCAGGCACGGCCGCAGCGTGAGTTCCTGGAAAATGTGCTCAATGATCTGAACCAGATGCTGGCGCACTTTATTCGCGCTCAGCTTACACTGGCCGCGGTATCTCTGGTTGTCTACTCCGCCTTTCTGGGCATCATGGGTTTCCCTTATCCACTGGTGCTCGGGACAATTGGAGGTGTACTGGAGTTCATTCCAGTACTCGGTCCGCTGGTCGCCGGGCTCACAATCATCACTGTGGCGCTTTTAACGAGCTACCAGCACTGGCTAGTAATTCTTATTTTCCTGATCATTTGGAGGATCATCCAGGACTATGTCTCGTCTCCCCGCATCATGGGCGACAGCATGGAACTGCATCCCCTCGCTGCGATCTTCGGTGTAATGGCCGGAGCAGAGATCGCGGGAATTCTGGGTATCTATCTTTCCATTCCAGTAATGGCGAGCCTGCGAATCGTTTTCCGGCGCTGGCGCCTGTATGCGGAGAAGCGCAAGTTCGGCCCGCTCACGGCCGAATACTCCATCGGCACTCAGGGTGTCCATCGAAAGTGACGTCTCGTATCTAGCCTTCCCGGTCGTAACCTCGCATGTGACGCCATTCACGGGATTTCCAGCCCGGTTGTTATAAAATTCCAGGTATTCATATGAACAAGAAGATTCCTATCGGCATACTCGGCGCTACCGGTGTAGTTGGGCAACGATTCATCCAAATGCTGGAGCACCATCCGTGGTTCGAAGTGGCCTGGCTGGCAGCTTCCGACCGTTCAGAGGGCAAGGTATACGCGGAGGCTGCACGCTGGCGTCTAAAAACTCCTATTCCTCCAGCCGTCGCAAAAATGACGGTGTCCCCGGCAACACCTGACGGTGCGCCCAAAATTATCTTTGCCGCACTGGACGCGTCCATCGCGGCGGAGCTCGAGCCTCGCTTCGCCGATGCTGGCTGCGCCGTGGTTTCGAATTCGAGCGCTCTTCGGATGAAGGAAGACGTTCCCTTGGTGATCCCCGAAGTGAACGCCAGCCACATCAAGCTGATCGATATTCAGGGATGGCGAAAAAAGTCCGGAGGCTATGTCGTGACCAACCCGAATTGCTCGGCAATCGGTCTGGTACTGGCTCTAGCTCCCTTACATCAGAAGTTCGGTCTCGAAACTGTCATGGCGGTAACGATGCAGGCTGTCAGCGGCGCGGGATATCCCGGCGTCGCCTCGCTCGACATTCTGGGAAATGTGATTCCCTTCATCAAGAATGAAGAAGAAAAAATGGAAGAGGAAACCAAGAAGCTGCTGGGGAATCTCAATGGCTCGAAGGTCATTCCCGGCCCGTTTGCGATGAGCGCGCAGTGCAATCGAGTGGCAGTAGAAGACGGTCATACCGAGTCGGTCTCGATCCGGTTGAAGAAGAAAGCGACCCCGGAAGAGATTATTGCAGCCTGGAACAGTTACAAGGCCGAACCCCAGGAACTGAAGCTGCCGAGCGCTCCGGATAAGCCGGTGGTCTACCTCGAAGCAAGTGACCGTCCTCAGCCGCGCTTCGATGTAGATATGGGTGCCGGTATGACCACCGCCGTCGGTCGTTTGCGTCCCTGCAGCGTGCTTGACTGGAAGTTCACGGTGCTCTCGCACAACACGATTCGCGGTGCCGCCGGCGCAGCCGTTCTCAACGCTGAACTGCTGAAAGCCAAAGGGTACCTGGGATGACGGTACCTGCTGCGGACCATGCGGGCCCAGCTTGGCGTCATCCTGAGCGGAGCCGCTTTTCCGGCGGAGCGAAGGATCTCTGGCAAGCAATGACCCCACTGGTGGCTGAACTCCTCGAGAGGAAACGGCCCCGATGATCGTCATGAAATTCGGCGGAACCTCCGTCGAAGACGCCAAAGCCATCGACCGCGTCGCAGCGATCGTTCAAGGACGCCTCGCGCAGCAACCTGTAGTCGTAGTCAGCGCGATGGCCAAGGTTACGGACACGCTGTTGACCATGGCTCGTGCCGCCGGCGAAGGCGAACGCAAGACTGCCCTCAAGCTGTGCCGCTCGCTGCAGGAGCGCCACTATAACGCCGCCAGCGAACTCCTGGGTACCGCGCGCTTCACGGAATTCCACTCCGAACTTGGTCAGGACTTCGAATCGCTCGACGAACTCCTCCGCGGAATCTCCGCGGTCGGCGAGATCACCCCTCGCACCACGGATCATGTCGCCGCATTTGGCGAGATGCTCTCAAGCAAGATCGTCGCGGCGGCGTTCGAAGCCCATGGGCTGAAGGGCGTACACGTCGACTCCCGAGACGTACTGGTCACTGACAGCGCTTACATGAGCGCGGTACCGCAATACGAAGAGACCAACCTCCGGCTTCAGGATCGGGTTCTACCGCTTGTGAAAGAGGGACAGGTACCCGTGATGGGTGGATTCATCGGGGCGAACCGATCAGGAATCACAACGACGATCGGCCGCGGCGGCTCCGACTTCTCGGCCGCAATTTTCGGAGCCGGACTCGGCGCCGACAAGATCGAGATCTGGACCGATGTCGACGGCATTCTGACGACCGATCCACGAATGTGTCCTGACGCTCGCCGTATCAAAGTAATCAGCTTCGATGAAGCCGCGGAACTCGCTTATTTCGGAGCAAAGGTGTTGCACCCCGCTACCGTCCTCCCAGCGATTCAGAAAAATATTCCAGTCTACGTGCTGAACTCACGCAATCCGTCGTGCGAGGGCACTCGCATCACGACAAGGGCTCCCCATACCAAGAACATCTTCAAAGCAATCGCAGCCAAGAAGCGGATCACCATCGTGGATGTCGCTGCTCCCCGCATGTTGCTGGCGCACGGATTCCTGCGCTCCATCTTTGAAGCTTTCGACCGCCACAAGGTCTCGATCGATGTGGTCTCGACGTCGGAAGTGAGTGTCTCCCTGACCGTCGATTCGAATCAGGCGATTCCCGCTCTGGCGGCGGACTTAGCAAAGCTGGCTGATGTGAAATACGAAGGCCGGAAAGCCATCGTCTGCCTGGTAGGAGAGAACTTGCGTGAAACGCCTGGAATCGCGGCCCATGTATTCCGCGAGTTGACCGACAAGAAGATTCGTATGATCTCGCAAGGTGCGTCAGAGATTAACTTGACGTTCGTGATCGAAGAGGATGAAGTCCCCGAAGTAATCCAGCGCCTGCATAAGACTTTCTTCTCAGAACTAGACCCCGAAGTCTTCGCCTAAATGTGTAGGGGCAGACGCCTTCGTCCGCCCCGCGAGCAGCGCGAGCGCCTAGGCGCCCATGCTGCTTGAATCGTTACCACACCGGTTCAAACTGACAGCAGCCGATCAAAGAACGACCGATATCTCTGCAATGCCACCCGCAGATCCTCGGTCGAAACGTTATCTCCGCGATCCCATTGCTGCTCGAGTTTAGAACGTTCCTCCGCAAACACCTCCGCGAGCCGTTTCATGGCAGAAGCAACCAATCCATCCGCCTGCTCTACGGCTTTGCGAGGCTCATCCACGAACGCGGTCTGAACTTCTTTCCAACGGGTACGGAGCCCCTCCAACTCACCGGAGGGAAATAAGGGACTGCTTCCATCCGTCCGCCCCTCATTTGCAGCAAACTGCTCAGGTAGAGGTATTGCGTTGCTGGTTCGTTCTCCCTGTTCCAGATTTCGTTCGGTCGAAACTGCTTGCGGACCGCGGGTCTCTGACGCTGGCCTTTTGCCCTGCGCCAGATCCGCCGTCGTGATTTCCTGTTCATCATCAAACTCCGGATGCTCTTTCCTCAGCGGCGTCGCCATCTCTAAGCTCCTTTTCTCTCAATTTTGCGTTCCATATTCGATGATTCTTCGAGCAGTTCCTGAAACAGCGCGCGGTAGTGAACCATCGCCTGCCGCAAGTCTTCTGTGCTGGCCTTGCCCGCGCTGTGCCGTAAAGCAATGTCGTGCGCGGCGCGATAGTTGTCGACAATCAACGGATAGTCGACCGATAGATCAGCCGCTCGCTGATCAAACTCCCCGATCGGATATCCACGCAGCTGCATTACATCGGTGACCAGACTGTCCGCGACGGTCACGGCTCCCCGCGGGTCATCCACAAACCGCGACTGCACTTCGTTCCAGCGAGTTGCAAAGCTGGACCGGTCGGCGGCTGAGAGCGTACGAATATTAAACTTCTCCCTTCTCTTCTGCCGGAACTCGAGTACGCCCTCCGCCTTGCGTGGATCCCCCTCTTGCCGGACCACGCGGTCGTACTCGGGCCCGAAGCGCGCTCGCAGCTGCTGGCTGCGTCGCTTGCGCGATGCAAAGAATGCAATCACTGCAACCGCGATCACTGCAATTACAACAAGTGCAATGACCACCATCATCCGATTTTGATCCATGAATCCTCCCACTCCGTGGCGCTGCTATGGGATGCTGCACCACTCGCGAGTGTTGTCGATGGGAATACGTCGAAGTTGTGGAAACCCGGCGCTTTACCCGACCAAATCACAATACAATCGGGACTTTCCATCAGGCCCCGTGTCACTCCGTGCTCCCTGTGGTTAAATCTTTAATCTGGACTGGAACCCAGACGAGTCATGAACCTGCTTCTACTAGGCCACGGAAAAACCGGATCGCTGGTGGCTGAAGTCGCCGCCGAGCGCAGACATCATATTCGCGTTGTGGGTTCGAGAGAGAATTCATCGGGCGAAGCCCTGACTCCCGAAAACCTGGGCAGCGTCGACACCGTCATCGACTTCACCGCGCCACATTGCGCACTCGCCAACATTGAAGCCTGCGTGAAAGAACGCAAGAACATGGTCGTGGGGACGACTGGCTGGTACAAGGAACTCGATCGCGTGCGCTCCTTGGTCGAGAAACACCAAACCGGCTTTTTGTATTCCGCCAACTTCTCTATCGGCGTGAACCTGTTTCTTGAGATCGCTCGCGGCGCCGCGGCTGCTCTGGAGCACGACTACTCCGGACAAATCTTCGAGCGACACCACGCCCACAAGAAAGACGCGCCTTCGGGCACCGCAATCGCACTTCAGCAGGCGATTCATAGAGCTGTCCAGAAACACGCTGCCCTGGAAATCACTTCCTTTCGCGAAGGCGAAGTTGTTGGTCTGCACGAAGTGGTTTTCGAATCCCCGGTGGATAGGATTTATCTCTGCCACGACTCCAAATCTCGGCGAGGCTTCGCCGAGGGCGCGGTCCGCGCCGCAGAATGGCTCGCTGGGAAAAAGGGCTTTTACGAGTTCAAGGATATTTGGCGAGAGTTGTGAAATTATCCCTGGACGCCAGTTGGGGTTGTGCACAAAACACCCAGTCCCGCAAACTTCGATTGACACGATGTCGACTTAAAGGCTCGCTACATCAAGGAGGTTTTCATGCGACGGGCTTTCGTTTGGCTAATTCTGCTTGGAGTTTCTGCCTATGCCTTCGGCCAGTCCAATTCCCCGGATAGTCAGACCCTCCAGAATCTTCTTAACGAACTGCGAGGCCTTCGCCAGGATTTGCGAGTTTCTCTGAATCGAACTCAGACGATACAGATCCTGCTCGCTCGCTTTCAGATGCAGGAGGGAGTCATCACTAGAGCATCGGATCATCTCAACGACGTTCGCCAAAAACTGCTGGAAGCGCGAATACGGCAGAAAGAAATAACGTTTGAGCTCAAGCGGCTTGAAGATTCTGTCAGTACAGTCGAGAACGCCACTCAACAGGCCGATTTGCAGGATCGCATAAAGCATGCCAAATCAGAGACGGAAATAGCCGGAAACATGGTCCAGGAACAACAAACCGCCGAGATTCAGGCCGCGCAACAGCTGCGAGAAGAGCAGGACAAGCTTAACGCGCTCGAAGGCCAGCTTGATGAGTTGGTTCGGAGCGGGAGTAACTCGAACCCGAAAGATAGCGCCGCACGACCCTGATTGACCTTGTGATCTCGGTCACGTGATTTTCCCCGCGAACTCATTCGCGCTACAGTATCCCTATGCAACTTCGTGGATGCGGCACTGCTCTGGTCACTCCTTTTCATCAGGACGGCTCTATCGATGACGCCGCGCTCCGTAATCTCGTCGCGTGGCAGATTGAATCCGGTATCGATTTCCTGGTCCCTTGCGGCACGACTGGCGAGACCCCGACTCTCACGCATGATGAGTGGCTCCACGTTGTCGACACAACCGTCGAAGTCTCTGCCGGACGCGTTCCCATCGTTGCCGGAGCGACATCGAAT
>Ga0070713_100000347_pt1 | contig 30099 bp, 16 predicted proteins | sample LARL82metaG_FD_65465 | JGI IMG/M metagenome (GOLD analysis project Ga0070713, IMG submission 65465) | Corn, switchgrass and miscanthus rhizosphere microbial communities from Kellogg Biological Station, Michigan, USA - LAR L8-2 metaG | ecosystem: Host-associated > Plants > Roots > Rhizosphere ... | reverse complement strand
TAGACTTCGGCGACGAACTCCGGCGCCCGCTTCGCCGTGTCCGCCACCTCGATGATGTCGAGCGCTGCGTACAGCGAATCGAAACTTACTACGCGAGCCGCAAGTTCATTCGGGACACCCTGGGATACATAGTGCGCAACCGCGGCTTCCACGCGGGCGTGCTCAGCCGGATCGAGCATCTGCGACAATCGCGCCGCCAGCGCCGTGACCGCGGGAGTGAAGTGCGCCAGCGTCGCCGCCATGTCCTCGCCCAGCCGACGCGAACGCAGGAACCAGGTCGTTCCGCGATGAATCAGCCGGTTGGTATCGATCAGCATCGCCGACTGCACGGCGTCGTCGACCTTGTTGTCGAGCGCTTCGATGGCCATCCAGAGATTCACGAACCCGAAGGTCTCCCGATTGAGTAGGTACGCGCGCACGATCTCCGGCGGCTTGGCACCCGTCGACTCGAGCAACCCGTGCACGAAAGTCCCGCCGACGCGGTTGATCATGCTGTTGGTGACGTGGGTTGCGATGATTTCGCGCTTGAGCGGATGGCGCTGCATGAAGCTTGCGTAACGCTCGCGCAGCGCCGTCGGGAAATAGCGCGCAAGCGCGGTGGCGACCCAGGCGTCGTCGGGAAGCTTCGAGCCGAGCAGCTCGTCGTACACCCAGATCTTGCTGTAGGCGAGCAACACCGCCTGCTCGGGGCTGGTGAGCCCGATGCCCTTGGTGCGCCGCTCGGCGAACTCATCGTCGGACGGCAGATACTCGATCTCCCGATTGAGCCGCCCGAGCTTTTCGAGGAACTGCACGAAGCGCTGGTTGGCGTCGAGCAGCTGCGGAGCGATGCGCTTGCTGACCGAGAGCGACTGTGTCTGGAAGATGTTGTCGCGCAGCACCAGCGCGGCGACGTCGTCGGTCATTTCGGCGAGCAGCGTGTTGCGCTGCTTGAGCGTCAATTCGCCGTCGGCGATCGGCAGGCCGAGCAGGATCTTGATATTGACTTCGTGATCCGAGGTGTCGACGCCAGCCGAATTATCGATCGCATCGGTGTTGATGCGTCCGCCTGCGAGCGCGTATTCGATGCGCCCGAGCTGCGTGCAACCCAGGTTGCCACCCTCGGCGACCACTTTGCAGCGCAGTTCCCGGCCGTCGACGCGCAGCGCGTCGTTGGCGCGGTCGCCGACCTGCGCCTGCGACTCGCCGGTTGCCTTGACGTAGGTGCCGATGCCGCCGTTGTAGAGCAGGTCCACCGATGCCTTAAGAATCGCGTTGACCAGCTCGGTCGGCGTCAACGCGTCCGCGCGGATGCTCAGCGCCTGCTTCACCTGTGGAGTGATCGGCACCGACTTGGCGCTGCGCGCATGTATGCCTCCGCCTTCCGAGATCAGCCTGGTGTCGTAGTCGGCCCATGACGAGCGCGGCAGCTTGAACATGCGCTCGCGCTCGGCGAAGCTCGTTGCCGCGTCGGGGTTTGGATCGAGAAAGATGTGCCGGTGATCGAACGCGGCGACCAGGCGGATATGACGCGACAGCAGCATGCCGTTGCCGAATACGTCGCCTGACATGTCGCCGATGCCAGCGACGGTGAAATCGGTGGTCTGCGTGTCGACGCCGATCTCGCGGAAGTGACGCTTCACTGACTCCCAGGCGCCGCGCGCGGTGATGCCCATGACCTTGTGGTCGTAGCCCGCCGAGCCGCCCGATGCAAAGGCATCGTCGAGCCAGAAACGATATTCCGTGCTGATGGCATTGGCGTAGTCAGAGAAGGTCGCGGTGCCCTTGTCCGCCGCGACCACCAGGTACGGATCGTCGGGATCGTGCCGCTTGACCTGCGCGGGCGGCACAATCTTGTCGCCGACGCGGTTGTCGGTGATGTCGAGCAGACCGCGCAGGTAGTCCTTGTAGCAGGCGACGCCTTCATTCATGAACGCCTCGCGGTCGCTCGCGGGCGGTGCTCGCTTGAGCACGAATCCACCCTTCGAGCCCACCGGCACGATGACGGTGTTCTTCACCATTTGCGCCTTCATCAGGCCGAGGATCTCGGTGCGAAAATCCTCGAGCCGATCCGACCAGCGCAGCCCGCCGCGCGCCACCTTGCCGCCGCGCAGATGCACTCCCTCGAAACGGGTGGAGTACACGAAGATCTCGAACATCGGCCTCGGCTCAGGCAGTCCGGGCACCTTCGACGGATCGAACTTGAACGAAAGGAATGACCGCGGCATGTTCCGGTCGTCGCGACGCCAGAAGTTGGTTCGCGTCATCGCCTGGATCAACGCGAGGTACTGGCGAAGCACGCGATCCTCGGACAGGTTCTCGACCTGCTCGAGCGCCGCCTCGATGGCGCGGACCTGCTCGGCGGCGCGCGCGCCGGCGCCCGTGCCGCCGTCGGGATCGAAACGCACCTTGAACAACTCGACCAGCTGACGAGCGATGTCCGCATGCGCCGCGAGCGTGCCCTGGATGAAGGCCTGCGACAGCGCAAAGCCGATCTGGCGCATGTACTTTGCGCAAGCGCGGAGGATGACGATTTCCTCGGCGGGCAGCCGCGCCCCGATAACCAGGCGGTTGAAGTCGTCGTTCTCGACCTCGCCGCGGAAGATCCGCGCGAACGCCGACTCGAACACCTTGTGCAACGAGTCGATTTCAACTTCGGTGTCGGCACCCGGTGCAATCATGCCGAGGTCGTGCATCCACACCGGTGGCATGCCGTCGGGCGACACGCGATGCGGGCGCTCGTCGAGCACCTTCAAGCCCATATGCTCGAGCATCGGCAGGCTCTCCGAAAGCGGGACCGGGCCGCCGAGCTTGAACAGCTTGAAGCGCAAGGCTCCCGGCCCCGCCTCGAGCGGCCTGTACAGCGACATCGCGAGCGGCTGCGCAGCCGACAGCTGCGACATGAGAACGATATCGGGGACCGCAGCGCGCGCCGGAAAATCCTCGCGATACCCGGCGGGGAAGGCGCGGCCGAACTCCTTGAACCATTCGTTGCCGCGCGCTTCGCCGACCGAGTCCCCCAGCGCCGCCTTGAGATCGTCGTCCCAGCGGCGCGCGACCGCGGCCAGACGCGCTTCCAGCGCGCGCACGTCGAACGGCGGAATTCTGCCGGGTGTCGTGCGCACCGTGATCATGACGCGCGCGAGCACCGATTCCGAAAGATGCGCGTTGAATTCGGCGCTCGAGCCGGCAAAGGTCTGGATGAGGATCGCCTGCCACTTCTGGCGCAGATCGGTGGAATAGTTCTCGCGCGGCACGTAGATCATGCACACGACGAAGCGTTCGAAGGCGTCACGCCGGACGAACAGCCTGAAGCGCTGGCGCTCTCCCAGTCGCAGGATGCCGAGCGCGGTGGCGAGCAGCTCATCCTCGACGGTCTGGAACAATTCGTCGCGCGGATAAGTGGTAAGGATATTGGCCAGCGCCTTCGCAGCGTGGCTGCCCGGTGCCACCCCCGAGCGCGCCATGATGTTGGTGACCTTGCGCCGCAGCAGCGGAATCTCCACCGGATTGCCGCTGTAGGCGATCGAGGTGAACAGTCCGAGGAATCGGTCCTCGCCGCAGACGTTGCCCTGCGCATCGAAGCGCTTCACCGCGACATAGTCGAGGTAGCCGGGACGATGCACGGTCGATCGCGACGTCGACTTGGTGATGACCAGCAGTTCCGGCCGGCGCGCATACGCCTTCACCGCCGCTGGAAGGGTGGCGAAGCTCGCCGCGAGCTCCTGTCCTTCAGTGGCGCGCAGAATGCCCAGGCTCGATCCGGCCACCACCTTCAATGCGTCCTGCCCATCGACGGTGACCAGCTCGTGACGGCGATAGCCGAGGAACGTGAAATTGTTCTCGGCGAGCCACGCAAGGAATGCGCCGCCTTCCGCGATTTCGTCGGTCGGCAACGGCAGTTTGTTGCGGGCGATTTCGCCGACCAGGTCGCCTACCTGCGCACGCATCGCCTCCCAATCGGTGACTGCCGCGCGCACATCCTTGAGCACGCGCGCGAGGTCCGCCGCGAGCTCTTCCATCGCCGCCGCGCCGGACATGCGGTCGATCTCGACATGAATAAACGATTCGCGCACCGCTTCGGGCGCCCCCGCGCTCGCGAGCCCGGTCAGGGTTCCACCCGCATCGCGCACGACGGTGAGAATCGGGTGCACGATCAGGTGCAGTGCCAGCGCGTGCCGGTTGATTTCCATCGATACCGAATCGACCAGAAAGGGCATGTCGTCGTTGACGATCTCGACCACGGTATGCGTCGACTGCCATCCATGCTCCTCGACCGTCGGATTGAACACGCGCACGCGCGCGTGCCCGCGTTCGCGCTTCTGTGCGAAATTCCAGTGCGAGAGCGCGGCGCCGTACAGATCATCGGGAGAGCGGTCGGCCAGGTCCTCGGGATCGACCTGCCCCAGATAGCGGTCGACGAAGGCCAGCATCTGGTCGCGCCGGATGGGGTTGACCTTGATGCGCACCAGCTTCAGCACTTCGTCGAGTTGCGGCGAGCGATTTGCTTCCACGCGGTCGTTCATCGCAGGCTCCTCAATGAGGTGGCGGTTGAGCGCACTCGGGGTCGTGTATCGGGCGATCGGAGAGCAGACGGTCGCCGAGCGAGAGGACTCTATTGTCTTGCAAAATGCCGCGTGTGGCGACCATGGTCGTCGACCCTTCGCGGGTCCAGCCGGTGCGTGGAACGGCGCAGGTCATGCGCGGCATCGGCACAAAAACAAAGACCGCTCGAACGGGCGGTCTTCGAAGATCCTGCTGGTCGCGTGTCAAACCCGATGGCTCGATCGCGATCTTGTGTGGCGCCCAGTAGCTGGGTCGATGTAACCCTCCCAGGCCGTTACGTCCACCATACGCTCGGTGTACGCTACGGTACAGAGATATTTTGCGTCTGCCAATTCGCCTTCAAGACCGGTTCATGAAAGCCCTTTCGCCGCGCGGCCTGCCGACTTTCGATCCCCCTGCATCGGCTGGCTTTGACCGCGCTGGCTAGCGGCTGCTGCGAAGTCGCGCATCGACGCTCCAGGGACCCGGACCCGCGATCCACAGGAAGAGGAATACGAAGCAGTAAAGGACGGCGAGCTCGCCGCCATTGAGCAGCGGGAGAAATCCCTTCGGCCAGTGCGCCATGAAGTACGCGACCGCCATATCTCCGGACAGGATAAAGGCGACGGGACGGCTGAACAATCCAATCAGCAGGAGCAAGCCGCCCCCGAACTCGAGCACCCCCTGCACTCCGATCAGCGACATGAGCTGCAGATTGTCGAACATCGCCTGGTGCGGCATCTGGAACAGCTTCGCCGTACCATGCGTCATGAACAACAGCGCCGTCACGATGCGCAGAATGCTCAATAAGCGCGGCGACCACTCCTGAAAAAAGGCCCGGTCTCTGATCATGTGCTCTCCGTTGTTTTGGTGCGGTGCGCCACCGACGTCCAGAGGACGCCGAGGTGCCTATTGGAGCGCTTTGAAAAGCGGTTGTCCAGCAGATGAACCCGCGGTGCTACAGGTTTCCGTCATGATCGGGCGACCTCGCGGCGGCCTCAGGTGTGCATCTTGACCGGCGCACCCACCGCCCTCCAGCCTGAATGGCCGACCGTCATGTAGCGGGCGTCGAAGCCCGCATCGCGCAACGCGATCGCGGTGCGGCACCCGACATGAAAGCCGTATGCGCAGTACGCCACCACCGGCTTTTCTTTAGACAGTTCACCCATCCACTCGCTCACACGCTCGGGGTCGCGCCAGGTGACGCCCTCGGCGATGTCCTGCTGCCGCGAAACGAAGTGCTTAGGCCGCGTGTCGTTGGCTGGGTGCCCGCACGCGTCGCGCGACGCTACAGGATTGGACGCGGCACCGTCTTGGAGGGATACGACCCGGGGGTCCTGTTACCCCCGCCGAAAAGACTACGCCTTGGCGGCGAGGTTGGCAACCCGCTTCGGCGCTACATGACGAAGATCATCACGATCGCCCGGATGAGGAAGATCACACCCAGGCCGCGATAGCGGGAAGGAACCACGGAAGATCATTATGTCGAGAAGCGCGCGCTGTTAGCAATCAAGTGCCTGATGCCAGCATCGAGCCTGCGTTTCGAGTCAGCGGGGCACGGTCCAGCTCGACAGCGAGGCGAGAAGAACTGATGAAGCCGCTTCGTTACCGCGGCAGCAATTTCAGATGAGCCGCCACTTTTTCCGCCCTTGTTCCCACGGTGCGGACGGCTCTCGCCAGTTCCATCGGAGTCGTGTGCAGCTTGCCGGTCCAGTAGCACACATCCAGGTCAGAGTTCATGTTGATGCACTCGGGGTGCAACGGTGCGAGGGGCGTCTTGGCGTCCATGGTCACTTTCCATGGTGAGGAACGCCTTCACTATTCGCCTATCGGTAGGCGGCGTCTGTCGGCGCGCTCTGAGTCTGGTGTAGGACATTGTACGCTAGCGTACACGCGCTGCAAGCGCGGCAACAACATCATTGCGGCAGAGAGGGCGGTACCGCTCCGACTTGGAAAGACGAAAGCAAATTCAGCAGCGCGTCGATAGATACCGGCTTGACCAAGTGCGCGTCAAAGCCCGCCTCCATGGCGCGGCGCTTGTCTTCGGCCTGGCCCCAGCCGGTCATCGCGACGAGCCACACGCCCCGGCCGTTCGACTGGCGCCGGATCGCCTTCGCCGCAGTGTAGCCGTCGACGATAGGCATCCCGATGTCGAGCAGGACCACCTCGGGCTGGAATTCGGAGGCCGCCTTGATGGCTTCCTCGCCGTCGAATGCCACGTCGACTTCATTGCCGCTCATGCGCAGGAGTTCGGCAAGCGACTCGACCGCATCGCGGTTATCGTCGACGACGAGAATTCGACGACGGGCGCCGTCGCTTGCAGGCAGGATGCGTCCCGCTTGCGCATCCACCTGCGTCGGGGCCGCGACGACTGGCAAGCGCACCGAGAATTCGCTTCCCATGCCCGGTCCGGGACTTTGCGCGCTCACCGTTCCACCGTGCATGTCCACAAGCGTCTGCACCAGCGTCAATCCGAGGCCGAGACCGGCCTTGTCGCTACCGCTCGCGCCCTGGTAGAACATCTCGAACACGCGCGCGAGATCATTGGCGGCGATTCCCTGCCCGGTGTCCCTGATGCGCACGTCGACGTGATCGCCCGCAGCCTCGACGCTCAACGAGATGCGCCCGGCTTTCGGCGTGAACTTGACCGCGTTGTTGAGCAGGTTCAGGAACACCTGCGTCAGGCGCACCGCATCGGCGTCGACGTAGATGGGGGCTGGCGCCGGTGAGAGGACCAGCTCATGCTCCCTGCCCTCGACCGCGCGCATCGACTCCACCGCATCGGCCACCAGTCCGTTCAGCTCGAGGACGTTTCGCGTCAACACCATTTTGCCGCGGCTGATCCTGCTCGCGTCGAGCAGGTCGTCCACCAGTCGCACCAGATGCGTCACCTGGCGATCGACCATATCGGTGACCCACTGAATGTCCTTGGTCGTGCCTTCGCTGCGCCGAAGCAACTCCACCGCAGTGCGAATGGGTGCGAGCGGATTTCGAAGCTCATGCGCCAGCATGGCGAGAAACTCGTCCTTGCGCCTGTCGGCGTCCGCGAGCTGTTCGCCCTGGAGTCGCAGCCTGGTTTCGCTCTCGCGAAGACGGGTCAGCGACGCCTCCAGATCGTTGGTTCGCGCGCGCACTCGCTCCTCGAGCTCCTCGTTGAGCCGCTCCAACTCCGCGGTCTTGCGATGCAATTCGATGAAGACCTTGATCTTCGCCCGGAGTATCTCCGGTATCACGGGAACCGATACGTAGTCGACGGCGCCGGTCTCGTAACCCTTGACCTTGTCGATGTCCGACATGTGTATCGCGGAGACGAAGATGATCGCGGTTCGCTCGCAACGCGGATGCTGGCGGATCATCGTCGCCAGCTCGAAACCGTCCATCTCCGGCATTTGCACATCCATCAGCACGACTGCGATGTCGTCTTGCAGGAGATATGCCAGCGCTTCGCGCGCGCTGGTCGCCTTGATGAGTTTTTCGCCCATCTCCCCGAGCATCGCCTCGTAGGCGAGCAGCTTGGCCGGCTGATCGTCGACCATCAGGATGTTGACCGGATTCATGACCGTGCGCCGTGCGCGTTATCGCTACCGATGCAGCCACATGCGCAGGGCCGAGAGCAGCTGCTCGGTGTTCACGGGCTTGGCAAGGTAATCGGAGGCGCCGGCCTCGAGGCACTTTTCGCGGTCACCCTTCATGGCCTTGGCGGTCAGCGCGATGATCGGCAGTCGCTGGTAGATGGGCTGCTGCCGGATTTCGCGCATGGTCTGGTACCCATCCATCTCCGGCATCATGATGTCCATCAGCACCACATCGGGTTTCGCATCGAGCAGCGCGATCGCCTCGTGGCCGGTTTGCGCGCTCAGCACCCGCATGCCGCGCCGCTCCAGCACACTCGACAGCGCGAAGATGTTGCGGACGTCATCGTCCACGACGAGCACCTGCTTGCCGATGAGATCCTCGTCCGAGCTGTGCAGCCGCTCGAGCATCTGTCTTTTCTCGGCGGGAAGATCGGCCACCACGCGATGCAGGAAAAGAGCAGTCTCGTCGAGCAGTCTTTCCGGCGATTCGACGCCTTTGACGACGACGCTGCGCGCGAGCGCTTTCAGGCGCGCGTCTTCCTCGGGCGAGAGCTCCTTGCCGGTGAACACCACGACCGGGAGATCCTTCAGTGCGGGCTCGTCGCGTATTTTTTCGAGCACCTCGAATCCGGAGATGTCCGGCAGCCGAAGGTCGAGCACGGCGCAGTCGTAAGCCTGTTCGTTGAGCGCGACCAATGCCGCGGTGCCGGTTCCCGCGGTGGTGATGTCCACATCGTCGTGATCGAGCAGCGCCGTGATGCTTGCCCGCTCGACCTCGTTATCGTCGACCACCAGGAGACGCTTGCGTCTTGACGACGAGAATGCCTTGATCCTCGAGAGGGCGGTGCTGAGTCCGTCGGTCGTCGCGGGCTTGGCCAGGAAGCCAAATGCGCCGCGCGCGAGCCCGTTCTGGCGATCCTCATCGAGCGTCACGACCTGGACCGGGATGTGCCGCGTCGCGGGGTCACGCTTCAATTGGCTCAACACCGTCCATCCAAGCATGTCGGGAAGGAAAACGTCGAGCGATACCGCGGTCGGCCGGTATCTGCGCGCGAGGTCGATGGCATCGGCGCCACGGCTGGCGACCAACACCTTGAAGCCCTGGCTGCGGGCGAGGTCGACGATGATGCGCGCGTAACTCGGGTCGTCCTCGACGATGAGCATCGTGGGATCGTCCGGCAGGACGTTGTCGCGATCATCCGGTATCGGGCGCAAGGCGGGTTCGGCATTGCGAACGGCTGGAAAAGTTGCGAGCGCTTTGCGTTCGCCATCGTGTCCCATGGCGCCTTCGTGCTCCAGCGGTCCAACGTAGCGCAGCGGCAGAAACAGCGTGAAGGTGCTTCCTTCGTCGGGCACGCTCTGCAGCGTGATCTCGCCGCCGAGCAGCGTCGCCAGCTCGCGACTGATCGCCAGGCCGAGGCCGGTTCCACCGTACTTCCGGCTGGTGCCTGCGTCCGCCTGCTGGAACGCCTCAAAGATCAGTTTCTGCTTGTCGGGCTGGATGCCGATGCCGGTGTCGGTCACGCGGAACGAAATCACCGTCTCCGCGGTGCCCAGAATCGGATGCTCCCTGCTCCACCCGCCCTTCGCGATATCAACCTCCAATCCGACTTTTCCGTAAGACGTGAACTTGAAGGCGTTGGAAAGAAGGTTCTTGAGCACCTGCTGCAGACGCTTGGAGTCGGTGAACAGCCGCGCCGGGAGTGTGGGACCGATCTGGACGTCGAAGTCCAGCTTGCGGCGCTCGGCCTCGAGATGGAACGCGCGGCTGACCGTCGCCACGATGTCGGTGAAAGCGAGCTCTTGCGCGTCGACGGTCACCGTGCCCGACTCGATCTTGGACAAGTCGAGGATGTCGGTGATCAGGTTGAACAGGTCAGTGCCCGCGCCGTGAACCGTGCGCGCGAATTCGACCTGCTTGGGCGTCAGATTGTGCTCCGGATTGTCGCCGAGCTGCTGCGCAAGAATGAGAATGCTGTTCAGCGGCGTGCGCAGCTCGTGCGACATGTTGGCGAGAAATTCGGACTTGTATTTCGAAGTCAGCGCCAGCTCGGTCGCCTTTTCCTCCAGTGCGCGCCGCGCCTGCTCGATCTCGCGGTTCTTGCGCTCCACCTCGGCGTTCTGTTCGGCGAGCTGCTGCGCCTTCTGGCCGAGCTGGTCGTTGGTCTGCTGCAGCTCGGTTTGCTGAGCCTGCAGTTCCGCGGCCAGCTTTTGCGATTGCTTGAGCAGAGCCTCCGTTTGCATCGTGACCTCGATGCTGTTCAGCACGATGCCGATGTTGGCGGTCAGCTGCTCGAGGAATGCCAAATGCGATGGGTCGAACTCATTCAGCGACGCGAGCGCGAGCACCGCCTTGATGCGGCCTTCGAAAATCACCGGAAACACCGCGACGCTGCGCGGCAATGCGTTGAAGAACACGGGCCCGACCGCGATCGTGTCCTCGGGTACGTTGGTAAGCATGATGCGGCGCTTGTCCAGTGCGCACTGGCCGATGAAGCCTTCGCCAAGCGCAATCTCAACTGGGTACGGATCGTCGACCGCGTTGGCGTAGCTCGCCAGCATTTTCAGATACACACCTCCATCCTCGGTCATCTGGTAGATGAGCCCCTGATGCGCATTGACCAGCGGCGCCAGCTCCGAGAGCAGCAGCCGTCCGACAGTCGCCAGGTCGCGCTGGCCCTGCAGCATGCCCGTGAACCTCGCCAGGTTGGTCTTGAGCCAGTCCTGCTCCGTGTTGCGGTCGGTGGTCAGGCGCAGGTTGTCGATCATGGTGTTGATGTTGTCCTTGAGGTCCGCGACTTCGCCGCGCGCCTCCACCTGGATCGATCGCGTCAGGTCGCCCTTGGTGACGGCAGTCGCGACTTCGGCAATGGCGCGCACCTGGTTGGTCAGGTTGGCCGCGAGCAGATTGACGTTGCCCGTGAGGTCCTTCCACGTGCCTGACGCGCCTGGCACGTTGGCCTGCCCGCCGAGGCGGCCTTCGACACCGACCTCACGTGCCACCGAGGTGACCTGGTCGGCGAAAATGGCGAGCGTCTTGGTCATGTCGTTGATGGTGTCGGCCAGCGCCGCGACCTCGCCTTTGGACTGAACGAACAGATTCTGCTTGAGGTCGCCTTCCGCGACCGCGGTCACGACCTTGACGATGCCTCTCACCTGCTCGGTCAGGTTGGCTGCCATGACGTTGACGGTGTCGGTCAGGTCCTTCCACGTTCCACCGACCCCGGGAACCTGCGCCTGCCCGCCGAGCTTGCCTTCGGTGCCGACTTCGCGCGCGACGCGCGTGACCTCGGAGGCGAACGCGTTGAGCTGGTCGACCATGGTGTTGATGGTGTTCTTGAGCTCCAGAATTTCGCCGCTCACGTCGACGGTGATCTTGCGTGACAGGTCTCCCCGCGCGACCGCCGTGGTCACCTCGGCGATGTTGCGCACCTGCGTGGTGAGGTTCGCCGCGAGCAGGTTGACGTTGTCGGTCAGGTCCTTCCACGTGCCCGCCACGCCCGGCACCACCGCCTGTCCGCCGAGCTTGCCCTCGGTACCGACCTCGCGCGCCACGCGGATCACTTCCGACGCGAACGCACGCAACTGCTCGACCATCGTGTTCATGGTCTCCTTGACCAGCAGAATCTCTCCACGCACGTCGACGGTGATCTTGCGCGACAGATCGCCGCCGGCGATCGCGGACGCCACTTCGGCGATGCCGCGCACCTGCGCCGTCAGGTTGCTGGCCATGAAATTGACGTTGTCGGTGAGGTCTTTCCATGTGCCGCCGACGCCGGGCACTTGCGCCTGACCGCCGAGCTTGCCCTCGGTGCCGACCTCGCGCGCCACGCGCGTGACTTCGGAGGCAAAGGCGTTGAGCTGGTCCACCATCACGTTGATCGTGTTCTTGAGCTCGAGGATTTCGCCTTTCACGTCGACGGTAATCTTGCGCGAGAGGTCGCCGCGCGCGACCGCCGTCGTCACCTCGGCGATGTTGCGCACCTGCGCAGTGAGGTTGCCTGCCATGGAATTGACGCTGTCGGTCAAGCCTTTCCAGGTTCCCGCCACACCCGGCACCTGTGCCTGCCCGCCGAGCTTGCCTTCGGAGCCAACTTCGCGCGCGACACGCGTGACTTCGGATGCAAAGGCATTCAGCTGGTCCACCATCGTGTTGATGGTGTTCTTGAGTTCCAGCACTTCGCCGCTGACATCGACGGCGATCTTCTTGGAAAGGTCGCCGTTGGCGATCGCGGTGGTCACATCCGCGATGTTGCGCACCTGCGTGGTCAGGTTGGCGGCGAGCATGTTGACATTGTCGGTGAGGTCCTTCCAGGTTCCCGCTACACCCGGAACAACGGCCTGGCCGCCGAGGCGGCCGTCGGTGCCCACTTCGCGCGCGACCCGCGTCACCTCGCCGGCGAAGGCGTTGAGCTGGTCGACCATCGTGTTGAGGGTGTTCTTGAGCTCGAGAATCTCGCCTTTCACATCGACTGCGATCTTGCGCGACAAATCGCCGCGTGCCACCGCGGTGGCGACCTCGGCGATGTTGCGCACCTGCGCGGTCAGGTTGCTGGCCATCGAGTTGACGCTGTCGGTGAGGTCCTTCCAGGTGCCGGCGACACCCGGAACCTGCGCCTGTCCGCCCAGCTTGCCTTCGGTGCCGACCTCGCGCGCGACGCGCGTCACCTCCGAGGCGAATGCGTTGAGCTGGTCGACCATGGTGTTGATCGTGTTCTTGAGCTCGAGCACCTCGCCGCTCACGTCGACGGTGATCTTGCGCGACAGGTCGCCGCGCGCCACGGCGGTGGTCACCTCGGCGATGTTGCGCACCTGCGTGGTCAGATTCGCCGCCAACAGGTTGACGTTGTCGGTGAGGTCCTTCCACGTTCCCGCCACACCCGGCACCATCGCCTGGCCGCCGAGGCGGCCGTCGGTGCCCACCTCACGCGCAACGCGCGAGACTTCCGACGCAAAGGCGTTGAGCTGGTCGACCATGGTGTTCAGCGTTTCCTTCAGCTGAAGAATCTCGCCGCTCACGTTCACGGTGATCTTTTTCGACAAGTCGCCGGTCGCGATCGCGGTCGCCACCTCGGCGATGTTGCGCACCTGCCCGGTCAGATTGCTGGCCATGAAGTTAACGTTGTCGGTGAGATCCTTCCAGGTGCCACCCACACCCGGAACCTGCGCCTGGCCGCCCAGCTTGCCTTCGGTGCCGACCTCGCGGGCAACGCGCGTGACCTCGGAGGCGAACGCGTTGAGCTGGTCGACCATGGTGTTGATCGTATTCTTGAGCTCGAGCACCTCGCCGCTCACGTCGACCGTGATCTTGCGTGAAAGGTCGCCACGCGCGACCGCGGTGGTCACCTCGGCGATGTTGCGCACCTGCGTGGTCAGATTGGCCGCCAGCAGGTTGACGTTGTCGGTGAGGTCCTTCCACGTCCCGGCGACGCCTGGCACCACCGCCTGACCGCCGAGCCGGCCATCGGTGCCGACCTCACGCGCGACGCGCGTCACCTCGGAGGCGAACGAGCGCAACTGGTCCACCATCGTGTTGATGGCCTCCTTGAGCTGCAGTATTTCGCCGCGCACGTCCACCGTGATCTTGCGGGACAGGTCGCCGCTCGCGACGGCGATGGTCACGTCGGAAATGTTGCGCACCTGCGCGGTGAGGTTGCTCGCCATCAGGTTGACGCTCTCGGTGAGGTCCTTCCATACGCCGCTCACTTCGGGAACCTGCGCCTGTCCGCCGAGCTTTCCGTCCGTGCCGACCTCGCGCGCGACGCGCGTCACTTCGGAAGTGAACACGCCCAGCTGCTTGATCATCGTGTTGACGATCGTCGCGGAACGCAGGAATTCTCCTTCGAGCGGTCGTCCCTCGACGTCCAGGCGCATCGTTTCCAGCAGGTTGCCCTGCGCGACCGCGGTCACCGCACGCGTGACCTCGGTCGTCGGGCGCACGAGATCGTCGATCAGGGTGTTGACCGAAACCTGCATCTCACCCCATGCAGCGATCGCGCGCGGAAAACGCACTCGTTGCTGCGTCTTGCCCTGCTTGCCCACGACTTCACCGACGCGCGCCAGCTCGCGTGCCATGTGCTCGTTCGACGCGACGATGTCGTTGAAGCGATCGGAAATCTTGCCGTCGAGTCCTGTCCAATGACCCGGCAGGCGCACCGAAAAGTCACCCTCCGCCACGGCCTGCAGCGCCGCCAGAAGTACGCGGCGATCCAGCGAGTCGGTCGACTCCGCGCTGGCGCGCACTCCTGCTCCATTGCGAGCCTTCTTCTCGGCGACGGGGTTCAAGGCTTTCATCATTCGCTCCTGGACAACTTTCAACAGACTTCAGCCAGCGCTCGGGCGCCTGTGGTAGATGGTGATATGCGGCGGCAGGTACCCGCGGACAACGCGCGGAACGCCGACCCCTGCGAGCAGAGGAATGTACAGGAATCGCACACCGCGGCGCGCGACAACAGCACTCCGCGCGGCTGGGTGGGCGCGAGAGCGATTCTCGATTGCGCGACCGCGAGCGACATCTACTCGAGCGGCGTCGGGGACTTCGACCCGGTCCTGCGGATGCTTGCCATGCAACCCTCCCGAGGGCGCTTGCCATGTCAACCGCTGCGCTTGCTCACCGGCGACCGAAATGGTGATGCCGGTGCCAGGACTTACCTCGTCGTTACTTCCCAGCTTCGTCGCAGCTACATGATTCTGCCGTCCGGGCGGCACTCGCCTATCAGAGCGAATCTGAAGATCTTGTAGGACAAAAGGAAGTCTCGATCGATCACGGGTGTTGAGTACTACAGGCGCAGGAAAACGACGGCGTGCCGACGCCATCAAGTGCGCCGGGGAGGGTCCAGTAGCGCGTTGCATCGTCGCACGCGAACCCGCGGAGGCGGTGGCGCGATTCGGTACGCTAGCGCACGGAAGCTACGCCGATGATTGGTGGACGCACGCCCAGCACGTCCTGTGCTGCTGACTCGTAGGCGTGCGCCAATTGCAGCAACGCCCGATCGCCGCGCGGTCCTCCGATGAGCTGCATGCCCATCGGCAGGCCCGTCGCGCCGAAGCCAACTGGCACGCTGATGCAGGGCAACCCCGCGAAGGTGGCGTAGATCACCACTTCCATCCAGCGGTGATAGGTGTCCATTTCCCTGCCCGCGATCGATGTCGGCCAGCGCAGCTCGGCGTCGAAGGGCCATACCTGCGCCGTCGGAAGCGCCAGTGCGTCGCAGCGCTCGAACATCGCCAGCATCTGCTGGTAGAAAGCGCCGCGTCGCGCGCTCGCGGCAGAAAACTGGGTGGCGCTCAGATTCGCCGCCTGGTCGTATTCCCACAGCGCTTCGGGCTTGATGAGCGCGCGGTTGTGCGCGTTGGCGAGGTGAGGCGTGAGACGCGCAGCGACCAGCCAGCGTCGCCAGACGAGCCATGTCTCCCAGACTTCCTCGGGAGTAAATTCTGGACGGATCGACTCGACCGCGCAGCCGATGTGCTCCAGCCTTCGCAGTCCCTGCTGGCAGGACTCGAGCACGCCTTGCTCCATGGGCAGGTATCCAGACAGGTCGCCCAGCCAGCCGACGCGAACACCTTTTGGCTCGAAGCGATCAAGCGCCGGCGCGAAGGGCTCGGTTACCTCCAGCGAGGTCGGAACGCGCGCGTCGTAACCCGCCTGCACGTCGAGCAGCATCGCGACATCCTGCACGGTTCTTCCCATGGGTCCCGCGGTACTCAGATGCGGCGCCCACACGTCGGGGTCGGGCCACGACGGCACGCGGCCCTGGCTCGGGCGCATGCCGAATACGTTGTTCCATCCCGCCGGATTGCGCAGGCTGCCCATGAAGTCGCTGCCATCCGCGACCGACAGCATGCGCAGCGCCAGCGCAACCGCCGCGCCGCCACTGCTGCCGCCCGCAGACTTCGATGCATCGTAAGCGTTGCGCGTGATGCCGAACACCTCATTGAAAGTGTGCGAACCCAGACCGAACTCGGGCGTGTTCGTCTTTCCGATGACGATGCAACCTGCTGCCTTCATTCGCTGCACCATCAGCGCGTCGTGCGCTGGGACGAACTCGCGCAGCACCGGCGATCCCCACGTCGTGCGAATGCCCGCCGTCGGAACGACGTCCTTGATCGCCTGTGGAATACCATGCAGCCAGCCGATGGGCCCTTCGGGTGTCGCACCGCGCCTGAGTTGTGCGTCGCGCTCGTCTGCTTCGCGCAATAACACGTCGCCATCGCGCAGGCTCACGATGGCGTTATGCGCGGGATTGACGGCACCGATGCGCTCGAGCGTCGCGCACATCACCTCGCGACACGAAATTTTGCGGTTGTGAATGGCGTCCGAGAGCGCGTGCGCAGGAAGGTCGGTGATGTTCATTGCTGCCTGACTTTTTGGGTGGGCGCTGCGCCCATCGGTCAAAGAATATCGCACTGCCCGCTTGCGGTCCTACGCCAGATTCGGCGCCGCACCGACAGCGCGGTCGTCAACGTCCGCTTAAGCTACCCGTTCTCTTTTCGAGGTCACACCATGGCACGCACGCTACCGCGCAAACCGCGCCCCAATGCCGTAGATGCGAAGGACTCGCAACCGAGCGGCGGCGGCGAAACCCACCAAGAAGTCTCGGGCAGCGGGGCCGCGGCCACCGAATACCTCACTACCAACCATGGCATCCGAATCTCGGACAACCAGAACAGCCTGCGCCTTGGCGCCCGCGGACCGACGCTGCTCGAAGATTTCATTCTCCGCGAAAAGATCTTTCACTTCGATCACGAGCGGATTCCGGAGCGCATCGTGCACGCGCGAGGTTCGGGAGCCCACGGGTACTTCGAGTGCACGCGCGCAATACCCGAGCTGACGCGCGCGACGGTGTTCGCGAAAAAGGGCAAGCGCACGCCCGTGTTCTGTCGCTTTTCCACCGTGGCCGGCTCGAAGGGGTCCAAGGACACCCCGCGTGACGTTCGCGGCTTCGCGGTCAAGTTCTACTCTGACGAGGGCAACTGGGACCTGGTTGGCAACAACATTCCCGTGTTCTTCATCCAGGACGCGATCAAGTTTCCCGACCTCATCCATTCCGTCAAGCCGGAAGCGGATCGCGGTTTCCCGCAGGCAGCGTCGGCGCACGATACATTCTGGGACTTCGTGTCGCTCATGCCCGAAAGCATGCACATGATCATGTGGGCGATGTCGGATCGCGCGCTTCCGCGATCGCTTCGCATGATGGAAGGCTTCGGCGTGCACACGTTCCGCTTCGTCAACGCCGCGGGCGCATCTTCGTTCGTGAAGTTTCACTGGCGGCCCCGCCTTGGCATGCAATCGACACTTTGGGACGAGGCGGTGAAGATCTCTGGTGCCGACCCGGACTATCATCGGCGCGACTTGTGGGAAGCGATCACTGCCGGCATGGCGCCGGAGTGGGATCTCGGCGTGCAGATATTCGACCAGGCGTTTGCCGATGCGCAACCCTACGACATCCTCGACGCGACCAAGATCATTCCAGAAGAAGACGTGCCGCTTCTTTTTATAGGGCGTCTTGTTTTGGATCGGTGGCCGGACAATTTCTTCGCTGAAACGGAGCAGGTGGCGTTCATGCCGTCGAATGTCATTCCGGGGATCGATTTCTCGGACGATCCTCTGCTCCAAGGTCGCCTCTTTTCGTATCTCGACACGCAGAAGTCTCGCCTGGGCACCGCCAATTTCCACCAGATTCCCGTGAACGCGCCGAAGTGTCCCATGCAGAATTTCCAGCGGGACGGGATGATGCAAACGCAGATATTCAGGGGCCGCGCGAACTATGAGCCCAACAGTCTGGCGCAGGCCGGGGAGGATGGCGGCCCGCGCGAGAGCTTGCAGGCGGGATTCGTCAGCGCCGGGACCGTCGCTCTCGAGACTGATCCTGCCGCGAAGCTGCGAACTCGTGCGAAGCGATTCGCCGACCATTACAGTCAAGCGAGACTTTTTTACCGCTCGCAAACCCCGATCGAGCAAGCGCACCTCGCGTCTGCGCTCGTCTTCGAGCTTTCGAAAGTGGAGCTCGAGCACGTGCGCCTGCGCGTGCTCGCCAGCCTGCGCAATGTCGAGCAGGAACTCGCAAGCCGAGTGGCCGAGGGTCTTGGCATGGCGCTGCCAGCGGCATTGACGCCGGTGGTCACACCCATCGACATGAACGTCTCGCCCGCACTGTCCATCGTGGGCAAGATGAAGGCTACTCTCATGGGACGCAAAGTCGGCATCCTGTTCGACGATGGATCGCCTAAGGCCGATATCGATCGCGTCAAGGCAGCGGTGGAAGCGGACGGGGGCAAGGCGATGCTGATCGCCCCGAAGGTCGGTGGCATCAAGCTAAAAGGCGGCACGCTGAAGGCGGACGGGCAGCTCGCCGGAACGCCGTCAGTCCTGTTCGACGCTATCGCCATCGTGCTCACGCGCGAGGCGGCCTCCAGGTTGACGGAGGAGGCTGCAGCGGTGGACTTCGTGCGCGACGCGTTCGGCCACCTCAAGGCCATTGGCTGCACAGCCGACGCCGACCCGCTGCTCGAGAAAGCAGGCATCGTTCGCGACGAGGGCGTGACCGGGCTGGACAAGAAATTCATCGTCGCCGCGGGTAAACGCTTTTTCGATCGCGAGCCCAAAGTCCGAACGTTGGCTTGAGTTCCGAACGACTGTCTCTCAAAGGTACACGATGAAAAACCCTTGGACCAAACGTAATCCGTACATGAGCATGTGGCTCAGCGCCGCAAATACCATCGCAGGCTCGGCGCGCAGCAGATTGGCCGCGGAGAGTAGGCGCCACGCGGCCGCTTTGATGACCGAGGGCGTCGCGCAGGCGGTCGATTTTTGGGCCAGGGTCCTCGCACCGCCCGATGTCGCGCCGAAGCGGCGCAAGCGCCGCTCGCGCTGAGACGACGCTCGGCGCTTTGCGAGCTGCCAGATGTGCAGGCGCAGTGAACCGTGCTCGACAACCCCTGACCACGGCGCAGATCAGACTGATCGGCTTTTTTCTACCTTGGAGATGCGCAAACCCGCCGGGAGCAGCCACTGCTCGCCATAGCGAAAGCCGCGTTCGATCAGTAACGCCATCACGGCGGCCGGAATCGCGCCCGCCAGCAGCATCGCATGGTCGTTCAACGCCAGGCCCGTGACAATGCGCTCGCCGTAGCCGCCGGCCCCGATGAACGCGGCGATGGTCGCAGTCCCAACGTTGATCACGGCCGATGTCTTGATCCCTGCCAGCACGGTCGGTGCGGCCAAGGGCAGCTCGATCTTCTGCAGGATGGTACCGGGGCGCATGCCCAGTGATTGGGCCGCTTGGATCATGCCTCGCGATATTTGCGACAGCGCCGCATGGGTATTTCGCACAATGGGCAGTAGCGAATACAGCGCGAGCGCAATGTATGCAGGTACCGCACCGATCCGGCCCGTCAACGGAATTAGCACGGCAAGCAGTGCCAGCGAAGGAATCGTCTGCACGACGCCGGTTGCGCCGATGATCAAGCCTTCCGTCGGCGGACGCTTCGCGGCGAGAATCCCGAGAGGGATGCCGATGACGATGCTGGCGCCAAGCGAAAGGAAGACGAGTCCCAGCTGTTCGAGCGTCAGGCGACCGAAGTCGGGACCGAAGAGCTTGTGCCAGAAATCTTCGGACCCACGCACCTTTGCAGCTGGTTCCGCACTGGCGGACACCCCAGGCTGTCGCGCCAGGAAACTTGCGGCGACCGTGGCAAAGTCCCTGCCCTCCAGTTCGGCCTCCGCATTCATCCGGCGCATCGACGCATCGTCGATGGTGCCCTCGAGCCTGGCGAGTGCCGCCCACGTCCGCGGCAACCGCTGCGGGAGATCCGCGCGATACAGCAACACCGCATCGTAGCGCGGGAAGTATTTGCGATCGTCCTCGAGCACCGTCAAGCCATACTTGTCGAGCTTGGCGTCGGTCGAATAAATGTCGATTGCGTCGACCTGACGTTGCGCTATGGCTTCATACGCAAGCCCGTGATCGAGGCCGCGCGGCGTGTCAAAGGGCAGTTCGTACGTGCGCTTCAATCCAGGCCAGCCGTCTGCGCGTCCGATAAATTCCTGTGAAAGTCCAAGCCTCAGATCGGGATGCGATTTGAGGTCGGACAACCGCGCGATATTCCGGGAGCGCGCATCGTCACCGCGCATCGCCAGCGCATAGGTGTTGTTGAAGCCCAGCGGGACGGCGACTGCGAGCCCCATGGGCGCGAGCTTGGCGTTGAGTTCGGCAAGCGGCGGAACACCGTCGAGCTTCAGGACTTCCTTGGCAATCGTTCCCGTGTATTCGGGGTAGACATCTATGCTGCCGGTCGTGAGCGCGTTCAGCACGATCGCTGTGTTACCCAGGCCCTGGCTGTGTGTGGCGCTCGCCTCGCCGGCGGATTGCGCGGTCTGCTTCAGGATCTCGCCGAGGATATACGACTCGGTGAAGCGCTTGGACCCCACATTCAGGGTGGGCGCCGCAAACGCCAGCGCAGCGCCAAAGAGCGCGACGATGGCGGCGACGGCCTGCATTCGAAAACTCATCGGCGAAAGTGTAGCCAATCGCAGGTACTTGCGCGGTACGCGTGCTCTGCCGACGAGGACTTTCGTGCGCTCATAGCGTGATACTACGCGTGACCTTAGCGCGTGCCCGACTGCGAGATGATTTTTGGCACGGATCTCGCACGGCCTTTGACAGGTCGGGTAGTATCGATCTGGCAGTACCTGCGCTCGACGGAGCGATGCTCGCATACTGGCGAAAGGGGCGATCCCTGATATTCTAGCGAGCGCAGTGGTCCGGGAGACATTATGCAAGACTGGTTCGCGGCGTGGCTCGGATTGCCAGTGTTGGCGATTTTCGCAAGTCTCGCTGCGTTCTACCTCGGCGTGGCCGGACTGATGGTGTGGCTGTCGTTTCGATCGAGGCTTAGCGGGCGCATCCAGACCTTCAAGGGAGTCGTCGCGCCATTCTTCGGCTCGACCGCCATTATCTTCGGCTTGCTCATCGCGTTCCTGTCGAATGACATTTGGGAGCGCAACAGGCTAGCCGAGCGTACCGTGTTCACGGAAAGCGATACGCTCATAGCGCTCTACAGTCTCAGCGCCGCCAGCGGGTCCGACAACCCGCCCTTGCGATCGGCCATTCGAGGATACGTCAGCGCCGTTGTAGAGGACGAGTGGCCTCGACTTGCAATGCAGCAAAGGTCGGCCAAGGCTGATGCGGCACTGAATCTTCTTCTGCGCGAGGTGGCGCTACCTGCAAGCGCCAAGGACGCCAGCGTCCAACGGACGATGCTGGACATGGCGTTGAAAGTGCGCTCCGCCCATGAAGATCGGATCGCCATCAGCAACGATCGCACTGTCGTGACGAAATGGGCTGCGGTCCTGCTGCTTGCTCTCATTACCCAGATTGCCATCGCCGTGGTGCATCTCGATAAGCCACGCCCTCAGGTTGCCGCATTGGGCATATTTACAGCTGCTGCCGTGCTCCTTCTAGGGCTGCTTGCCATTCATGAAGCACCATTCGAGCCCCCTGTCTTCGTTCCGCCCGGACCAATCATCGAGGTCTTACGCCTGGTTCCCGCCTGAACGCCTGAAGCAGGCTGTAACGGCAGAGGTACTTCAGGTCACGCGCCCTCGGGTGTTCGATGGGTCAACCAGTTCGGCGCGCGGGCGAATCGGTGGCGGTGCCATCGTATTGGCCGTTTGTTCATCCTGGCCTTGGTTTCCTTTGGCATTGAAGAAGACCAACGTTAACCCGGATGCAATCCACCCCTGCGATGTTGCACGTAACGCGCTGATGCGCGTCCTGTGACGCGGGCGCATTGTGGTTACGAAATCCGACGTGCTGTCGTTTCGTCAGCGCGTGCGCAAACTTTGGCTAGGTCCCTCAGCGCAGCGCGAGGTCGACGCGCGCGGGCGCACCCGGCGTCTCGCCGTCCGCGACTTCCACGCCGCCGACCTCGTTGCCCAGACGGGGCGCGATCAGGAACAGACGCTCGTCCTGAACGCCTGTCGCGACGATCGCGTCTTTGACCGCCTGCGCGCGCCGGTGCGCGAGTTGGCGCAGCGCGTTGTCGTCGATCTTCGTTTCGGCGAGCAACATCGCCTCCATCTCGGCGGGCGGTACGTCCTTCAGCATGCCTAGCGCGTTGCGGGGACGATCGGGCAGCTGCGCCGAGCGATATGCCTCGGTGAGCCAGCGATTGCGCTCCACTGCGCCGATCGTGACCTGGTCGATCGATGCCGGGGCGTCGCCGGACGCGGCGAGCGATTTCATCTTCTCGCCACGGAGGGCGGTCTCCAGAGCGGCGTGCCGAAGCGCGTCGCGATCGGTCGCGGGATCGGCGCGTCCGCCGATGTCGAGCTTGAGCGCGGGGCGATCGGCAAGCGCCTTGCCTAGCGTGTCGATGTGCTTCTGAGCGTCGGCCGCGATCGACGCGCTGCCCGGCGCGAATGCGAGCGTCGACAGCTCCTCGCCGCTTCCGAACGCGGAACCCAGCAGCGCGAACGGTGCCGTCACCGCCTTCGTGATCAGGTTGACGATCACGCGACCGATGAGGTCGCCGAGGGAGAACTGGGGATCGTCGAGCGATCCCGAGATCGGCAGCTGGATGTCGATCACGCCATGCCGGTCCTTGAGCAAGGCCACCGCGCGCAGTACCGGCAGCTTCGTGGCAGAGGGACTCTCGACGCGTTCGCCGAACGTAAGCTGGTCGAGCACGAGTCGATTCTGCGCGGCGAGCTTGCGGTTTTCGACGCGGTAGCGCACGTCGAACGTGAGCTTGCCCTTCTCGATGCCGTACCCTGCGTATTTCACCGAGTAGGGCGACAGTGGCGGCAGCTCGATGTCGCGCGCGTTGCCGGCGAGATCGAGCGAGAGCTCGCTAGCGAACGGATCGATACGTCCCTGCACCTCGACGGGCGCGATGCCGTCGACGCTCGCGGTGAGCACAACGTCACCGGGCCGTTTGGCCGACATCGCCGAGACGCTGCCCGCGACGTTGGTGAGGTTGGCCGTGTAGTTCGGCCTCACGAACAGATCGGAGAAGACCACGTTGCCGCGCGCCAGCTCGATGCGGCCGATCGACACCGGCAGCGCTTCGCTCGGCGCGCCGCGCTCGGCGGAGGGTGCCGGCTTCGCATCGGGCGTGGGTTCCGGGCTCGCCCCCGGCGTTACCAGTCTCGCGATATTGATCGTGGCGTCCGGATAGACAATGACACGCGCGTAGAAGTCCTCGAGGGCGATGCGACCGGTGGCGGCGTGGAACGGTTCGCTCGTGATGTCCATTCCCTCGACCACTAGCGATTTCCAGCGTGCAAGATCGGACGACGTCGGCTTGTCGAACGAAGCGAAGTCGGTGACCTTCATGTCGCCTTTCCACGAGCCACGCACCGCAGCGCCGTCGGGAACGTCCATCCCGACCTGGCCTTTCGCAGCAAATACGCCGTTGGTGACGACGACGTTGACTTCGTGCTCGAAATAGGGCTTCAACGCGACCAGCGCGAGTCCCGACGCCTCCAGCGTGCCGGACAGCGACAGCGGCCGGGTCGCGACCGGTCCCGCGAAGGCGACCCGCCCGTGCTCGCCGATGCGCCCGCTGAGTTTGAACTGCGATTTCGCGCCGCGCGCGTTCGACAGGTCGCTGGCGAGAAGATCGACGTCGCGGATCGCGAGCTTGACTGCGGGCGTCGGCACGCGGTCCTCGAAGTCGATGGCGCCGTGCTCGGTCGAGGCCTTGGTCGCGGCGAACGTCCACTCCGCGCCGGAGGGCGTCACGTCCCTGGCTTGCCCCGGCTTCAGGACCCGGGCGAACTCGAGCGAGCCATCGCGCTCGCGGACGATGCGAAGCGAGGGACTGCGGCTCTTCAGTTCGCCGAACGCCACCTTGCGCGCGCGGACATCGACGTCGACGCCGGTTGCCGTGAGGGTTGGTACGCGCCAAAGCGGGCTGCGGTTGCCGGGCAACGCGAGCGACAGCTCGGAGATCGTGCCCACGCCGTCGCTCAGCGTGAGGTCGCCGCCGGTATCAACGCTGAAGCGGGCGGCGAGGTCGAGCGAGCCCTCCTGCACGTCGACGTCGAGCACCTCGCTGTAGTACGGAAACAGCAGTCCCAGCGAGAATTTGGCGAACTCGAAGCGGCCGGTTGCTGCGTGCGTCACCGGGTCGACGTCCGCTTCGCCGGAGAACGATGCGATACGGTCATCCGACACGAAAGCGAGCTTGACGTGCGCTTTCTCACCCGGCGCGGTCGACAGGCTCGTCGCGTCGAGCTTCACGTCCGCGAGTGTCGAGCGGAATCCGGAAGACTCGTCGGCAAGCGCGATCGTTCCGTGATCGATCGAGAGCTCCCCGATCGCAAGCTGCCACGGCCGTTCCGGCCCCGCGGGCGTCTCACGCGCCGATGACGGACCCGGGCGCGCGGTTTCGCGCGACGTATCCGAGATTAGGCGCGCCAGCTCGAGCGTACCGTCGGCCAGCCTCGTGATGTCGACGCGCGGTGCATCGATCGCGACCGACGCGATGCGCGCCTGCCGGTCGAACACCCCGACGTGATCCAGCGCGACGGCGATGCGATCCGCCGCCACGAGCGGCGTGCCGTCGCGCCGCTTGATCGCCAGCCCGTCGAGCTGCGCATTGCCGCGCAGCTCGAGCCGGCGGTCGGTCGGACCCTGCTCGACGAACGCGATCGTCACGCGCGTGGTCAGCGCGCCGTCGGCGAGATCGAGCGTCGGCCGCGACGGCAGGTAAGCAACGTAGGGTGGAAGCTTGAGCGCGTCGAGGTCGATGTCGAGCGTCGTTTCACGGCGCTCCGCGAACGGCGTCGCCGAGCCCTTCAACGCGAAATGGGAGCCGTTGAGCGTACCTTCCACGCGCGGCGTGACGCGGATATCCGTTGCGTACGAAAGCGACGACACGAACGGCACGGCGATGGTCAGAGCGGCTATCTCCTGCCGGCGGTCGGCGAGGCGATCGTCCAGCGTGATCGCGCCGTCCTCGATCTCGATGTTGTTGAAAGAGAATTGCAGCGGCGGCCCGGGTGGCCGCGGGGCCACCGCGCGGTCGACCAGGTCCTGCACGTTGTAGCTTCCGTCGCGCTCGCGCGCGAGCAGCACGCGGGGCCGCGTCAGCTTGACGCCGTCGAACACCGGCGCGCGGTGCCAGAGCGACGCGGCGGATACGTCCAAGACGAGCTCGTCGAGCGCGAATAGCGGACGTTGCGCTGTCTTGTCGGCGATCACGAGATTGCGCATGACGAGGCGCAGCGCGTAGAGATCGAACGCGACCGATTCCACGGTGGTCGTGCGGCCGAGCGCCTCGGTCAGCCGCGTCTCGAGCTGCGCGCGCGCAATCGGCGGAACCGCGACCCAGACGGCCAGCACGAGAAGCGCGACGGTACCGGCGGCATAGAGCAGCCGACGCACCCAGCGCCTGTGCGTTGCGGGGACGATCGATTCCGAAGCGGAGGACATCATCGCGGGCTGCCGTTCGTGCGGAACAGCGACGACTCGATTCTATGCCGTTGTGACCGCGATCACGACTGTACTGAGGATGATGAACGGCGCCGCCGTCATTCTGTAGTTTGGTGCCGGGAGGGGGAAACAAAGTCCACGCTAGGCGTGGGTTTCAAGGCTGTTCCTTGCTGCCCCGCTGCCGCCCCGCTGGTTCCGTGCTTGCACTATTGTAAGCTCGAGTACGAGGTACAGGAGGGCATGATGGCAGCGGTGAAGCTGAGTCGATTTGAGATCGCCTCCAAGCAACTGGAGACCTCGATCGAGCTATTCGTCTCTGGCCGCGATCTATTGTCAGCAATAACGCTCGCTGGCGCCGCAGACACAATCCTTAGCGCGCTTGTTCTAAGAGCTGGAAAGGAGCCGTTTGTCGACCTTGTAGTGAAGATAAGACAGGCGCAGACCGGCGTCACTCCGTCGCGCAACGAACTTCAATCGTTCATGAACAACTTTCTCGGCATAAATGCCATCAAGCATCTGGCCCCACAGACTCAGACCATATTGAAATTCACCTGACAGAATGCGCAGTAGCCGCCATCGGCAAGCCGGTGGCGAACTATCAGCAACTCGACCCCAGCATGCCAGCATTCATCGCTGCCTATTTCAAATGGACTTGGGACAATGGGATAGCGCGCGAGTCTTGAAGCAGAACCTGACGCGCTGCCGGACCGTGGCACAATTTCCCCGATGCCAACAACCTTGGTCTTTTATCGGTTCCGGTACTACGACACGCTGCGTCGGCGCTGGCTGATCGCCCGATACAGATGCCAAGCGCCAGAGATTCGGATGCGCTATACGGACTATGAGTTGCTCGACTCGGAGACTCGGATTGTCCCGGACGAGCGCGAGTCGCTAATGGCCTCGCACCTGTGTCAGGGCGCTTCGGAAATACGGCGGTAGCCCAACGTTATGCCGCGTTGTGCCCTGTGTGGATTTCACAGCCCTTGAACGAAAAAAAGCCCGCCGAGTAGCGGGCTTTCGGGGGAAACGCCCCCGAAGGGGCGAGTCCTCCTGGTTAGTCGTCCAGCTTCGGCTCGATCTGGATAGCGTGGTCCACTAACTCGTGGGCATGCTTCTCGCAGATGCGGCCTTCCTTGAACAGGTCGGCTATCAAGCAAATGACAATGAACTCCTTCATCGGATGTTCAGGTCCAGAGTCGGCAATTTCCCAAAGCTGCCGGATTTGCTGAACTGCTTCGTACGTCGGCTGATGCCTCATGATGCCCTCCCTTCGAGAGCCTTCATCAGCTTTAACAGGCGGTCGATTCGCTCGATTGTTTTCCTAATGCTTCGCATCGCCGCTGCCACACTTTGTTTCTTAGCCATGATGAACCCCTTTTTGGACAATGCACGGCGCACCCTGTTGAGGGTGCCTTTGCAAAACCGTTCATCCCCGACTTGGTACTTCGGGGCATCCCCCGAGGGGGATGTGCTTCTAGGGGCTTCCGGTCGGCCAGAATTGCGATCTGGCGGTGTTGCAGGGGCTGCCTGCTGAGCACTCTTATTTTGCCGTAGGTGCCTCGATCCTAGCATTAAATGATGGTGGACAGCAAGCGTGAAAAAGCCTAGCGAAGTGGACCTTTTGGATGGCGCAATTTGCTTATGCAGAACTAAAGGTATACGTGGGGCAAGTCACACGGATGGACGATTTTGGTGAACGCCGTATTCTCGAACGTGGTACTTAAGAAGCTCTCGGGCCACTACAGTCCGCCCCCTTATGGTTATTTCACTCAGAGCGCGAGGGGTTTAAATTGCTAACTAAACTCATCACCAAAGCTGAAGCAACAGCGTTGATAGAGCGCGCAGAGGACCACTTCTTCGATCAAAAGGCAATAGAAGCAAGCGGAGTGAAGATTCAGCGGGCACTTGTTGCATTTGCAAATGCCGACGGCGGCGAGCTAATTATCGGAATCGAGGATGCTAGGGAAGGAAGTTCGACACTTAGTCGTTGGCATGGTCATGGCTCAATTGAGAATTTTAATGGGATCGTGCAAGCAATCTATGAAATTCAGCCACAGCTTCCATCGTCGATGACATTCCTCGCGGTCGAAGGCCTGCCCGGCGTAACGTTGCTAGTTCGAGTTGACAAGAGTTCGCAGGTCCATAAGACGGGCTCAAACGATGTGTTCGTGAGGCAAGGTGCGCAGTGCCTGCCGTTGACCGATCCGGAGCGACTAGCAGCTCTGCAATTTGCCAAAGGTTTGGCGTCTTACGAAGACACCGGCGTTCGGAACGTTCCACCAGAGTTGATAGTCGAGGGTGAAACTATAAAGACGTTCTTGGCCGATTTTTCACCTAGGACCAGCGCGCTTGAGTTCTGCGTGAACGAAAATCTGATAGACCTAAAGTCTTGGGATCCAAAGGTGTGCGGGCTGGTTTTGTTTGCGCCAAACCCATCGGCAGTGATACCAACGCGGGCCGGTGTGCGTATATCACGCTACGAGACGCGAGAGGAAGATCCGGAGAGGGACCACCTCGCAGGTTCCGTATTGATCGAGGCTCCTATATACGATTTGATCCATCGCGCCGTGGCGGAGATTGCAGCCATAATGTCAGCGATGTCGATTTGGACTGTTGAAGGATTGCAGAAAGTTGCGTATCCCCCGGAAGCTATATGGGAGGTCGCCGTCAACGCTGTTATACATCGCGACTACTCGATAGCCGACGACGTTCAGATTAGGATCTTCGATAACCGCATAGAAATCGAAAGCCCGGGCCGCCTTCCAGGATTCGTAACCATCGGAAACATCCTGGACGTTAGGTATTCGCGCAACAAGCAGATAGTTCGAACGCTTGCTCGCTACAGGGACGCGCCGAACAAGGACATGGGCGAGGGTCTAAATACAGCGTTTCAGAAAATGAAGGAGTGGCGGCTGAGGAACCCGTCAATTGAAGAGGGTCAAAATTCGGTGATCGTGACGATTCCACATACCCCACTTGCGAAGCCGGAGGAACTCGTGCTGGAGTTCCTTGGCAAGAACGGCTTCATTACTAATAAGCAGGGGCGAGATCTTACCGGCATTAAGTCAGAGAATGCGATGAAGAATGTATTTTATGCGTTGCGCGATGCCGGACATATTGCGATGGTTCCGAAAGGGAACAAAACAGAGTGGCGGCTTGTGTAAGCCGTTCGTGCCGCAGTTGACTGTCCGAGTCCTGTGTTCCGTGCGGTCCGCGAATGACTGCTCGCAATAATCCGGGTCGAAGTCGCATGTCGAATGAAACGCAATTGGTGATCATCTGCCCCGCTTCATGACCTCATCCCCCGTGGTCGTCGGGCCCCTCGCACAACCACGTTTGCGCATAGTCAGTAATCAGGTCGCCGATAGCTTCGCGCTCAAATCCAGTGATCGCCATTTGATCATTGGACATCCAAATCAGCGTCGCGTCGAACAATGCCGGTAGCGCGTCCCTAGTGACGCGCTCCGTCGTGATAACTCTTGCTACGCGGACAGTCCGGTGCAACGCCTTGTCGTTCTCGTCCCGTAGAGTCAGGTGGCCTTCGATTCGTGGTTCACGATGTAGCTGCCACTTCGGGACCGGACGCCCCTTCCGCCGCAAGCAAACCACCGCAAACTTCATCGCCAGGTCTCATGAGTTGAGACCCGAATATAGCCATCGAACGATTGTTCGGCAAGTGCGCTGATGATCCGCCGCCAAGCGGGATTCGCGTAAAGCCCCGAAAGCTCCGAACCCCTTGTCGGGCTTTTGTTTGCGGGCGACGATACGCGAGCTCCTGGCGCGTCGCGCTTCGTCGAGCGCGGACTCAAGCGGCGTGAGGCGAAGCTCCTATCAAACGCCGCGGCTTGTCGGCACCACCGTGAGCCCAAAGCGCTTCGCCGACCTGAGGAAGTAGTCGTTACCGAACTTTTCCGCCAGATAGCGGGTATCCCGCTGACCCTTCGCATTTGACGCAGAGATTCTCGGAATATCGGCAGCATCTTCAATGTCGCCGCGTCCGAACAGCATAAGGGCCATTGCCTCCCCGAACTGCTCGGCGCTCAGGGCACCAAGAAACCGAAGAATCTCCATTCGTTTGGCAGCCCACGCCGGGTCCGGATGGAGGATGCTTTCAATGTCTGCTTCGCGATCAGAGGCTTGCACCTCTTTCATTGCCTCGTCGAGCGCCAGCAAGTGCTCGAAGGTGCGCAGATCTAGTTTGGAAAGGAATGTTGCGTTCGCACCAGGCGGCCGCTTTACGAGGCGGACCTCCGTTCGCAAGCCGAAAGCGGGTCTCCCTTGGTTGTCCTTCTTCAATGCAGCTTCAAACGCGGCGCGAAGCTTGTCCCGCCCCAAAGCATTGCCCTTCCCCTGGTAGGTATCTATTCGGTTGTAGATGCCGCCCTTGGGCGCAATGATGAACACTCCTGGTTTGAAGTAGCGAGCGACTCGCGCGACGCCCTTAGGCCAGGGATCGTCATCGCTCGGCAATGCCATGTAGTTGTGCTCGTCACAGCGCAGGAGCTCTTCGTACCACTCACCCTTTTCCCGCACACCAAATGGCTCGAGCGCAGCCG